>Ga0209187_1004370_pt1 | contig 10836 bp, 9 predicted proteins | sample BantaG_FD_187430 | JGI IMG/M metagenome (GOLD analysis project Ga0209187, IMG submission 187430) | Marine algal microbial communities from Bantry Bay, Ireland - BantryBay_4 metaG (SPAdes) (version 2) | ecosystem: Host-associated > Algae > Red algae > Unclassified | place: Bantry Bay, Ireland... | reverse complement strand
CTATTTCCATATTAAAATCAAGAGGTATTCATAATCTGATAGATGTGAATGGAGGTTATGCTGCTATGAAAAAGGAAGGGATGCAAGTCATTATGGGAGAGAGTTGCTCTGCTTAGAATGTCGAGATTACTTAGTGATAGTAAGTCTCTTATAAGGGGATATGTATAAGACGATTTTACATAATACTTTAATATACTGATGACTCTTGTATGGAAATTTGATTTTTTTATACCTTAAATTTCTATAATTACTTCATTAGTTAGAGAACAGATTCCTATATTGGCAAATCCTACCATAATTTAACAATTTCCAATATGATGCAGCGATATGCATCAAAGAAGCAGATGTGCCAACTTTTTAGTATTCATGATCAATGAAAAATTTTTTATAATGGGCGACCAAAAAAACATGAAAGTCTACACTTTTAAGTTCATGATCAATGGCAAAATTTTTATAACTGAAATGAATAATGATTTACAAAGGGATTCTGAAAAAATCTCACAATTGCTCGACTTAATCAAGAATCTTAGTCTTGACTATTTATAGAAATTATATTTTAGACCTACCTTTATCCAGTCGTAAACAAAGGAGACTTTATCACTGAATACTAAGGGAATTGGCTGAGCTGCTGCATTGGAATTATTCCATAGACGATTCGACAAAATGATGGTAGCAAGAAAACTAAGTCAAACGAATCAAGTCTTTATGACACCAACAGTTTATCGGAGCGGATAAGGCATCAGAGCCTCATCTGTAAATTGGAGAACGACAATATAAGACATAGATCTTGTGATGACTGAGATGTTAGAATTGATAAATTAAGCTGCCTTATGAAATATATGGTATAAAAAACCTATTCGAGTAGTTGACAAGTTTGAATGATTATTTTGATCACAATCGACTCAACTCCTGGGCTCTTGAAAATGCAGATTTAATCCCTTCCTGAAACCCCTCTTTTACGCTCTTGTCAGTAAAGCTGGCAAAAGCTGCTGCCGTCGTCCCCCCCTTAGAAGTAACTTTCTGTATCCATTCCTCACAGGTAAAGTCATGCTTGTTAAATAAATCTATAGCACCTCTAAAAGTCTGATAAGATAGTAATTCGGACTCTGATTGACTAAAGCCTAGATCCTTTGCACTCTCGATCATGCTCTGCATAAAGTAGAAGACATAGGCAGGGCCTGAGCCTGAAATGGCTGTCGCTGCATCGATCATTAGTTCTTTATCTGTGTAGACAGTTTTACCCGAAGCACTGAGCAGATTCTGGACCATAGCCAGCTCGATGCGGGTGACAGCATCTGATGCGCTGAATACAGTCATGCCAGTACCAATCTGTGATGGAAGATTGGGCATTGCTCGGATGACTTTCTGTAATCCTAAGTGTTCTTGGATGGTTTCTATGCGGACGCCAGCCATGATAGACAGGACGACTTGCTGCTCGTTGATATAAGGCTTTATTGTACTGAAGAGGACGGATATATCTTGTGGTTTGACAGCGAGAATGATTAGGTCGGTATCTTCTATGTATGATGCTGGCTCACCATGGACAGTGCCAATATTGAGCTTCTTAAGTTCGTCTGCTTTCTTCATTGATTTTTCTAAAATCAACATTTGTTCATGCGTGACTATTTTAGAATTGATAAAACTTTGAGCGAACGTTAAGCCCATATTACCACCACCGACGACTAGAATTTTCATTGTTTTAAAATTTTCAACTTTCAAAGGATTGTGACCCGTTGGATAAAATCGTTATTCGTTATTAGATTCCTAATTATCAAGGTTAATTGACTAAGAATAATGCATTGCTGAAGAGTGTCTGACCGTTCTTCCAGAAGCCTCTGAAGAGCGGATTGTCCACCATATAGATGATTTGGCCTCTTCCCTTCTCTTCTACCGCAAAGACGACGGTATCTTTTATATTCTTACGCACATTAGATCCGATAAATCCTATAGTCATTGGGTCTTTTGGGATGCGTGCTACATTCACCGCATCGGTCTGTAGTGGGAAGTGAGTACTGCTGGTTCTTAGACTAAAGTAATATTCGCCCAGTCCAAATGATAAAGGATGGGTCGGATCAAGTTTTAACTTGACGATAGCACCAGGTACGAATGAGCTGATACTTTTTCTTTCTGACTCGGAGTAGTGGTTATATCGAGCGGCAAGATCAGCCTGTTTATTTTCTTTTTCGACTTCCTTTTTTTTGCCTTCTTCAACTTCACTGGCAAGGCTGAATTCTTCTGTGTCCGCCATTCGATTTGTCATATTACCCATGGCGATTAACTTACCACCAGCGGATACCCAACTGGATAATTCTTTCAGACGATCAGATATGCTGTAATAGCCATCGGGTAGAATAATGGTGTTATAATTATTTAAATCAATTCTCCCTAATCGATCTATGTCCACGACTGTCAGAGGATAATCGATCACTTGATCAAAAAAGTATCGCACTTGACCGAAGGCATTCGAGTTAACTCTCTCACCCATGACAGTTAGTACTTTGGGCTGCTTCAATAAAGCCATGCTACTACTCCCAAGATCTTTTCCGCTCTCTGCGAATCCAGTCTGAAGTTCTACGATCTCAGTCCGATTATCTTCGATAGCTATATTAATTACCTGTACCAGATCTGGCTGAAGTGATTTATTATCTGCCTTTGTGATGATGATCGAGCCACGCTTATGCTGTCTGCCGCTGAACGTGATTGGCACCTGATTGATACGTGCTGTAACACCTGCATCTATCAGTCGGCTTGCGATTTTTATACTATTTAATCCATCTGCGGGAATAACATATGCATAAGCATTATTTACGATCCTGCGTTCTTTAGTCTGAATAAATAATAAAGATTCGTCAGCTGCAAATGATTGTGTGCTGGCATAGGCTTGTAGTCCATAAGCATAGGGTAGAGACCATGCGGTAATATCATAGGTCAGTGAGTCTTCCAGACTACTCGATGGATCTAATAGGACTTGAGTCAGCACAGACTTAGGCTGATTAGCAGATACGATTAGATCTCCTGTTTCTGCTGTGAAAGAGGAAGAAGCACCTGTAGAATAGTCATACCCATTTCCAGATCTTTTAGAGGAGACTGTACCGTACTCTATGCCTTGCCTGTCTAATAATTCGCACAGAGATCGGAGTTTACTTTTTTGCAGGCCAGCTTTTATGATATACGATTTATATTTTCCAGCAGGAGCTTTGCTAAAGAAATTCTTAAATTCAGAAATGAGTCTTTCATTATTTTTAGAGCCCATTTCTACAGTGGAAAGTGCAGTAGTCTTATGATGGTCTATTCGATCTTTTAGTGTCAGGACTTCTCCATTATTAGTCTCTACAGCTCGGCCGCCTCTTCCAGATCCACCTTGCTCATATGTCATACCGATACCTCCTGAGAAAATAGGATATGTATCTCCATAGCTGGGATATAGTAAGTCAAAAACTTCTTTGGTGAAGTATAGCCAGCCATTTTCGTCAAAGTATTTGGCGTGGTTCTTACCGATGTCTGTCTGAAAATCTTCTTGCCAGTCAGTGATATACTCGTGATATGGCTTAGCAGCTGGTGCGAAGTAGTATGGACTGTTATGGCCCATCTCATGCAGGTCAGCATGTATGTGGGGTAGCCATTTATTATAGAGCTTCATGCGCTGCTGACTCTCTATCTGTGTCTGCCAGGCCCAGTCTCGATTTAGATCAAATAGATAATGATTCGTCCGTCCGCCTGGCCATGGTTCTTGATGTTCTATGTCGTCAAAGTTTGAATTGACATTTTTACCAGCGACTCTGGTGTGCCAGTGCGTATACCTGGAGTACCCATCAGGATTGACAGATGGGTCTATGATGACGATGGTATTGTCCAGCCACGATTTAGTTTTTACATTCTTAGGATCGACTAATTCAAATAGTACTGATGGAGCACTTTCTGAACCAGCGGCTTCGTTCCCATGCACACTGAAGCTCAGCCAGACGATTGATTTTGCTGCTACAGTTAGATCATCTGATTTATCGATTGCAGCTATTTGTAAATTCTTTTTTCTGTAATTATATAGGTCGCTTTGATTGTTTTCAGTAGTGACATATGCGACTAATAATGGCCTGCCTTCATTCGTCTTTCCATATTCTTCTATCGTCACTAATGGACTCTCCTCTGCGACATGTTTAAAATAATCAACGAGTCTGTGATGAGGCGTGAATTGTGCTCCCACTTCATAACCAAAATATTCAGTGGGTGACATGAGCTGACCATGACAGATCGAGGTCATAAATAATGCAGCTAAGCTTATGATTAATCTCATAGTATTTATAATTGAATAAGCTAAAATAGATGAATTTAATCAATAATTGTCAAGCTCGGTTATCCCTGATTTGATTCAGGAACTGAATTTATCCGGAGGCTATTTATATTGATGTGATCAATAAAACAAGTTTCCTAAATAAATTTGCTTACTAAAAAAGGCAAATTCAAATTGATGACTCTTCGGGACTATTTTATTAAGACTCTTCAGAACTATTTTATTAAAATGAAGCCTCCACTATCTTAGTTGTCGTATCCACATCACCCATCGTATAGTAGTGTACACATGGCGCTCCCTTTGCGATCAATTCTTTAGACTGCATGATGCACCAGTCAATACCGACTTGAAGAATTGCCTCAGGACCCTTCGCTTTATTCATCTCTGCTACCAGATCTTCTGGCATGTTGATAAAGAATTTTCTGGGGATAGAGCTGAGTTGGTATCTCTTAGTCAGTGGTTTAAGGCCTGGTATGATCGGGACATCGATCCCAGCAGCTCGACACTTATCTACAAATTCAAAATACTTTGAATTATCAAAAAACATCTGAGTGACGATGTAATCTCCGCCTGCGTCTATCTTCTTCTTCAGCCAGTTGATGTCAGTATCCAGATTAGGTGCTTCGAAGTGTTTCTCTGGATAACCAGCGACGCCGATGCAGAAATCTGACTTTGCTCCATCCTGTATGCCTTTATCTAAGTATTGACCCTTATTCATGCCATCCATTTGCTTGATGAGGTCCAAGGCGAAATTATGTCCTCCTACTTCAGGTATGAATTTGTCTTCGAGCATTCTAGCATCGCCTCTAAGAGCGAGGACATTTTGAATATCCAAAAAATTAAGATCGATCAGGGCATTCTCTGTTTCTTCTTTAGTGAAGCCTCCGCAGATCAGGTGTGGTACAGCATCTATACCATATCGATGCATGATAGAAGCACATATCCCTACAGTGCCAGGGCGCTTCCTGATGGCTACCTTTTCGTAGAATCCGCTTTCATTAGAGCTGTAGATATAATCTTCTCTGTGATAAGTGACATCAATGAATGGTGGTTTGAACTCCATCAGTGGGTCTAATATGTCAAATATTTGCTGCATACTTCCTCCTTTAACTGGTGGAAGTATCTCAAAAGAGACGAGTGATTGTCCTTGATTATGCTTGAAATAGTCTGTTACCTTCATGATGATCTGATGTCTAATCTTCAATAGTGCAAATGACGCACCAAAATTGACGCAAATATGGGTAATCACTCAGACATTTGCAGGTAAGCAGCTAAGTTTTAGAATTTGCATTGATTCTAAATTATTTCAAATGAAACCGCATTTTATTGTAAATGAAAATCTTTGGACATCACGTCTATCACCATTGACTGGTCTGAACCAAGAGATCATGAACTATTTATCTACAAAATAGTATGCTTCAACCTTCTACCATAGTCTGTCCTTTAACAACTAATTTTAAAAAACGAAGTCAATATTTTAAGAGTGAATATGAGGGAGGCCTGCAGAAAACAAGCTTAGTTATGATCGACCGAATTCAATCAATAGATAATATGCGATTTATTAAAAAAATAAGAATTTTGTCATAAACACTACGACTTAAGATTATGAAAAATTTGGGAATTGTCTATGGGTTATATATTAAATAGAGAGAGGTCAGATAATTATTGATACACAATACACGATTTGATATCAATACTTTTCCTTCTTCTTCTTTTTTTTCTTCTTGAAATCCCCATTACGCCATGAGTCAATAAATTTTTTCCATGCCAAAGGGCTGAGTATATTCTGAGGTCTGAATTGTCCTGTGTAATAATAGTTAGAAGCAGTCTGTCGCACAGAAGTCCGAGCGGCTTCGGTACCATCTATGGGTAGTATTTCCAAGATCTCTTGCATGAGTCCTGAAGAAAGATTTTCTCTGGCTCTTTCTGCATATGGATCACTCACATCCATGGCTAAGAATTCTATTCTGAAGAATTCTCTACTTGGAATGGGTAATATTTCAACTAATGGGAGATCGATTGATTCTCGGAGCATATTCTGTACCACACTGTAGTATGTGTCTGCATCTTGTGGAATCTTAATTTCCTCCGTTCTGAATCCGATGAATCTAATCTGAATGGTCTCACCTTTCACTGCCACTAATGAAAACAAGCCATCTATAGCGGAGCTTGTTCCTCGATTCGTTCCTTTGACGCTGACAGTCGCACCCACCAAAGGGTATATTTCACCGTTATCTTCGAATGTGATGACTCCAGAAAATTGTATGATGTCTTCCTGTGCCACTTGAGCCTGTATAGCATGCGAAACATATAAGCTACAGAAGAGTACAAGTATGAAAGATTTCTTAAGCATCAGAGCAAATAGTTATATGATCAAATCTACAATAAAAACTATCTAAATGCCCCATTGTACTCCGCACACACTTCATTTAACGATGCTTTAACAGCTTAGTTAAGACTAGCCCAGTAGTGATAAATGATTAGTCTAAGGCATGAGCCAAGACATCTTTAATCTCAGAGACATAAGCGAAGTCTAGGTCTTTGATATATTCTGGTTGTATCTGTTTGACATGCTTTTCATTTTCCTCACATAGGACAATTTTTTTCATCCCAGCCCTCTTCGCAGCTAGTATTTTTTCTTTGATTCCACCCACTGGAAGCACTCTGCCTCGTAAGGTGATTTCTCCTGTCATCGCTATATTAGCTTTGATTGGCTGCCGTTTAAATGCAGATGTCAGCGCAGTGATCATCGTGATTCCAGCACTTGGTCCATCTTTAGGAATAGCGCCTTCAGGTACGTGGATATGCACATCATTCTCTTCGAATAGTGTATGGTCTATACCTAATAGCTTATGATTGGCTTTAATATAACTGAGCGCAGTGGTGGCGGATTCTTTCATCACATCTCCGAGATTACCCGTGAGGGTCAGCTTACCTTTACCTTTACTAAGGCTGGCTTCGATGAATAATATATCTCCTCCCACTCTGGTCCAGGCTAATCCTATCGCCACTCCTGGAGTTTTAATTTTATTATAGCGGTCTTTATTATATTTAGCTGGTCCGAGGATGTCTTCTAGTTCAGCTGGTTTTATTGAAATGTCATAGTCCTGATTCATAGCGACCTTTTTTGCCGTATTTCTCATGACGCCAGCGATTCGTCTATTCAGAGATCTTACACCTGACTCTCTTGTATATTTTTCAATAACTTCTCTCAGTAGCGAGTCAGATAGTTTGACTTCTTTTGACTTTAGACCGTGGTCTTCTCGCTGTTGTGGGATCAGATGCTTTTTAGCGATTTGGATTTTTTCTTCAGTAGAATATCCACTGATTTCGATGATCTCCATTCTGTCTAAAAGGGCAGGCTGGATCGTGCCGAGTGAATTAGCGGTGGCTATGAATAAGACTTTAGATAAGTCATATTCAAGATCTAAATAGTTATCATAGAATGTCCCATTCTGCTCTGGGTCTAATACTTCTAATAGTGCTGAAGAAGGATCTCCTCTAAAGTCCTTTCCTATCTTATCTATCTCGTCTAATATAAATACAGGATTAGATGATTTAGCTTTCTTGATCGACTTAATGATTCTTCCGGGCATAGCACCGATATAAGTCTTCCTGTGACCTCTGATCTCACTCTCATCATGCAAGCCACCGAGCGACATTCTGATGAATTTTCTCTTTAGAGCATTGGCGATAGACTTACCTAAGCTCGTCTTACCTACGCCTGGAGGACCCACTAAGCATATGATCGGCGCTTTCATATCACCCTTTAGCTTCAGCACGGCCAGATGCTCTAATATCCGCTCTTTCACATCCTTCAGCCCATGATGATCCTTGTCTAATACCTTCTGCACATTGTCTAAGTCAAAATTATCCTCTGTGTAATCCTCCCACGGAAGTTCTAGTAGCATCTCTAGATAATTGAGCGTCACAGAATATTCTGCGACTTGAGGATTGATTCGCTTAGCTTTATTAAGGTCTTTCTCAAATGCTTCTTTGGCGTGAATCGGCCACTTCTTATCCTTACCTTTTAATTCTAAGTCTTTTAGCTGCTGACTATTCGGATTTTCACCTAACTCTTCTTGAATTGTCTTTAGCTGTTGATTAAGGAAGTAGTCTCGCTGTTGTTTTTCTATATCGCCTCTGACTTTACTTTCTATTTTATTACGGAGCTGTAGCAGTTGGAGTTCGTTATCCAGATTTTGCATGATCTTAGTCGACTTTTCAGCGATAGACTCTATTTCCAGAATATGCTGCTTCTTGATGACATCCAGATTCAGATTAGAGGCGATGAAGTTGAGTAAGAATCCGTCCTTCTTAATGTTCTGAAGCATCATCACAGCTTCTGATGGGATATTTGGGGATAGCTCTATGATCTGCTTTGCCATATCCTTGATAGAAGCCATCTTAGCATCATGCTCCATTTTATCTTCAGCATCTGTGGCGTGTATATACATCACTTCAGCTTTCAGAAATGGATCAGTCTGTATCATCTTCACCAATTCAAATCTGTGCCTGCCTTGAAGAATAGCTGTAGAAGAACCATCTGGCATCTTCAATAGCTTGATGACTCGTGCGACAGCTCCTATTTTGTATAGGTCTTTATCAGTTGGTGATTCTTCTTCCAGGTCTTTCTGGGATAAGACGCCGATTAGTTTATCGCTTTCATAGGCTTCATTGACAGCTTTGATCGACTTATCTCGACCGATCGTGATCGGCACGACGACTCCAGGGAATAGGACAGTATTCTTAAGCGCCAGTATAGGTAGAGTCGTAGGTAGATCAGTGCTCTTCATCTCATCGCCTTGTTCATCTACAATGGATAGCATTGGGACGAATTCGGCATCATCGATCACATTACTCATATGGAAATAATTTTCAAACATCTAATTCTCTTTAAGGATGAAGTGGTGGTTATATATTTTTTTTAAGACGATTTCTTATTCAAACCACTTCGATTGGTAAAGGGTTGTTCAATATCAGTACCATATATATAAACCCTGCAATAATGTCGTTTATTTTATATTCCTCACCATTTAGAAGCCAATATGACAGTCCACTTCAGAGGATATTCAAGATATGTCGCACATACCCAAGGCATATTCCGATGGCAATATTCAAAATATGCCGATGCTATTTTAATACCGATAGCTATCGGCAGGAAAATAGATCGAGTATAATACCCGAAAGAAATAGGGTTGCTGATTTAAAAGGCCCAAACCAATTTCTCTTCGGGATAGATTATGATAAAGACAAGTCTCCTGCTAAGGACAGATATCAATGGCATGATAGTGCAGTGTCTCTTTCTGAGCGTAGAGGCTAAGCATATCGCTCATCCAGGCTGAATTTCTCTGGATATTTACCAGCAATATTTTTATAGAAGTCCATGATTTTCTTCATGTCTTCTTCTATATTACCAGTCGGGTGGATAGCCATACCTATGCCTGCTTCCTTTTTCTGATAATCTAGATAGCCTAAGCATAGGGGCACGCCTGCCTTCAGGGCAGTATGATAAAATCCCATTTTCCATTTTTTTCTGAGGCTGCGTGATCCCTCTGCGGCGACGACCATTGCTATCTCATCATTTGATCTTATGATATCCACCATTTGATCTACATAGCTGACTCTTTCTGTGGATCCTTTTTTGCCACTTCGATCTATACCCAATCCACCTAAAGGCTTCATAATCAGGCCCATAGGAAATTTAGTCCAATCATCTTTTATGGTAAACTTCATCGGGATACCTAAGACCCACATGCCCAGTCGCAAATAGAATGTATCCCAGTTAGTCGTGTGAGGTGCTGCGATCAAGACGCATTTAGTAGCTTCCTGAGGATAGTTAGGGTTAGCACGCCATCCAAACATACGCATGACTAATTTTATAAACATTTTGAACATTGATTCAAATATTTGGCGCAAATATGGGTCAAATTAAATAGATCAAGAACGTAAATTAATTAAATGTGATGGAGAAAGTGACAAGTCGCGGTATAGGAGATAGGGCATAAAGGGAAGTAAGTAAAAAAGAGGTGGGTCACCGAAGCGACCCATCTCCAAACTATCTTAACAACATACACCTTGACAACAAGGCCATGCCGCTGCTGCGACTGCCGCGAGGGCGATCACTGCTAATGCAACTTTCTTTTTCATAATAAAAATGTTTTAAAAGTTAAGAAATAAAATATAGTAATATCGTAATATTACGATAGCTATAGCCAAAAAATGGACATCAAATGTCCTAGTTCAACAGCAATTAGAAAATCCACTGAATAAAGCTTTTATTCGTGTCATCAAGTCTGCACAACAATCTGTATCAATACAGTAACATCTATACACACCTTCTACATCCCCTTTTATCAAACCTGCATTTTTCATCGCTTTCAGGTGCTGTGATACTGTCGCCTGAGATAGTGGTAGCTCATCTACGATGTCTCCACAGAAGCAACTCCCTTTCTCCATTAGAAATTCCAGTATCGCGATCCTTGCAGGATGTGACAGTGCCTTAGCCTGTTCTGCAAGCTTGACATGATGATTAGAGAATAATGATG
>Ga0209187_1004369_pt1 | contig 10837 bp, 8 predicted proteins | sample BantaG_FD_187430 | JGI IMG/M metagenome (GOLD analysis project Ga0209187, IMG submission 187430) | Marine algal microbial communities from Bantry Bay, Ireland - BantryBay_4 metaG (SPAdes) (version 2) | ecosystem: Host-associated > Algae > Red algae > Unclassified | place: Bantry Bay, Ireland... | reverse complement strand
CAGGTCGAAGCGGTGATACGCGAAGTCCGACCCCGACCACTTGCCGGCGGCGGTGATGCCGAGCTCGAGTTCCTGACCGCGACGCCGGTAGCTCTCGCGATGCACCTCGCGGTAGCCGAGCCCCACGCCGACGCTCGCATCGAAGCCGCCTTCGTAGGGTCCGCTGTCGCCCTCGTCGACAGTCAGCTCGCGGGCTTCGATCCCGAGGCCGACCTGCGCGCTCCACCCCTGCACCCCGTCCGAGCCGCCGAGCCAGCGCGCGACGCCGAGGCCTAGTCGATGGACCTCGCGACGACCTTCGCCGAACACGGCCGACTCGCGACCGAATCCGACCTGTCTCTCCTCGGCGGCGAGGCTCAGGCTCGCGCCCCAGTCGCTCCCGAGAAATCGCGGCACGAGGTAGTCGAGCCGGCGTACGAAGCCGCTGCGTCCCCGACCGTCATCCTCCTGACGTCGCTCGGCGGTGATCCGCACCTCGTGCAGCCTTCCCGTGAAGTTGTCCCAGCGCAGCTGCAGGCCGGTACGGAGCTCGCCGTCCGACGTCCGGCTCAGTCGCGGCAGCGCGAAGAAGAAGAACTTCTCGCGGACGATGTAGCGCAGCACCAGGGTGCCGCGCGTCCCGGCGCGCGAGCCGGCGCCTGGCCCCGGGCCCCGCCCGACCTTTCGCTCGACCTCTCGCCCGACCTCTCGCCCGACCTCTCGCCCGACCGTTTGCTCGAGATCGAGCTCGACGCGGATCGAGCGGAACAGGTCGAGATTCATGAGCCTCTGGATGCCGTCGATGACGGCGTCCAGCGAGCAGCGTTCCCCGACCTGCTGCGGCACTTCCCGGAGCATGATCTCGGGTCGGGTGACGCGGTTGCCGGCGAACTCGATGCGGTCGACGGCACGAACGATTCCGTCGCCGTCCGGCACGCCACACCAGCGCTCGCCGGGCACGGCGTCCGCGGCGCGGAGGGGACCTCCGACGCTCGACAACGCGCCGATCAGCACGAGAAGAACGCTGACCGACCGCCTGCGCCGGCGGCGTGGTTCGCGCGTTCGTCCCGGGTCGCGCGGTGCGTGGTTCGCCGGTATGTGCACGTCTCCGCGTCCGTGTCCGAGGGGGCCCGGACGGCGTGGTTCCGAGGCCAGGGTGTACCAGCGCGACTCAAGGATCGTGCCGCCCCCGGGTCGCTACCCGGGCCGCTACCCGGGCCGCTACCCGGGCCGCTACCCGCGTCGCTGCCACCGTCGCTGCCCTGGGCGCCGACCAGGGGCCCGTGGACTTGCCTGGCACTTTTCCGAATACTTCCGCTCCATGTCGATCAGGAACCCGTGCGCGCCGCGATGACGTCTCTGACCAACCGCCTGCGCGAGCGCGGGCTCGGACTGCTTGCCGGTGGCCCGCTGCCCGCGCGACGGCTGTACCCCGCGCCGCCGCCGCTCGAGTCACGCACGCCGGCCCGCGGCCGGCTGTCGATCGAGATCGTCTCGCACTGCTGGCGCTACTCGCGGCTGCTCGCCTACCAGCTCACCTCGCTGGTCGATCATGCGGTGTGGGAGGCCGACGTGACGGTGACGCTCTTCCATGCTACCGAGGACGTCGCGACGGTGCGCCTCCTCGCCTTCTTCGCCGAGTTCTCGCCGGCGAACGTCACGTGGCGCTGGCGCGTCCTGCCGCCGCCGATGCTGTTCCGACGCGCGATCGGCCGAAACCTCGCCGCGAAGGCGAGCACGGCGGACTGGCTCTGGTTCACCGACTGCGACCTGACCTTTCAGCCCGACTGTCTGGATTCGCTGAACACCGCGCTGCAGGGACGCCGGGACTCGCTCGTCTACCCGCGGGTCGAAAGCAAGACCGACGCCTATGCCGCGCCGGGCGACGCGCCCGGCAACGAGCTGGCGACGCCCCGTCTGCTGCGGCTGGACCCGAGCGACTTCGTCCCGCACGCCGTCTCGCGCGCGACCGGCCCCCTGCAGATCGTGCACGGAGACGTCGCCCGGGCCGTGGGCTACTGCGACTCGATCGCGCACTACCAGCGCCCGGTGCCCCGATTCGCCAAGTGCACCGAGGACCGGGTATTCCGCTGGCTGCTCGACACGTCCGGGACGCCTGTCGACGTGGACGGGGTGTGTCGAGTGCAGCATGTCGAGAAGGGGCGCTACGGCGAGAACGACGCTCTGCTGCGACAGCGCGTGCGCACGCTTCAGGATCGCGGCCGGCGGCCCGGTACGCCATCCTCCCGCGAGCCGTCGCGTTGAGCGCCGCCCTTCGCTATCGCCCGACGCCGATCTCGCTCGACGCGAACGGTCCGCACTCGCGCACCTTTCACGACACCCGCCAGCACCTGCCCGGTCGCGCCCCGCTGGAGGCGTCCGACTACGCGGGCTTCGAGCGGCACGCCCTGTTCCACGATCTCTACCTGTCGGCCGACGGGCGAGCGATCGAGGCTGTCGGCCCGCCGCTCGTGAACCTCGCAGGGGAGATACTTCCCGTGACGCTGACGTTGCCTGCCGACGAGGGACGGGGGCTGCGTCACCGCATGCGGCACTACGATCGGGTGACTGTCCATCGCTTCGCCCTGCCACGGGCGCTGCACGGACACGACTCGCTCGACGTTCACGTGACGTTCGCGCACGGGCAGCGCGAGGAACGCGCGTTGCGACGCGTCGCGCTCGCGCCCGTCACCCTGCAGGTCACCACGCTGCAGAAGGACAACCCGCTCGAATGGATCGTCGACTGGCTGGACTGGCTCGGGCTCCTCGGCGTCGAGCGCGTCCTGCTCTACGACAACGGCAGCCGGAACGCGGATGCGCTGTTCGCCGCCCTGTCACGCAGTGCCGACGCGCGACCGTCCCTGGTCTTCATCGACTGGCCCTACGCCTACGGCCCGGTGCGCAGCTACTACAACCAGTTCGCGCAGGCGACGCAGAACAACCACGCGCATCGCTGTCTCGGCCGGGCGGAGTGGACCGGACACTTCGACGTCGACGAGTTCCCGTTGATCGCGTCGCGGCCGCCGGTCGCGAACGCGCTGCGCCGTCGGGTCGATGCGGCCGGGGGGCGAACGGGGCTGCTGCGCCTCGACAGCTTCTGGGTCCCGGACGTGCGCGACGCGGCCTCGGACGTGCGGCCGACAGTGCGCGACTTCGACCACCGCGAACGAGAGGCGCGCGGACGCGCTCACAAGTACCTCGTGCGCGGTCGGGCGCTGCGCATGGCCAACACCCACAACGCCCGCCTGCGCCCGGGATGGACCTGGCGCACGCCGAGCGTGACCGACGCCTGCTTCCTGCACTACAAGCCGTTGACCACGCGCTGGCGCGACTACGCGGCGCGCGGCGAACGCGAACGCTTCGATCCTGCTCTGCACGTGACCGAACGCGCGGTGATCGACGCGCTGGCCGCCCGCTCGTCCACCACCTGCCCGTCCGGCGCCGATTCCGGCAGAGCGTGAGACCGACCCGCCCTGCGCGAGCCTCGGGCAGATGCGATACCGTGCCCCGACCCGACCACCGGACCGTCGCATGACCCCTCGCACCCGGCGCGCACGCGCGCTGCGCTGGACCTTCCGGCGCCTGATGAAGGACAAGCACTCGAAGGCACTGGTCCGGCGCTTCTGGCCGGCGATGCGGACGACCGTGAACGACATCGTGTTCGACCTCCATCCGGCGGACAACACCACCGAGTTCCGCCTCTTCACGACCGGTGAGCCCGACGAGCCCGAGTCACTCGCCGCGCTGGTGTCCCGGGTGCGCGAGCGCAAGGTGCGCGTGTTCGACATCGGAGCGAATTGCGGGCTGTACGCGCTGACGCTCGCCCGCGCCGCCGCGGCAGGGAGTACGGTCCACGCCTTCGAACCGAGCCCCGTCATGGCGGCCAGACTCGAGCGCAACGTGTCCCTCAACGGCCTCGACGCCTGCGTGAAGGTCCACCGCGTGGCGCTCGGGGCGAGCACCGGGCACGCGACCCTGAACGTGCACGCGAAGAACCACGGTCAGTCTTCCCTGCTGACGCTCGAGGCCGGTGCGGGCACGGTGAGCGTCGCGCAGGACACTCTGCTGACCTTCGTCGGCGAAGGGACGTCGGAGTCGACATCGACGATCGTCAAGATCGACGTCGAGGGCCATGAGGACGATGTGCTCCACCCCTTCCTCGAGCGTTGCCCGCCCGATCGCCTGCCCGACGCCATCCTGGTGGAAGTGGTGCTGGAGTCCCGTTGGCAGCGCGATCTGCGCGGTGCGCTGGCGACGAGGGGCTATCGCTCGGCCTTCGAGGCCGAGGGGAATGTCCTCTTCGAACGAGACACGACGGGCGCCGGTGTCCACTGACACGGCCGGTCGCGACGCCCCCGGGACGGCAACGGGATTGCTGTGCATCGTCGTGTCCCTCGCCCGCGAGGCCCGCCGTCGCGCGAGCATCTCGGCGGCGCTCGAGGGGGCTGGCGTCGACTTCGAGATGCTCGACGCCGTGGATGCCACGGACGGCTTCGATCCCGCGGGCGATCCGCGCATCTCCCCGGATCGTGCGCCGCACCTGAAGGCCGGCGAATGTGCCTGCGCCCTGTCCCATGCACTGGCCCTGCGCCGCTTCCTCGACTCGGACGCCAGCCACCTGCTCGTGCTGGAGGACGACGCGATCCCGACGCCCGCCTTCGCGCGCTTCGTGCACGACGCGCACTACCGCGCCTTCCCGATGCTGCTGCTGTACCACTCGAGAGCGCGCGTGGATCGCGACGGTGGCATCGAACTCTTCGACCACATCCGGGCACGTCGTCTGGTGATGTCGTGCACCGCCGCGGTGGCCTACACGCTGGACCGAGCGTCCGCCGGCCAGCTGCTCGACGCCAACTGGCCGGTGCGTGCGCTCGCCGACTGGCCGATGGACCTCTCGCGACTCGGCGCCCGCGTGCTCGAGCCGATGGTGGTGGACCACCCGCCCCGCGTGCGCGGGCAGTCGTCGCTGCAGGCGGCCCGACAGGCCGGCGGAGGACGGCCGCGACGCCGGCCGTCGAGCTACTTCACGCCCGGCTATCTTCGCCGCCGATGGCGCAAGGCGATGTCCGTCCGGATCAGCTGAGTGGCGGCGCCGCGATGCCGTGCTCGGTGCGGGTCGTCCCGTCGCGCGCGACGGCCAGCCGCAGGCGCTTGTTCTCCGCCACGCGCCGGGGGTCCTTGTAGCCGCGCGCGTGATCGAGGTGCAGGCACACGGCGTCGTAGCGCACGTGGCGGGGCGACACTCCCGCGTTGCCGAGGCGAACGCCGAGTTCGCGGTCGAGCCCGCCCCACTGCATCCGCTCGTCGAACCCGCCGACGCGCAGCAGATCGTCTCGCCACGCCGACGCGTTCGCCCCCTTGAGGTTGCAGGCGGTCGGCGTGAGGCGATTGAGCGCCCGGGCCAGGCGGGCATCACGGGTGAGCTTGAGCCGGTTCGCGCGCGCCGGGAGACCGTGCTCGCACAACCACGACCGATCGAAGCAGCGCTGATCGATCACGTCGTCCCGCGATATCGCTCGGCTCGTCGACATCGGCAGCTTGTAGTAGCTGCCCGACAACCAGCGTCCACGCTCCGAGCGGGCGGCATGCACGGCGAGAAAGTCCGCGCGGAGGATGCAGTCGCCGTCCGTGAACACGACGTAGTCGTGTGTGGCGGCAAGGATCGCGCGGTTGAGGATCCGGCACTTGCGAAAGCCTTCGTCCGGCTGCCACTCGTGCCGAAGCGGCACTCCGCGGGCCTCGAACTCGCCGCGGTAGGCATCGATCACCGCCCGCGTCGACGCCGTCGAGCCGTCGTCCGCGACGATGATCTCGAACGGTTCGTGGGTCTGTTCGATCAGGCCCCACAGCGTCTTCTCGAGCCAGGCGGGCGACTCGTAGGTCGAGAACACGAGCGACACGGCCAGACGCGGATCGGGTTCGGCGCGTTTCATGGAATCAGTATGCGAGGACAGCCTGCCCCTGTCATCCGCGAGTGCCTTCATCGGCGCGTGCGACTGCCCTACAAGGTCGGCAAGCCTGTCGCGCCCTGACTCCCGCGCGCCGTCGACCGTCCGGTTCGCGCGTCGACGGCACCGGCCCGCGCCGCGTCGAGGGCAGCCTCGAGCCGCGAGGGAAACGCCTCGTGGCCGGCGGACGAACCGGCGTCGAACCCGGCTGCCCGGGCGTCGCGACGACCGTAGAGCGTCGCGTCCAGCGAGCGCAGCCTACCGGCGACCGCCGCATCTCGCGTCAACCGGCGCGCGACGGTGCTCAGGTTGCGCGGCGGATCGTCGGGCCAGTGCGCGGCCGCTCGCTGCAGCACGGCACGGGCGAGCGCCTCGGCATTGCCGGCAGCGGCGGCGGCCTCGACTGCCCGTCTTGCGGCGCGCACGTCGGGTCGCGGCGGAACGGCCCGGTCGATGGCGAGCGCGGCGTTCGCGACCTCGGTGTGGCGGCGCGCCTGCCAGGCGTAGACGGCGCCGACCGCGGTCAGTATCCAGCCGACGATGGCCACGATCGCGAGCAGCCGCCAGCGACGCGCGATACCCGCCGCATCGACCCCGGTCATGCCGGCCGACGGGACCAGCGCCCGTTCCGGCGTCGCGCCGTCGGGGAGCGGTTCCCCGACGGGTCCATCGGGCAGCGACCGATCGCTGCCCGGCACGAGCGCCGATGTCGAGCCGGTGGCCGCGCTCGTGTCGGCGGGCGAAGACACGGCAACGTCGGACCGGCCCGCTCCCGGCAGCACGGTCAGTGTGCGGGCCGGCAGCGAGGCGGTGCGGGCCCGGCCGGCGTCGACATCGAACCAGTCCACCGTCACCGGCGGGAGCTCGAACGTGCCGGGCCGCTCGGGGATCAGCGCGAAGGAGACGGTCCGCGTCGCGACGATCCGATCCGCGCCACCCCGGTTCTCTCCAACCGGATCGTCGGCGTAGGCGGCGAGTCCGTCGATATCGGGCGCGCTGATTTCGGGGAGCTGGGTGTCGAGCACGCCGGTCGCGCGCAGGGTGACGGTGCGGGTGAGCGGTTCACCGACGCGAACCTCCCCGTCGGCGGGCGTCGGGACGGCGGCCTCACCAGCCCAGCTTTCCTCCAGCACGACCTCGCTCGCCGGCAGCCACCACCCGTCGCTGTCCGCCGGTCGCGCCTTGACCGAAAGCGACACCGGCGCGGTACGCAGCAGCAATTTCTTCGTCGGCGGCAGTCGCGCGAGCGTGCGGGCCGAGTCCACGGCTACCGTCGCGGTCAGGGTGATCGGTTCGATCTCGAGCGCGCCGCTCCGTTGCGGGATCAGCGCGAAACGCCGCTCATCGACACGGTAGCGCCGACCGTCGCGCAGTTCCTCGCGAGGCGGGCTCTCACCGAGTGCATAGACATCGACGCCTTCACCGGCCGGCTCGGTCGGCTTTCCGCTGATGAGCTGCACCGCGCTGAACGTCGTGAGCGTCAGCATGACCTGCGACTGCACCCAGGGCTCGGACGTGTCGACGCTCGCCTCGATGAAGACATCCCGCTCGGCACCGGTCGGCGGCTCGGTGACGGTCAGGGTGAGCAGCTCGCTCTCCACCTCGCCGACGGTGACCGCGGGCACCGTGAACACGCCAGTCGCACGCGGCAGGAGCTCGAACAGCCAGATCACGGTCCGGCTCCGCACACCGTTGATCACGCGCACGTCGACGCTGCTCGAACCGCCGATGACATCGAACTCGCGGTCGAGGGCCGAGACGTCCAGCTCGCCGTCGAGATCGGTGGCCACGACCACGAAGCGTACCGACTCCTCGAGCGTGATCGACGGGGACCCGAGCTGAACGCTCAGGCCGCTCTGTTGCGCCTGCACGGCCCCCCCGACGAATGCGAGGGCCAACAGCACCAGCCCGCGCACCCGTCGGGTCACGGCTCGCCCCGTCGCCTGCACCGCCTCACCAGGGTTGCACACCGTCTCTCACCTCCGGGTATTCGTTGCGGTGATTCCACTCGAGTCGCCGCCGCAGGAGACCCGACGGATCGTCGTCGATGCTGCGCAGTCGCTGCTCGATCGCCTGCTCGCGCTCGGTGAGCGTACGCGTCTCTTCGCCGACGGCTTCGTCATTCTCCTCGCCATCGATCACCTCGCCCGCCTCGGCGGCACCTTGCTGCTCGGTCAGCCGTTCGGCCTCCCGTTCGGCCTCGAGGGCCGCCTCGGCCTCCGCCTGCCGCTCGTCGCGGGCGTCGGTATCGTCTTCCGGCACGTCTGCCGAGTCGTCGGACTCACCGTCGGCGCGATCGCCCTGCGCTTGCTCCCCGGCGGTCGGAGCCTCGGCGGCGTCTTCTCCGCGCTCGGTATCCTCGCCCTGCTGCTCGCCCTGCTGCCCGTCAGCCTGCTCACCCCCCTGCTCGCCCCCCTGCTCGCCCCCCTGCTCGCCCCCCTGCTCATCCCGCTGCTCGCCGGTCTCACCCTCGCCTTCGCGATCCCCGCCGGGCTCGCCCTCCTCGCCACCTTCCGCTTCGTCCAGCTCGGCCAGTCGAGCCGCGATCTCCCGGTTGTGGCGTGCGTCCGCGTTCGACGGATCCCGCTCGAGCAGCTCGTCGAACAGGGGCAACGCTTCCGCGGCACGCCCGGCGCGCGTCGTGGCGGTCGCGAGGTTGTACAGCAGCGCGTCGGCATCGGGCGCGTCCGACGGCACTCGATCCGGCGCCACGTCGCTGTCCTCACCGGCGCGCTCGCGCAGCGCGCGAGCGAAGGCCTCGGTCGCCCCTTCGGCATCGCCGGCGCCATACCGGCCGATCCCCTCCCAGTAGGCATCCGGGGCGTCGTCGATCAGGGTCTCGTACTTACCGGCCTCGAGCGCTCCGGCCGCGCGCTGCGCTGGCGTCTCGAACCACCCGTCGGACGCAACCGCCACAGAAGGCAGCGACAGCAACAGCGACAGTGCAAGGCCGGCGAAGACCTTCCCGAGGACCTTCGTGAAGTCCTTCGTGAAATCCTTCGTGAAGGCTCTCGCGACGACCTTCCCTACGCCCAGGGTGCCGGCAACCGGCATCGCACGCGTCGCACGCCTTGCATCGATCGAACTCGCGAGCGGCCAGACCGTGAGACTCACGCGATCACCCCGCGACGGAACAGCAGCAAGGCGGCTAGAAGCAGCGGCGGCAACAGCCACGGTACGCGCTCGATCCACAGCTCTGCACGCTCGGTCGACGCGGCGTCGTCCGCCGGTCGCGCACCCGTGCGAAGCCGCTCGATCGTGTCGAGATCCTGCGTGTCGCTGGTCAGCGCGACCGCCTCTCCGCCGGCGAGGCGGGCCAGCTCGTCCAGCGCCGGAAGATCGAGCTGCGGCACCGCGATCGCGCCATCCGCGCGCCGCAGGAAGGTCCCGTCCGGCTCCCGCAGCGGCACCCCGGCCGCGGTGCCGACGCCGAGCACCGACAGCACGTGACCCCGGGCCGCGACTTCACGCGCCATGGCGATGCCGCGCTCGTCGACTTCGGCATCGGTGATCAGGATCAGTTGTCCGGCCTCGCCCCCGCCTTGCTCCAGCACGGCGAGCGCCCGCGCCAGCGCCAGATCGAGGCGGCTGCCCTGCGCGGGCACGATGGACGGGTCGAGCGAGGGCAGGAAGGCCGCGAGCGTCGAGGCATCCTCGGTCAGTGGGCTCACGACGTAGGGGCGCTCGGCGAAGGCGATCAGGCCGGTGCGGGTGCCGTCGGCGCGACGTAGCAGATCGCCCAGCTTGTAGCGCGCACGCGTCACCCGATCCGGAGCGACATCGGTCGCGAGCATCGAGCGGGACAGATCGAACAGGATCACCTGCACGCGACGCGCCTCGAACACCGGCACCGGCCGCCGCTCGAATACCGGTCCGGCCAGGATCAGCAGCATCACCGCCCAGGCGACGAACAGGCCGGCCACACCGGATCGGGCCGTGCGGGCCTCCGACTCGATGACATAGGGCGCGAGCGCGGGATCGACGACGCGCGTCCAGCTGCCTCCGCTCGATCGGCGCCGACGCTGCCGGATCGCGAGCGCGAGAAGCGGCAGGAAGCCCCAGAGCCACTCGGCCCTCAGGAAGGTGAAGGCCGGTTCAGACACCCCGGCGTTCCCCACTGCGAAGACCCGCCCACAGGAGCGACAGCAGGAGCGCCAGGCCGAGTGGCCACGGGTAGCGCTCGAGCAAGGGACGAAAGTCGTCGCCTTCCTCGGCGGTCGGTTCCAGCGTGTCGATCTCGCGATAGATCTGCTCGAGTTCGGCGGCATCGCGCGCGCGGAAGTAGGCCCCCCCCGTGCTCTCGGCGACCTCTCGCAGAGTGGCTTCGTCGAGTTGCCTGCCCGCCTGTCGCCCGACGCCGATGGTGTGGACGCGAATGTCGCTCTCGGCGGCCAGACGGGCAGCAGCGAGCGGATTGACCACGCCCGCGGAGTTGGCACCGTCCGTCAGCAGGATGAGCACTCGCGCCGTGCCCGGACGCTCGCGCAATCGCTTCACGGCCAGGCCGATCGCGTCGCCGATCGCGGTGTCACGCCCGGCCAGCCCGACCACGGCCTCGTCGAGGAAGTGGATGACGGTCTCGTGGTCTGTGGTCAACGGCGTCTGGACATAGGCCTGGCTGCCGAACATGATCAATCCGATGCGGTCCCCGACCCGTCGTGCGACGAAGTCACGGGCGACGAGTCGCACGACATCGAGGCGCGTCGCGCGTCGGTTGCCGGCGTACAGATCGCTGTCGTTCATGCTGCCGGATATGTCGATGCCGAGCATCAGATCACGTCCCGAGAGCGGTGACGGGATCGGCTCGCCCATGGTCTGAGGCCGGGCGCTCGCCGCGACCAGCGACACCCAGGCGAGCGCGAGCAGCAGGGCGAGGAGCCACCGCCGGCGCCCGCCGCCGGAGTGGCTAT
>Ga0209187_1004368_pt1 | contig 10837 bp, 6 predicted proteins | sample BantaG_FD_187430 | JGI IMG/M metagenome (GOLD analysis project Ga0209187, IMG submission 187430) | Marine algal microbial communities from Bantry Bay, Ireland - BantryBay_4 metaG (SPAdes) (version 2) | ecosystem: Host-associated > Algae > Red algae > Unclassified | place: Bantry Bay, Ireland... | reverse complement strand
CGAAAAGTAATTTCAAAAGAAGCATTCAAAACGGGCAGAATTTAGATTACAGTGTACTTAGTTTATCTTTTAAAAGAGGGGTCTTTTAAAATAAAAACCGAGCTTATCTATTTTGCTACAAATAGGTAAGCTTAATTATTTAAAACTAAGCTACTGTGATTTCAAAAAACCAAATAGACCACTACTCCCCTCCGCACCTATTCATGTGGATTTTTCTTTTCAGGTACCTCTATCAATCAGGTAGTTCCCTAATCCGTTTAAAACGCCTAACAAGTATTATCTTTAAATTCTTTTTTATCATTTTTTTACTATTCAACGGAGTCCTCCTAAATGCCCAAATGAATGAGCAGGGTTTTAAAAGAATTCCCACTGAGGTGGAAGGCAGAACTGTTTCAGATATCACTACGATTATTGAAGATCAGGAAGGCTTTTTATGGCTGGGAAGCGATTTGGGTTTATTGAAATATAATGGTTATGAATACATTCGATATAAAAACAATCCAAAAGATTCCACTTCTTTACATGATAATAGTGTTCAATCTTTACAAGTAGATTATAGAGGTGACATATGGGTTGGAACAAAAACAGGTGTAAGCCGATATAGCAAAGCTTGCGATTGTTTTTTCCGATATTCCTCTACTCCTAACAATTCAATGCCAAATGGTTTCATATCAGATATTATTGAAGACCAGAACAAAAACATTGGATTGCCATGAAAAAAGGTGGCCTTTTTCGCTACGAAAGAGCAAGTGATAATTTTACTCGTTTTCTTGATAAACCTAGTGCTCCCGTTTCGCTAGTCAAAGACATTGTGAGTGTACTCCTGGCAGATCACGATAATAACATTTGGGTTGGTACTGGTTTTGGTAACCTTGGAACAGGCTTAGTTCGCTTTAACCCTTCAACTAAGAGTACTAAAAGATTTACAAACGATCCACTCAATGAAAACAGTTTATTAGACAACCGAATCAGTGCCCTTTACCAAGATCAACAAGGGCAGATTTTAATTGGCACCTATAAATGTGGGCTCCATAGTTATAACAAAGAAAACAAAAGCATCCGTCGAATTAAGCTTGACTCAAAGAATCTCAATAAGCTTCATGCACCATATATAGACCATCAAATAACCACTTTTGACCTCAATAGGGAAGATCCATTTGTTGAGATAATACATCAAGATGAAAATGGAGGCTATTGGATTGGAACAGCCGGTGCAGGAATCAACTATTTTGATCCTGTAACAAACAAACAAAGTTTTTATGGTACAGAGGCTTCTTATTCAGGAGAATTCAATCTTTCATTCAGAACATTCGGTGTTGATTCTCATGGAGGAATATGGGTAGCTTCAATGGGAGGATTTCTTTATAGAAAAGATATTTATGCGCGGAAATTTACTTTTCACCCTAAGACTTTGAAATCCGAAAAAGTTTACGAATCAATGCTAAATCCCGGAATAATATGGGCCGGATCTGAAGGAAAGTGGCTTAAAAAAATAGATTTAAAAACAGGTAAAATTACGGCTTACTTACACGATAAAAATAACAGTAAGAGTATTGCGAGAAATTTTGTTCGTAATGTTTATCAGGAAAACAGGAATACCTTATGGGTTGGAATAGGAAATATCGGTGGTGATGATGGTGGGGAAGATGGTCTGGGTGGCCTGGATAAATTAGATATCAATTCAGGTAATTTTACACATTATAAAGTTAGAAAAAAAGGCAGTGATTTTAGCCAAACGGTCTATACACTTCAGGAAGACAATCAAGGCTATCTATGGTTAGGAACTGGCTCAGGTGGGCTTTTTCGGTCAAATAAAGAGAAAACCCGATTTGAATATTTTAATTTTCCAAACCCTGATTCGGTTTCTATTGATCCGGTTATTTATGAAGTCATTGCTGATTCAAAAGGTAGGATTTGGGCTAGTGATGCTGAATTAGATGGAGCCGGAACGGTTTATATATACAATGCTAATCAGCAACGATTCTTTCCTTTTTTAAAAGGATTTGAAGCTACCAATATTTTAGAAGATAAAAATAAAAAAGGATGGTATTGGATATCGACCTGGGCTAAAGGAATATTACACTACAACCCGACTAGTCAAACTTATAAGCAATACACAACAGAAGACGGATTGAGTAGTAATTTATCTAACTATATTGTGGGAGGAGAGGAAGGAATTTATTGGATTGCTACTCGTTCAGGTCCTTGTCGATTAGACTCAAAAACGAATCAAATTACCCCTTTAAATTTGCCTTCTGATAGATTTTATTTTGGCACATCTAAAACAAGTGATGGCCAATTATTTTTTACTAGCTTTAACAAGGGTTTGGTCTCTTTTCATCCAAATCAAATAAAAGGAAATCTAATTCCCCCAAAACAGTAATTAGTAATTTTTTAATATCCGATCTTCCTCATAAAGAAAACAGTGAAAAATCTAAAGCAATAAAACTATCGCATACCCAAAATGACATCAGTATTGAATATGCCGGATTACATTTTACTAATCCTTCCAAGAACCAGCATCAATATAAGTTAACTCCTGTTGACAACAAATGGGTAAATGTAGGAACAGAACACATAGCCCGCTACCCCAATCTCATTCCTGGCAACTATATCTTTGAGGTAAAAGCAGCTAATAGCGGCGGTATCTGGAATAAAGAACCGGTTTCTGTATAATTCGTCATATCCCCTCCCTGGTATCAAACCTGGTGGGCTTACACCTTGATGGCATTGTTCATCTCAGGCATTTTATTTTACCTATATCGTTTTCAGCTTTCGCGAAAATTAGAACAACAAGAAGCGACGAGACTAAAAGAATTAGACACTTTTAAAACAAGATTCTACTCCAACATCACGCACGAATTCCGTACCCCGCTCACCGTCATCCGAGGAATGGCAGATGAATTGGATCAACACCCTGATAAAAATCCAAAGACAAAAATAAACCTCATCAAAAAGAACAGTAGTAACCTCTTGTCGCTCGTCAATCAAATGCTGGATTTATCCAAATTACAAGCGGGCAAAACGAATATTGATTTACAACAGGATGACATCATCATTTTCATAAAATACCTGGTGGAAACGCATGAATCTTTCGCCAAATTACAAAACATAGGTTTACAATTTTATTCAGAAGAAAAAGAATTGCTAATGGATTTCGATCCTAAAAAAGTAGAACAAGTTCTAACAAATTTAATTTCAAATGCAGTAAAATTTACACCTGAGTACGGGAAGGTATTGGTCGTTGCCAAAAAGATTAATCAACAAAAACAAAATCACTTGAAGATATTGGTCAAAGACAATGGTATCGGAATTTCTAAGGAACAACTTCCCTACATTTTCGATCGCTTCCACCAGGCCAACCCAACTCATGAAAACCAGGGTACCGGCATTGGTCTGGCATTGGTAAAAGAACTGATGACGACTATGAATGCTTCTATCACTGTAGAAAGTGAAATCGATAAGGGAACTACCTTTTACCTCGAATTCCCGATCTATAACAATGCACTTTTGGTTGCGACAAACAATCAATTTGAATTCCAAACACTTTCTCCTCAAACAAAATTAGGAAACAAAACCCTTGTTCTAAATAAGAGTGAACTTCCATTGGTCTTAATCATCGAGGACAATACCGATGTTACTTTTTATCTCCAAACCTGTCTTCAGGATCAATACCAAAGCATAAGTTCCCGAAACGGAAAAGATGGCATTGAAAAAGCATTCGAAACCTTACCCGATATTATTATCAGCGATGTAATGATGCCAGTGATGGATGGTTTTAAAGTATGCGCAACTTTAAAAGAGGACGAACGAACCAGTCATATTCCAATTATACTATTGACGGCTAAAGCAACCTCTGAAGATAAGCTGGCTGGACTGGCACAGGGTGCAGATGCTTATTTGATAAAGCCTTTTGAAAAGGCAGAATTACTTATTCGCTTAGACAAGTTAATGGAGATCAGAAAGACACTTCAGAAAAAATACAGTAGCGTACTGGTCAGTAGCCTTCCAGCAACCAAACTGGAAACCAGGGAAGATTCCTTTATCGAAAAAGTAGAGAAAATTATCATCGAAAATTTAGAAAATGACCAATTCTCCGTCAACGAATTGGCCCGCACCTTGCACCTCAGCCGTTCCCAGATACATCGAAAAATAAAAGCCCTTACCAATATGTCGGCGACAATCTACATCCGACATATCCGACTACAAAAAGCCAAAGAATTACTAATCACCACCGAGTTAACTATCTCCGAAATAGCCTATCAAACAGGCTTTAAAACACCCGTTTATTTTTCTCAGGTTTTTAAAGACACTTTTGGCGAAAGCCCCAGCGCAACACGTAAGTAACTCATTACCAATATATTACACTTCACACCTCTTAAGCATGCAACAATAGCTTAAGTCTATCTTTTCGTCATTTTCAACATTATAGAAAGATTTTGCGCTCATAGCGAAAGGCTGTAAGCGGCTATCGCTATAGATTTGTACTATTCCTTTTGAACGGGGAATTTTTAATGCTGAAGCTGTCTTATTTTCTAATTCCAATTAGGCCTCAGAAAACCAAATTAAATTTTTAATCCCTAAAATGCTAAGAATGAAAAATAAAAACATAGCACTACATTCCTCTTGAGCTTATAACAATAGCTTGAGCCCGTTTTCTCTTCATTGTCAACATTACAGAAAGGCTTTGTTCCTGTAGCGAAACAAATTTATTATCGCTCTGAATTTATGCTATTCCCGTTGAACCTAAAATAGATTTATAACCGACTGGACACAGGATCAGCTTTATTTTCTATTCACTGAACAACAACAAAAGAATCACTCCTTTAAATTTATTTTCTTAATACTTAAAATTCTAATAATGAAAAACAAAAACATTTTATGGATCGCCCTATTCACTACTTTTCTCATTGGTTGCTCTAAAACCAGCGAAAACGAAATTACCGAAATAGACATGGAGCGACCACAGGGTATCAATATGCCTTATTATGGAGATGTAGATTTCCAATTACCAATTGTACCGGAATACATCGGTAATGAAGCATCTGCCGCAACAAGAGGCCAAACCATAAAAGTACAGCCCGGCACCAATCAGCTGCAAAACATTATCAATAATGCCTCAGCCGGAACGACCATTAAATTAAGGCCAGGCTCGCATATCGAAGATAATACCCTTGTCATCAATCATGAGGTTCACCTCAGAGGTTATGATGATGCGTCCCTGATACTAAATGGTGAAATGGGATTGGCAATAATCGAAGCAGATGATGTCAGCATCAAAGATTTGACGATTACCACCACCAACAATTCAGTACTTGGTATTGGTGTGGAAGATTCTGAAGATTTTGAGTTTAAACGAAATGTAATGAATGAATTCCTCGTCGCTATCGTATTGGAACAAGCTTACAAAGCGAGTATCACAGAAAATACCGTCGTCGGAATTGACCAGGTAGATGGCCTGGGTATTGTTGCCATGAACGGAGAGCGAGTTAGTATTCGTTACAACACTGTTTCAGGAAGCGCCTTCGGTGTTTGGGCCTGTGACAAAAATGGCCGGGTTTATAACAATGAGTTTTACAACAACTGGATGGGACTTATCCTTTGTAAAGTTCCTCCGGGAAGTTTTTCTCCTTTCTTTACTATTGGTAATGGAGGTGCTGACTTTCCCTGCACTGAATGGAAAGCCAAGAGAAACTATTCACATGACAACGTTTGGGGTTACGTAGTGATCGATGGTGCTAAAGATAATATCCTTTCTGGCAACGAAGCCGCCGATAATTCATTTATCGATCTGGAATTGATGGACGAAACCTTCAATTTGTTCGCCGAGTTGACCCCAGGCTCCTTTACCAACACCGTATTTGCCGGTGAGCTGGATTACATTGACTGTGGAGAGGATAATAAAATCTATGGTGGAAATGAGCTTGGATTGAGTTGTACCGATTAAGAAAATTCCCGTGTTCTAAACATACATGACTCATCCCAAAAATAGGGTACTCACATAAATTTTGCAAAAGACCTTTTGTGTACGTTTAAGATTTTCATTAGTCTTAATACACAGGAGGCCTTTTTTTTTGGCTTTGGCAAAATCAATTATATAGTTTCACATTTAGACGTGTGTTTGTTAAAAGTGCATTAGTTTATAGGTTAACAGAATAAATGCGGTATATTGGGGAGTGGTTAATTAGCTTAAGAATATGAATAATCTTATAATCAAATTTTCTTTTACTGTACTTCTGGTTTTAATTTCAGTAATCCCACTACTTGCTCAATACCAACTCAATGGTGATACTCAATCGATAGGGAATGATTGTTTTGAGTTAACTCCAGCAAAAGATGGCAAGCAAGGAAGCGTTTGGTTCTCACCAATGATCGACTTAAACAACTCTTTCGACTTTACATTTGACTTTAATTTTGGCTGTAGTGATGGTGGAGCGGATGGAATGTCTTTTAGTTTATCCAATGACAATTTTGCGTTAGGAGGTGGTGGCCACGGTCAAGGATTTTTATACTTATGGGAGTCATTTAATATTGAATTTGATAATCTTGACAATGGAAGTCAATTTGATCCTTGGTACGATCATGTTGCCATGTTCAAACACGGAAAAACCAGTCATGCTGATGCTCATAATGTAGCCGGCCCCGTACAAACAGACCCTGACAATGGCAACGTAGAAGATTGTGATTACCATGAGATTAGAGTTACCTGGGATGCTTTTACTCAAACCATTAGTGTATATTTTGAATGCCAACTGAGGCTAGCTTATACTGGCAATATTGTTGGCGAAGTTTTCGGGGGCAACCCTAATGTTTACTGGGGATTTACTGCTGCAACCGGTGCAAGAAACAATAAACAAATAGCTTGCTTAAAAGACATCAAAATTTTCGAACCTCTACCCGACTACACGATGTGTCCAGGAGGCAACATCCAATTAAATGCAAACGATGGAACCAACTATAACTGGTCTCCCGAGGAAAGCCTGAGCAACCCCAACATTCAAAACCCTTTAGCTTCTCCAGAAACGAGTACAACCTATTTCGTAACCATAACTGACAACTGTGTTGATTTTATTGATACCGTACATATTGAAGTTTCAGGAGATTCTGTTTCATTTAATTTTTCTGACAGCACGCTTTGTATCGGCGAAGAACTTTTACTCGACGCATATACAGAGAATGCGACTTACGAATGGACTGGTGGTGAGACAACTTCTTCCATCTCTCCTACATCGTCAGGCTATTATATTGTCACGGTGACATTGGGTAATCAATGCAGCGCGAATGACGCAGCGCAAATTAATTTCACTAGCCTACCTTCAGAATTAGTTACAGAGTATTCAACCATTTGTCCGGGTGAACCAATTTTGCTTGATGCAACATTTCCAGGTGCTACTTATTTATGGCAGGATGGTTCTACCGACCCTACGTTTTTGGCGACCACTGCAGGTTTATATTCTGTTATGATCGATCATTTTTGCGAAAGCAAAAAACTTCAAATAGATATTGGTTATGATCCTAGTTGTACTGATGTTTTCATTCCTAATGCTTTTTCACCCAACAATGATAAGGCCAATGACTACTTCACTATTTTAGGAGGTAGTGATATTGTTATTGTAAAACAATTTCTTGTTGCCGACAGATGGGGAGGAATTATCTTTCAGAGAAGAAACTTTCAACCTAACGATAATGCGTTTGGATGGGATGGAAGATATAAGGGCAAGCAACTTCCAAGTGGAGTATATGTTTACTTTGCAGAAATTACGTTTCGGGATGGCACTACATCAATTATGCGTGGTGATGTTACTTTGCTTCGATAGACTACTATCTCCTCTTAAGTTATAAAGGACTAACAAAATCCCCAGCACCATTAACGTTCCTATTGTTATGCAGGAATACGATTCAAGTATGTCTGAAAAACGGGGCCCCATAAAAAGTTCAGTAGAAAATATATTCAACAGAATCGAAATGAAATAAAGTACTTTCAATATAGTGAGCGTTCTTTTTTTAACTCCTGCGGTCTGATGATACAGGTAATAATAAATCAACAAATAAGCTGGCCATAAAAATATAAAATAAGCTTTCCAGGCCAAAGGAGAAAGAATTGGAATGGCCGCCAAAACAAAAGCATATTCAATTAATGCAGACTCACCTTGCTTGTCCTTGAGCTTATCTCTAAACATATACATCGGATAAAGTGCCCCAATTATGATAATTCCATAGGTGACTTTCTTCAACGTTCTAATCTGTAAATCCACCACATTTATATAAATATCAAACCCTGGACTTTCATTTGTTAACAAACTTCGCATCATCGAAAAGAACGATTGATTTTTATGCTGTACCGATGCGTATGGAGATGCAATTTCATTCCACCAATGTGCATAATATTGCAAAGCTTGTTCACTCCCATATACCAAAAACGGAACTGCATTAATAACAGCTAAAAATAGAAGTGTCCAAATTACCAGTTTAAACTCTCGTTTAAAAACAAAGTAGAGCAGTAAAAAAATGGGATACACTTTGAGTGAAATAATGAAAGCTAGTAATGCCCCCGCCCAGGAATGTTTTCCTTTTATAAACCAATCTACTACCAAAACAGAAGCCCACAATAAAATTAAATTAATTTGCAGGTTAGTTAAATTATCTAAGACAAATCGAAAAAGGATTAAGAAAGGAACTAGTACTAAAAAATTAGACATCCCCATGCTCGCTTCATTACCTTTTTTATAAGGCAACAAAAGGCGCTTTCCATGTAACCAACGAACTGTAATTTGCATTAACCAAAACAAGGATGCCAAGGTAAAAACTGTCCATAACCCTCTTACCAAAGTTCCATTAAGCTTGTCTAATAAAGAAAGAGGTACACAAAAAACAGAAAAGAATGGAGGCCAGGTATTTAAATAGTCAGAGTATATATTTTGACCATTCAGTGTTAAGTTACCAGCATTGAGATAGCCGATAAAATCACCATTCCTCAAACTTGAACGAACTAGTTCAAATAGTAGAACGAGAAGTAGTATCCCCAGAATGATATTTTTTGCCTTTTTGCCTTTTAGCATTTTGCTTGATTATTACTATAGCCGCAAATGTAAGTCTTTTCAGGGAAGTGTAGTAACATCTCTTTAGCTGTGTCAAGAAATTTTAAATCAAAATCAAAAATGCAATCAAAATCCAAAATCCCGCAATTCGTAATCCCTCTATACAATTGACAACCTGTTTGTTACAAGTTGCTTTATTGCGCTAGAGCGCAATTTTTTGATTTTGATTTTGATTGATTTTTTGATTGAAAACATACTTTTAAAACAGCCCCATTAGCACTACCCCTTCACCACCCGCCAAACAAAAACACCCTCGCCCACAACTCCCCGAACCAAATAAACCCCAGCACCCAAACCCGCTACATCCAACGCAAACAAACTACCACTACCCATCTTTTTTCGAATAAGCAGACTTCCTTTAGCATCAAACAACTCCACTTCCAAATCAGAAACCGACTTTCCAAAATTCATCACAAGCAACTTATCAAACGGCACCGGATATATTTCCAAGCCTTCCAACTCAGCTCCATCCATCCCACTAACCATCACTTCCACCTCAATGACAACAACATCCTCACAATAGTCATTAGCAGCGCTCAAAATAACGGAGTAGATACCATTTTGTGTGTAGGTATGTATTGGATTTTCATCAGAGCTTACATTCCCATCCCCAAACTCCCAGGAATAGATATGTGCATGGGCAGACAGGTTGCTAAAATCAACCGTAAAGTCATTTACACCAACTGAAAAATCAGCAACCGGAACAGCCAACACGTTGATGAAATCTGCGTAAGTAATGGAGTTGCTACCAACTGCATTGGTAACCGCCAGGGAAGCGGAATACTGGCCCGGTGTGTCATAAACGACCGTTGGATTTTGCGCACTACTCATTTCAGGATTACCTCCCGGAAATGACCAAGCCCAGGTTTGAACATTGCCAGAGGAATTGTCCGTATAAAAAACCTCATACGGAGCACAACCAGACATATCATAGACACTGAAATCCGCCGACGGTAAGACACCAAGCACGACTTCCTGTATCATGGTATCAGAAAAACAATCGTTCTCTACAATCAAAGTCACCTGATAGGTTCCAATCATCATATAATCATGAACCGGATTGGCATCAGAAGAAAAATTGCCATCTCCAAATCCCCAGCTTTCTGTCGAAATCATATTCTGAGAAGTATTGTTAAAGGTAACTTCTGTGCCACTCACAGTGTAGTCAAAACTGGCAGTAGGTGGACCCAAAACATTCAAGGTAACTTCATCTGAAATAACTTCCGCAAAGCAATTGGATGCCAACAAGCAACGGATAATAAATCCATCCTGAGTTGTACTCAAATCCGTTAACGTAAGTATACTACTGGTGGTGCCAGAATACAAAACCCCTTCTTCCATATCCACAAAACCACCACCTTCATTTATTTGCCATTGGTATTCTAAACCATTGCCTTCTACGTCTATTGTTATAGATGGCGAATCACCTTCGCACAATAAATTTACAAAAGGCTGTTGCGTAATGTTCGTTGCCAATACTTCCTCAAAACCAACCACAGGCTCCAACCAAAAAGTAACTTGCCCAATTACTCCGCCAAGGGCATTCATGCTACTATTGTTACAAGGTTCGGTGGAGTTGAAAGTCACTCCAGCAGCACCTCCATCCCATAGAATGTTGAAGGATGATGTGTCCCCTATACTCGTTGTGATGACACCTCCTGCGCCACCACCTCCCGGCCCCATGCAACGCGCGAAATTGGTGTTATTAACCGAACTTCCATTACCGCCACTCGCATTTA
>Ga0209187_1004367_pt1 | contig 10840 bp, 20 predicted proteins | sample BantaG_FD_187430 | JGI IMG/M metagenome (GOLD analysis project Ga0209187, IMG submission 187430) | Marine algal microbial communities from Bantry Bay, Ireland - BantryBay_4 metaG (SPAdes) (version 2) | ecosystem: Host-associated > Algae > Red algae > Unclassified | place: Bantry Bay, Ireland... | reverse complement strand
GGCGGCGTTGCCGATGGCGGGGCGGTCGTCGACGGGGCGCATGCCGCCGCGGGGAGCCATCCGCAAGTGGATTGCTCCACGCACCCGGAGGTCTTGCGCCAGTTTCGGCCTCGCGGCTCGAACTACGCACACGCGGAACCTGTGGAGGTGGTTGACGGGGTCCCGCGGGTCACCGACAACCTTCTCTACGACATGTGCGTGCGCAATCGCGCTTGTGCGCACACGCGTCGTGTACACGCGCGATACGAGGCGTTGCCTTACTTAGTTGACGTGATGGCGCAAGCCGGGTTGCCGGACCACGCGAGCGACCGCGTGGCCGAGGTCCATGGAGACCCGTACTTTGAAAACCAGGGCCCCAAGCGTCGTGTATACGAGGTGATGTCGTTTTGCAACGAGGTCGTGCGCTACCAAGTGCCTCTGCACCCGTTCCACCGCTTAGTTGACGCCAATGCGCTTCTATTCCCTGTGAAGGGGACAGAGACGGTCGAGGCGGCGGCCAACGTTTTTTGCCGCTTGTTGCGCAACTGGCCGAGGGCCGTCTTGCTCAAGCGGACTCTCGCCAAGGACCTTTTGGTCTCGTTCGGGCACGACTCCGGCCTGGAGCCGTACCTTGAACAGCTCGCGCTGGTGAAGCACGAGGAGAAATAAGGCGTAGAGGACGACCGCAGTCCGCTTATCACCAGGTTACCGATCCCTTTCCGGTTGCCGATGTTTCCATCCGACCACCGTCGGGCCGCCGACACGCGCTTCTTTCGCGGTCGCGAGTTGATGCCCACTGCGTGGGCGGCTGGATTTCTCCGTGCGCCACGGACGTTCGACTTCTCCGGTTGGCTTCTGCCTATCGCGGAATGGGAGCCACACACGGGGCTGTGGGTGGCGACTCGGTAGTGGTGTCGTACTTGGCGGATGCGTTGCGCAACGAGTACAGCTCAGTCTGGCAGGAGGTGTACTCCGAGTACTACTGCAACTTAGTTGCTGCGTGGGTTCACACCCTACAGGAGGACAAGTTCTTCGTCCACTTGGACGATAGGACGCTTCGTCATTTCGACGCGTTGGACACGACCAAGTTGAAGGACGCGCCCGACGGCGAGGCCAAGTACTTCTCATACGGCAAGATGCGACAGGCCGTAAAGGCGTTCCCCTGGGGGGTGGTCCATAAGGACGTTGTCCGGCGCGACGCTGACTCCGGGGACGCTCGGCAGGTGCGGGTAACGGTCGACGCGACCAAGGAGTACGGCTTTTGCCTTCGTCACCCGTGTGTTGATTTCGACTGCGCGTTGGACCCAAACGCGTCCCTCCTGATGGCGCGAATCACTTCGAACCACCCCGGGGTGTGGCGCCGTGGTCGATGGAACCATGTTCCCGGGGCTTGCGCCGTCGGCAACGACCGAGAGGGTCGCTACCGCCCGCGTTTGCCGTGGCGCGATCGCTAGCTGTCTCCGCCTCGAGCGGTTGGTGCCACTAAGCCGACACGCACTTCTTCTTCCGCGGCGGTTGCCTTGTTTGGGTCGGCGCGTGTGCGCGATGTACGTGCTCGCGCGCCCCGTGGGGCGGCCTTGTCGGCGGTGGCCAACGCCTGGGTGGAACAGATTGCCCGCCTGCGGACCGCTTTTGAGCGCGCGGACGGGCGGGGCGTCGAGTCTGCCTTGTTAATTATTAGACAGGCTGTGGCTCGCGCTGTTAAAAGCGACGCCAACGACGGGCGATTCGCGCAGCACCTGGAGGATATTCAGCCGGAGGAGGAGGCTGCGCCGGCGCGTTTTAACGCGCAGAGCATCCTCTGTCGTCGGATCCATGAAGGTGGGGGTCCTTCGGGAGGGGCTTCGCCCTTGGTGCGGAACACGCGTGGGCGTAGTGTCTCGCAGGAGTCGAAGGCCAGTGTTGGCTCGCGCCGTGATTCCTGCCGTGACTCGCGCCCGGGTGATGATGAGGAGGAGTGAATGCCACTGCAAGGTGGGTGGTTCGGGTGATCGCGGTGGGGGTTTAGGGTTCGTGCCCCTGTCGTGTTTTCTGTTTCTTGTTTGTTTCTGACGCTTGACATGTCTTCGCCCACTTTCCAGTTTCCTGATTGTCATCATATCGATGAAGGAAGTGGCAGGCCAGCATGGCCCATGATGTGGGAGTCGTAGCCCTTGCGTCTGGTGATAAAAGTACTTGGTACTCGAAACACGCACGGATGGCGATGGCGTACCAACTGGTGTTGGTCCATTGTGGGATTACCACGGTTGCCTCCTCTTTGGTCGATACCAGGCGTCGCAGAACGGAGTCGAGGTGTTGTACCGGAGGTACGAAGAACGTATCGGGGTGTACGGACTCGGTACGATCAGACTTGATCAGTGTCGACTGCGAGGCTTTCGGCCACGCATATGTGTAGGGGCCGTATTCAGCATTCATGCGAGAGATCTGCCGGAAGGCAATTGGGGATCATACGCAAAGCTGTGGGTCATCGAAGGCAGGGTGCACCAAAGCCACGTGACATTAATTAATTCATTAATTGCGGTTGTGTCGTGTAAGCCCGACCATGAGACGTCGGCATGGATAACTCCATCCGCGGTGACATGTACGTGTCGGATGGTCGGACTCCATGTGGGGTCCACGACAACGTTGGTTAGCGCGGTGAGCCCAGCTTGTCGTCGGCTTCGCCGTTTTGGCGTTTGCCAGTCGTATTCCGGCGCACGCTTCTTCTTCTGTCGAAGGAGTCGAGCCACCATGTTGCGGGCGAGGTTGTCCAAGAGTCCCCAAGTATCGTCCTTGGACCTACAGTCGAACCAGCGCACTTTGGCGCTGTAGGCATCGCCGGTCTGGCGTAAGCTTACGAGTTTGTCGATCACGTACTCATCGGCTACCGCCGGAAATTCCCTGGGTTAGTCTCAACCGTCGAGTAGTGGTTGCGGCACCTTGTCCGTCGTCGTTAGGCGAGGAGCAGGTGTGATATGGTCACTGCTGACGCGCTTCTCTTCTCCATCAATGTCAATGACACACGTGGAGTCATCGGCGTCCGGGACCACGAACGGGCCAATGGCTTTGCTTTGCAGCTTATTTTGCCGATCGTGGTCAGTCGTGTAGACGAAGTCGCCAATCTTGACGTCCGCATTGCGGGTCGCGACCTTGTGGTCGAAGTGACGCTTGTAACGCTGTTGTGTGTTACGCAAGGCCTCGACTACCACATGGATTTGCCGGCGAAGGCGGGCCATGAAATCGCGTTTGCGAGCCAGAGGTGACCCATCCTTGAGTGTGCCTTTGTTGGCCAAAGGCGTGCCCGGGGGCAAGTTGCGAGCCGTGAGGTTGGGGATCCGTCGTGGGATAACAAACTCGAATGGGACGATGCCCGTCGACCGGTGTGGCTTGCTATTATATGCCATGGTGATGACCGGGACTAGTTCATCCCATAGTGATGGGTCGTCAGCGACGTAATGCCGCAACTGTGTTGCCATGGTACGGTTATACCGTTCGACTTGCCCGTTCGTTTGGGGATGGTACGCCGTGGTGCGGACCGTCTCGATTCCCAGCATCTATATCACGGCGATGAAGAAGTTCGACATGAACTGGGGCCCTTTGTCCAACAGGATCCGGTCCGGGGGCCCGTAGGCGGATATTCACGCGTCGATGATGGCTGACGCCACGGACATGGCCGTGATTCGCCGCAAGGCGACGCACTTGGTGAGCTTGGCGAAGCGGTCGGTGATAACCAAGATGAAGCGATTGCCTCTCTCAGAGGCCGGTATGGGCCCAAAGATGTCGACGGACCGCTCCGTCCATGGTTCCGTAGCCTCGAACGGAGTCAGGGGCGTGGTGTGTCGCCGTAAGGCAAGGCGATTCTAAGCACATGGCGTGGATTTGGTGATTTTAGACTGGATATCTGTCACCATTGAGGGCCAGTAGTATGCCTTACGCATCGTGTCATACATCTGGTTCATACCAGGATGGGCGGCCACGGTTGCGTGGTGCTCGAGGGTCAAGAAGCGGTCGCGTAGTGACTTTGGAATAACCAGCTGGTTGCCGTAAGGCGTTCGGCGGTACAGAGCGTGATGCTCATTGCGGAAGAAGGCCTTTGCCGTTCCGAGTTCGACACGTTTTGTCACTTCGACACAGTTGTCAACCGTCTGTTGAGCTTCGACAACGTCGTCGAATTCCACAGGCTCGGGTGTTTCGGCACCTGTGTACCTCCCCGTCATTATGCAGTCAGCCGTCTCGGCCAATGCAAGGCAAGGGATATCGTCGTGAATATCTTCTGTTGGCTCCACCGTCGAGGCGCGGGACAGGAAGTCAGGAAAGTGGTGCGTCACACCCGGTTTGTGAGCCATGTCGAAAGTGTATTCGGAGAGGCGAAGGCTCCACCTCATTAAGCGTCTGCTTGAATCGGTGGTGCTATAGATCCAGCTTAGAGCCTGATGAACCCTTCGGATGAGGAACCGTTGCCCGTCCAGGAAGTGCCTCAGTTTGAGGACTGCCCAGACAACCCCAAGGCATTAGCGCTCCGTAGTGGAGTAGTTCTGCTCGACAGCAGTCTGCCCTCGGCTCCAGTATCCGACAGGGTGCAGTATCTCTTCCGGTTCCTCCTGTAGGAGAGTGCATTCAACCTGGTCGGCGTAAGCGTCCACGTCGATGAAGAGCTTCCTGTTCGCCTTCGGCAACGCCAGTACAGAAGGGCACAATAGTGCGTTGCGCAGGTCCTCGAACGAGGCGGCTTGCGCGTCGGTATGCGTTGGTAAATGAGGTGGGACTTTGGCCCTTGTCAGGTTCTTCAGGGGCTTTGCTCGTTTGGCGAAGTCCTTGACAAATCGTCGATAGACGTTGCACATACCCAAGAAGCTTTTCAGCTGGGTCTTGGACGTGGGAAACTTTGCATGCTTCAGAGAATCAACGTTCTTTTTATGCGCGTGGAGTTATCCCAGGCGGAAGACATGTTATAATGTACTCGACCGCATCAAAGAACCACGTGCACGTTTCCAAGGTCAAGGTGACTCCGGCTTCGCGGAGGCGGTGCAAGACCATATCGACGTCCTTGACATGTTGCTCCGCATGAGCGGAAAATATAATGACATCATCCAAGTAGACGAGGCATATCTTCCACTTCAAGCCAGAGAGGATATTTTCCAAAGCTCGCTTGAAGGTTGCGGGTGCATTGGTAAAGCCAAATGGCATAGATAACCAGTGGTATATACCACAATGCGTTGTGAACGCCGTCCTCTCTTGATTCTTTTTGCGCAGTGGCACCTGCCAGTAGCCTGCTGTGCAGTCGAGAGACGTAAACACTTGAGCGTCTCCCAAGGAGTCAAGGAAATCCTCCAATCGAGGTAAAGGATACGCGTCCTTCTTAGTGATGTTATTCAACCGACGGTAGTCGACACAGAATCGGGCCTTGCCATTCTTCTTAGGTACAATGACCACGGGACTAGCCCAAGAACTATGGCTGGGTGCAATGACATTGAGTTTCAACATCTTGTTGATCTGATCAGAGATGATCTGCCGTTTGAACTGCCCGGTTCTGTAGGGTTGTGCCCGTCTGGGTAAAGCGTCTGAGGGAGTCAAAATCGCGTGCTTCGTTGCTCGGATGACTCCGAGGGTTCCGTCCCACATTGACGAATATGTCTAGAGCATGTCCCGAATCTGCTTGTGCAGGTACTCGGGTTCCTCACTGAGGTCGAGGTCCTCGAGATGGTTGCGACTCTCGTCGGGATGCAGGGACTCGGTCCCGTTCTTAGGATCGTTGTTCACCAGGGCTGCCGATAACATCGGGCCTTGGTAGGGTTCCGCCAACCCTAACGTAGAGTTCTTGCAAACAATGACCTGATCTTCGCCTAAATTGCATAACTTGACCAAGAATGGTTCGTCCGGTTTGACAATGGCGATGCCGCGCGCGACCGCCATGAACTTGTGTCGACACAACCGAACATTCGGTGTGATTGTCACCATGCTTGGGGTGTCACACGTGGCCATGATCAACTCCTGTTTGTGTCCGCTGACACGTACCTGCTTGCAGACTCGAACCCGAGCGGGTTTGCCTTGCTAGCGGCGGTCCCACGCGCTGTCGTTAAGACAAGCTAAGATCGGCATTGGCTGAGGCAGTTCCTCCGTGAAATGCACGTGTTCCTGCCAGAAGATCTTGCGCAAGCGCGGCAAGATGGCCTCTATGTTACGTTCGATGAACTCGGTGCCGAGGATGCACGGTAGTGACAAGTTGTCAGAAAAAAGGAAGCGATCTAAGATGCGCACCCCTTGGTGTGTCAACATACATGTGTATGGCGTACTCGGTGAAGAGGCGATTGTTTGTTGCGTCTCGGATACGCGGTAGCGTAGTCAGTTTTTACGCGTAAGCCATCCAATACTTGGGGAGTATACTAGTGCGTACTATGTTCAACCCAGCGCCCGTGTTTAAGGCAGGGCGGCAACTTCGCATGACGCTCAGGCACGGGCCTAGCGTGGCGGCGATCTCGTAGTGCCGCAGGGCGCGACGCAACAGTCTTGTCACCGTACGCTTTCGCGTTCCGCCGGGAAACCCGAGGTCGGGCACCCGGCCTAGACGTTTTTCGAGCCGTCGATGTCCACAGCCGGGTCTTTGGTCTTGTCTTTCCCGTCGCTGTCGCCTTCCGCGATCTCGTTAACGCCGACAGGCTGTTGGCGACGCTCGCGGGGGCGATATTGTGGCGGTCGGGGGTCTCCCAGTTGGAAGGAGCGTAGCCTCTCAGCTGTGGACAGCACACCCCCGGGGGCCGTCCCAAAATACCCCAACCGGGCCATCAAGGGAATAACCTGTCCAGATCTCGGGGAGATTGGATTTGGTCGGGGACGGGACTTTCAACCCCCTTTTTTTTCCAGCCCCCCTACTACTTGTTTGAACTTTTCGCTTTGGAGGGATTTATCTGTTTGGCGCATTTGGGGTGGCTACTTTGGCCACCGGCGTTCGGTTTTGGGAGGGCTTTATTGAGAGTGGGGACGCCGTCCCCGTCGCCGTTTGATAAAATCAACTGCGCTTTGCACTACGATTCCCCCCTGGGCTTTGCCGTGATCCTCTCCTCTTGTTGGGGGAAGGCTGGGCTGTGGGTCGATTTCCGGGGCAGTTCCTTCGACGGACCGAGCTGATCAAAAGGTCACTTCGGCAAGACGACGAACCAACGTGGTGGTCCTTAGAACCGCTATAATTTCTGGTGAAGCAGCATGGGATTCCGGCCGTTGCCACGCCCGTACCGGGTCGCCGGTTCCCCGATCGTCTGTTGGTTAGTGGATTCAAGGCGACGTGGATCTCCAAGTCTGTTTGTCGTCTATTACCGTCAGGCCACTGCGATGGCGTCGCCACCCGACATCCCGAAGTCGGACGCGATCGCCAGCGGTATGCCGGCGGGTACATCCGCAGTGACCCCAGCGGTCGCTGCAACAGGGGGATCCGCGCCTGGATCAGGGATTCCCTTCACTCCGCCTCGTCCATTGGCGGACCTCGTGGCTGAAACGGTACGGCGGGTCCCAGCGGGGGCTGACGCCTTTCTTGCTCGACATCACGACGAACAGAAGGGATTGGTGGATCAAGATTGTGATTCGACGACGCCTCTGGCGATGGCAGATCTGGACACGGCGCTGTCGACGTTCCGCGAGTCGTTCTTGGCCGACGTTCCTCAGGTCATTGCAGCGAGCCCCGCGGGCCCTGCTCAAGATTCCCACCGCCGAGAGTATCCAGTGGATACGCGAAAGAGCCGCAGAAAACGGAAGTCACGGCTTCACCGTAGTTCCTCGTCATCATCGTCGTCTTCATCTTCCTCTTCGTCTCCGGCGACAACCGACAACGACGACGACCACGTGGGGCGCAAGATGGGGTCCCGCAAGTTGGCGGTCCTCGAGTGCCCGGGTGATCGCTTCGCGGGCGTCCAGGACTGCCGATTGTACCGCCTACGGAACCGTCACTGGACCTACGGGGCGTCGCAGGCCCGCAAGATGGGACGGACGGCCAAGAATATGAAGTTCTCCTTCGGGGGGACCCCGATGTTCAACGGGAAGGAACCCCTCAAGGTCTTCTCGTGCCTGCGGAAGTTGGTCAAGGCCTGCGATGACAACGACGTGTCCGAGGGGATGGGTTTGTATCTAATTCCCAACTTCCTTGCGGGCGACGCTGAGACGCGGTTCACTCGGAACCTCGCGGGGTCGGATATCGCGGGCGGACGGGGCTCGCTTGGATTGTTTCCGCGGCGTTCAATTGGATGTTATCGACCTACGCGGAGCCGCACGCTCTGAGGCTGGCGCAGGACAAATTTAGCCGGGCAGCGCTGGTGGACAACGAGAGGGTGGGAGCCTTCGTGGCACGTCTACGGAGCCTTGCCAAGCTTTGCGGCAACATCCACTCCGAGGGGACGATGAAACAGCAGCTGATTCAAGGCCTACGGGAGTATCTACTGACGGATGCCTTTGTGTACAACTCGGCGCAACGAAGCTACCAGCGGTTGTCGACCTACGTGGCGGGGAAGTATCGGGCCGCCAAGGACGTCATGGCTTTGGAAAGCTGGGGGTCACGCGGGGGATCGCCGCGGAAGGGACAAACGTCTACGGGGCCCCAAGGCCTCTCGGTCAACCAATTCCACTCCCCGTGGGAGGAGGACGACTCGGCGATGCACGAGACGCTCGCGGTGCTTTCGTCGGGTACCCCGGGGTTCCACACGGCCGGAGGAGCGCCTTACGCTCGGCGGGAGGCCCCGACGGGTCCCCCGCTGAGCTATATGTGTTGCACGCGCGGACACCGGGTCCCTGATTGCAAAATTCTCACAGACAAACAGCGGGACCTCGTGAAAGCCGCATGAAGCACCTTCCTTCGACAGAGGAACTTGGGGGCGGGCACCGTCGCTAAGCGCACCTCCGTCGTGGCCCTGGTGTGGGACGACCCGTTGGGTGGCGCGGAGTCAACGAAGACGGAAGGGGGGGACGTCGCGCCCGTGGCGACCCCGGGGAAGGGGCGCCGCGGGGCGGGAAACGCCAAGGGGGGGTGGCATAGTCATCTTCGTCCATCCCCCCTGTCCGCCCCAACTCCCCGGTCGCCCCCCGTCACGTCACGTTTACCTACCCGGGGGTAATTTGCGACGTGACCTGTCCCGGTCCGATGCCCCTGCCGCCGTGGGCGATACCGCCCGCGGTTCAAGGGGACGCTGTTGCTGATACCGAAATATAATTTTGAGATCAGCGCGTCGTACCACTTTGCACCGTAGCAGACCCCCGTCCCCACGAGGGCGGTGGTCGACACTGGCGCCGGGCCAAGTGTGATCCGCGCGGAAATGTTGCCTGAAGGGTGGACCGAGTGTGCATCGCGGGCGCCGCCTCGGCCCCAAGTGAGTGACGCCTCGGGGCAGCTGCTCAAGGTGAAAGCGGAGGTGTCGCTGACTATCTTCGTCTGAGGGGCCGCTCTGGAGTATGAGTTCCTCGTGGTCACGGCATTGTCGGTACAGCTCATCCTCGGATGGGACTTCCAGCGCAACTACAGCCGTTCTCTAAAAAACTTTGCACACTCACCAGATGCACAATGGCATCAAGATAACAAATCCAGGGCATATATTTTCGACACGTGCGTTAATAAAATGGCGTGGCCAAACTTCAATCTCAATGTGCGACATCCTGCTCATGCCGATAATCAAAAACACGAGCCAAAGAACGCACGTCACTTCCAAGCTACAAACAGCAAGCTCGGCATGAGCCACAAGGAGGGCCGTGGAGCCGGGCTGAGACAACTGACGGCTGCAAAGAAACACTGCACGACGACACCAGATCGTGCACACTCGCGCCGGAGGACCTTCGGGAGGAGAGAGCGCGGTCGACGGCAGCCGTCGGCCACGTTGGCGACAGTTGACAGGCAGGGCGCACGCAAACATGCAAACTCCACAAGCCTGTCGGCACGTGCCGGCACAGGCCAGACTTGACAAAGACACCTCGCTTCAGGTGGGCCAAGTTGACGTCCGTCAATTCCGGTCGTGCACTTTTGCTGAGCCAAATCAGGAGTCGAAATAATGAAGATCTGCCAACTCCATTCGAACCATGCTCCATGTCAGTTTGGTGCCTGGCAACACTTCAAATGTGGCTACACCGCCCATCCGCAAAGTTCGAGCAAAGCCAGGTCACTCATGTCCATCGTTGAGATCTGGCTTCTTGCCAGACGCTCATTCGAGGCCCGTTGTGCGCCAGGAAGAAATGACACGTAATGCCTGCAGCTCACTGCAGAATCCGTCAGCTCTGCCGCGGTTCGTGCCACGACGGGCGCCACCGCGCAGCCTCGTTGGCGTATCACATCGTCATCGTGCGTGGCACGTAACGACCGTGTCATGTGAGCTGGCCTCCCACCCCCATGATGCTGCAATGGGCATTCGGTGGTGGTCCGTGCCACCTTATCGGCCGGCCCCCCCTCTCAGTTGCCCCAAGCGGCCATTTTTTCAAGTCATCTTGGGCTTCGGGGGAGCTAGCCGCGCGGCACGCTAATCTGAAGCGCGCCCACCCACCCCCAGATGGCTGAAATCGGTATTCGATGGCGATCCGTGCCACCTTGTCAGCTGGCCTCCCCTCTCAGACGGCCAAAACAGCACACTTCTGGCGTCACACCGCGCGTCGGGGGCGCCCGCAGCGTGGCGCGCTAATCTGGGGCGCGCCCACGCAAACCCAGATGGCTGGAATCGGCATTCGGTGGCCGTGCGTGCCACCTCGTTGGCTGGCCCCCCCTCTCAATTGCCCCAAACGGCCTTTTTTAAACGTCATCTTGCGCTTCGGGGGCGCCCGCAGCGTGGCGCGCTAATCTGGGGCGCGCCCACGCACCTCCAGATGGCTGGAATCGGCATTCGGTGGCCGAGCGTGCCACCTCGTCGGCTGGCCCCCTCTCTCA
>Ga0209187_1004363_pt1 | contig 10847 bp, 15 predicted proteins | sample BantaG_FD_187430 | JGI IMG/M metagenome (GOLD analysis project Ga0209187, IMG submission 187430) | Marine algal microbial communities from Bantry Bay, Ireland - BantryBay_4 metaG (SPAdes) (version 2) | ecosystem: Host-associated > Algae > Red algae > Unclassified | place: Bantry Bay, Ireland... | reverse complement strand
TAGGGGTCCTATGTTCTGGGTGCCGGACTGGTAAAAACATTCAGCGGCAGCAGCGCCTGTCGTGCTGATCGCTGTGGTCTTCTCTTCGACAGGTCGTCCGTCGCTGGCGATGGCGTACGTAGCGGAGTGGGTGAGGCGGGGCGTCAGATGAAGCTGGTTCGGTGGCGTGAGCGCCTGTGGCGGGGACGGTCGTGGCAGGTGTCCTGGTGGCAGGGGCGCTTCGGGCGTGGGCATCGGTGCACTGTGTGCCGGTCATCCAGGCTTTCGTGACGCGTTTTTCGGCGGCATCTGAGTGCGTGACGGGGAAACCTGTTGCTGGTTACGGTGTTCGAAATGCGTCGGCGGCGAACTTGTCGACACTGCCGGCTCCAGTTTTGCGTTCGTCGGTGCCTTACGCGTCTGGGGCGCGAGAAGATGTAGTGGCGGCTTCTGCAGCAATGACGTCGGCGGCGCAGGCGCTGGTAGATGTGATCCCTGTGACATTGTGTTCTTCTGCTTGTGCGTCTGTGGCGCATTCCACATTTGTCGGTACGGTTGAGAGATGGTGTGCGTGGCGGCGGAGCTGAAGGCCTGGGAGGCGTCGAGGAAGAAGCGTTTGCATCTGGGGGGCGCGTGGTGGCGACGCTTGTGGCGGGGCTATTGACGCCATGTGCGCCGGTGCCCGCGGCGTTTGTAGCGTAAACTTTGTGGGCACCGACGTGAGCCTCTGGAAATTGTGTGGCGGGGGGCGGCGTGGTGAAGGCGCCGCTGCGACGGGGTCTGCGCGTCTGTCGTCTGTGTTGTTGTCATCGGCAGCATGTGCGTCAGTGGCGCGAGTCTGCGCGGCTGGGAGGTTGATTTGCGCTATCGGCTGCGGCGGCGTCGGCCGTGGGGGCGGCCTCAGCGGCGGGGCTTTGGTTGCAGAAGTGCTCTTGGCGAAAGCATATGTGACGCAGTAATCGGCATCGTGTGCTGCGGTGGCCTGGATGTCGATGGCGTGTTCTTTGCTGGCGTTGGTATGTGTGAAGGTAGAGTGCTGACGGGCACTGGTCTGGGAAGAGCGTCGGCGGCGAGGGCGGCGGTGGTTCGAAGGAACGTGGCGTTGACGTTGGGGTTTCTGGCGTCTGTGATTCGGACATGTGTGACGGCTGCCGAACTGGTCTTGCTGTCGGCAGAGCGTCGTCCGTGGTTCGGTCGTCCACGTCGTATTTTTCTGCGGCTCGCGCGTCTGTGGCGCGTGCGAGTGTGAGGGAAGCGTTCGAGGCAAGGGGCGGGTGGCTGGCCGTTGCCTGTGTGTGAAATGTATGTCAGGGGCGTAGGGGGTCGCTTGGTGTCGTGATGATACTTGGGGTGGCAAAGAGCGGCAAGGCCGCTTGCTGGAGATTGGAGGCCCAGCGCGCCTTGACAGAGGGTTCCTGCGTCGGCCTTTGACGTCGGTGTGCCGAAGGCTTTCTTGTGTTCCACACTGACAGCGTGTGAAGCAACTGAGATTGAACGATACCGGCTATTCTTCGCCCGTGGTTCTTGACAGAAGCAATACAGGGCCATGGGTATAAGGCTCTCACAAAAAGTAGAGACGCATGTATTGCTACTGACCAACAAGAAGCAACCAGCACGACTCAATCATACGGCCCCCAACCCACCGCGAGCTGTTTTTCATCCTCGCTCTCCTCCTCGTCGGTGTCAACGTCGTAGGACCCAGCTTCGGTTTTATCGGTAGATGGAACGTAACCGTTCATAGTCTCGCGGAAGGTGGCTGCTTCAGCGTGGGACAGGGACGGTACCGAGGCCGTGTTGGAAGGAAGGAGGTCGGCATTGGATGAAACAAGGGAGTGCATCTCCACGCTCCCAGTGGACAGCGACGAGCGGTCGCCCGCAACAAGCCGCCTGGCAATAGAAAACGCGCGCTCGCAAGAGACAGATGATCCCACCGCACCGAAGACCGATCCAGCAACGACAAACAGGGCAGGGAGCTGCGCACGGTGTGCGCGCCAAAACTCCATCGCGTCCCCAGCCATTGCCGAGTCTGACAGGCGGCGAAACCGAGACAGCTCCTCGCGCGCCGCGCGGTCCACTCTGCTTGGTTCGAGAGTACGCTCACGTTCAGTCGACACATCGGCTTGCCACAGGACCAACGAGGAGCGCGCCGTTACCCGCAGCTCGGAGATTCCCGCGGTAGAGCGCAAGGGCCCCGCCGAGCCGCACCCGCCGAACGCCTCTGCGGTCGGTTGCAGCTTCGGGGCCGTTTCGAGAACGGCTGTCACGGCCTCGGCAGTCGGGTAACCCATCTTAACCCAATCTCCAACTTCCCGCAGCATCCGACCACCACCCGGTGAAAGAAGCACGGCGCTAAAAGCAGCTGGGTTTCTCAACCAGTTTTTTGCATTCTCCTTTGGGTTGAAAAAAAGGCGGTCGATCTCGTCGCGCATGATGCGCACTGTGATAGCCGCCTCTTCACATAACGACTCATAGCCATCCCGTGTCTCCATGTAGACGGCCTCGCTGGGGTAGAGGCGGTTGTCGAGCTCTATGATGTCTTCGTCTGGGTTCTCCGGGAGGAAAGACTCGATGGAGTCGGAGCCAACGGCCAGTGGATGCTCGGGGAACTTGGGCGCGACGATGGTGTCGAGCAGCAGCGTCTTACGGAGCGCGACGACAAGAGAAAAAATGTCCGCCAGCGTCGCCGACGTTCTCTGGCACTCCTTTGTCACCTCAAAGACGGGTGTCAGGATGGCGATCAGGTGTCGCATCTTGTCCCAATCACGATGAGCGACACGGCTCTTGCGCTGGTCCGCCGTCAGAGCCGTCAAGCGGAAGAAAATAGAAAGCCGCGGCCACATAGAGTACAAACAAGCCAGAGACAGGTAGGTCGACCCCCAACGCGTCGCGACTTCGGACACAAGGCCGCGAATCGCCGGGTCGCCTGCAACGATGATGGCTCTCAACCTTTGCGTCTCCGCGTCGGAGTGCTTGAAGAACGTTGTTGTTGCGCGAAGCCGGAGCAGCAGCTCCGGAGCTGCAGGATTGGGGCAGGCCTTGAGGTGGCGTCGCGCGGCCCGCCCGCCGGTGGCAACACGAATCGCCCGCTGGTTGGCAGACTCACCCGACTCTCCCAGAGCCTTCCGGACCGCCATGTCAACGCATGAGCCGCACAGGGAATCCACGGAGCATCAAGATCCGCCTCGGCCTTGCGGACGTTCGACCCCGAATCAGTTGTGGTCGAGGCAATGGCACCTTCCGAGATTCCGACTCGTCCAAGCACTTCTTGCTGCCACTTGAAGATGGCCTTATGATTGTGCTTCCCAGGACAGGCCCAAACACCGAACGACTTTTGCTTCATAGCAAACGTCTCCAAGTCAGTGAAGCGCAGGATCAACGCGCCGTAGCTAGCTCGGGACCGAGGCGCCGTCAACATATCGATGCAAACATGGGCCCAGGGTACACCCATGTAGTCGTTGGCAGCGGCCGTGAAGAGATCGACAAGGATCGAGGAGATGAAGGACGCGAGCTCTGAGAGATGCAACATGACCGTGCCAAGTGCTGGTGGCGCGTTGTTGATCCAGAAACCTGCAAGGAAGGAGAGGATATAAGCACTTGTTGAAAACGCGTGCGAAGAAGACGTCATGATCTGCATCAGCACAGATCGCACGTGGTGCTCTCGTCAATCCGCCGGGCGCATGAGTTGCGTAATCGCACCATCAGCTGCCGTCAGTCGCGTGCGAGGCCCACCCTTGAGGTTCTTGGCCAGGTACAGCGCCGCTAGAAGGTGTTCGCCACGAGGTTAAGGGGAGCCCTGGCCCTTGCCGGTCGTTTTAAAGTGCTTGATGCCATTTGACGTTTGACCACCCTGTAAGAACAAGTACCTCTCGACACCGTCAAGAGCGCACACCTTGCACCGCACGTAGACGTCGTTGGACTCATCCATAACGTCCACGTCAACCAGCCTTCACAGTGGCAACCCCTGTGTCTTGGCACGCCCGCTCGGGTCATGCTTCCAATTGTGTTCCTTCACTGACCAGCTGCCCGGTGTCTCCACCACGACAATGGGCCTCGTAATGCCAACTTCGTCTCGAAGGAAGGCGGGAAACGTCTGGTCGTTGGGGCCCGTGGGCGCGCTGAGGCTCTAAGGTCGCTTGCTCGATCGCGATGACACGGGCGGTGGGACTCGCTCCGTGACCACCGCCCCGCCCGTAGATGGGGACGGCAGCGGAGGAGCGGTGGAGGAATGCACGACGTTGATATCGTCATCGGACGATGATGTTGTGGATATGATCGAAGGAAGGGGAAGGGCGCCAGTTCGTGCTGCTCTGTTGCATGGGCGTGCCGGTTGGGAGGACGATCCAGCACGTGCGGCTCAGACACACATTGAGCGACTCCCGCTCGTCGGTACGCTGTGAGGAGCCCTTATCATTGGGTAGTGACCCCTTTCGAGCGACAGCGCTGTTGGGCGGGACGCATGTCGATTCACGGCCCCGACTGGAGGTTGGCTCCCCCGAGAGTGGTCTTTCTAGAACGTGATTGGCTGTGACGACGCCAAAAACAATGCTACATCTTTCGAGGATGCACATATCTTGGTCAAAAATCTGTGATGTAGGCCGCGTGTGCAGCAGCGCAGCTGGCAGTACCGGGAACCTCCCGGGACGGACCCGACCTCAGCGAACGGGAGTCTTCTGCCACTGCCTCTGATCGTATGGCTTTGAAGCACGTCTCTTCGCGAGACGCATCTCATGAGTGGCCCAGCTTGAACTTGCATGTCAGGTGGCGGCTTTGAGGATCTCCGTCAAACACTCTGTTCATGCGGTCTCGAGCTTCCCAAGCTTCTGCGGTCTGGAGAGGCCCAGTGCATTCGTCCATGCCATGGTATGGTTTTGTAGCCGTATCGAGCGCCCCTGTCGTGCACTCGACCATCAGCTTTCAAGTTCAAGGCGGTTAATCAGCCGCAAAAGGAGCTGAAACGTCAGTAGACGGTCACGCCTTCCGGCTGTCAACGCATGTGGCGCATTCCGCTTCAAAGAATTGTCCGCCTGTCCGGTAAAGGGCTGCCTTATCACCATCACACAGTTCAAAGGCGCTTGCAGGAGTCCTCAGCAGCACATCCCGGAATTTCCAGCGCGCATTCACCTGTCCACAGAGCGATCGTCCTCCAACCAGTGCATACATGTGGATGCCGCACGCGCAGCAACTGCTTGATCGCCATCCATCAGCCCTATGGCGGTTGCAAGTCTCTGTTTCTCCGGAACATGCAGACAGATTCCTGCAGGCACTTGCTGGCAGACAGTGTGCTGAGGAGTCCAGAGTCCTTCGCGACCACCAATCTGCTACATCAGCTGATATGAGCGCCTAGCATTCTTCATTCCGATCCAAATTTTCAAACTTCAAGGAAGAATACCCACGAAATACGTACTGAGTGGCAAGGTCCGAGTACTGGTAGCAGTCTCTTTTCGGTGAATATACCGTCTTACACAAGAGAGTTTGGCACTGAGTACGGGTGCACGGCCTCTTACACCCGTAAAAATACCTACTGGCGATATACTTTTGGCAGGGCCTGGTTTTCATGCCGTGCGCCAGCCGCAACGACTCAAACAGGTCGGTCATTGGTGAGTCGACGATGCCGCTGTCATCAGACGCGAGCATTTGGTTATTGCAGTTAGCCGACAACGTAAGGATGGTATATTTCTCAGACAGGAAGCGGTAACGCATGGACAAAGTGATATACAGCTGGAGCAGCGCGGCCTTCACGTGGTTGACAACGTTCGGAAGCTCACCGAATGAAATCTTGCCGCGCTACCGCGCCTGCTTGATGTCGAGAATGCAGTTGCCGATCTCTTGCACCAAGAGACTACCGTTATCGACATAGAAAGCGTCGCCAACGACGGAGGACGATACCGACTCGAAAGCCTTTGACCAGTCTGAGTCGTATTGCACCCAAAATGCGCAGGGGAAGGGGCCCTCGAAGTCGCCCGGGCGGCACGGCAGCGCTGGGAATCCCAAAATGCGCGTCGAGCGGCCGACAGCGCGTTCCTTGACCTGTGGGTAGAAGCAGGACGGCGGCGTGGCCCATGCGAGGTGGCAAAGTGCAGCTCCCGCCAAGGTGGCCGCCAATACGCCGGCGGAGGAGTGGTTGGTAATTTTCGAACGGCACCTAGTCGCCGTCGTCGGCGTCTAAGTCCACGGACTCTTCGTCCTCAACGACGGCCGCTAAGGTCGAACGAGCGCCGCGGGGTCGGCTGTTTTGGGGAGGGCCACGGTGGGCATTACTACCACCGCCAGTGGCCGGGCCGACAGGACGAAGAGGGGAGAAAAGGTAGCCAGGGGACGGTAGGCGGGCGGGGTACGGCCCGCCGCCATGCCGCCGCAGCCGGCATCACAAGGCCCCACCTCGTCGTCTGCACGGTGCAAGACGCCGGGCAAGTCTTCCAACGCATCTCGCAGCAGCCTCAAATCTAGTACCTAGTTAGAAGTGGTCATCACCTCAGCACGCAACGCAAAGGGCACCCGAGCGACAGCTTTTTCGCAGCCGTCCTCTGCCACCACACATCGGCTGCCTGGTGCGCCGCGGGCCGAGCTAGCGCCAACAGCTTCAGCGGTCGGCGGCGCTCCGCCGACCCCAGCGTCGGGCTCTAGGGCACCCGTCGGAGCTCCTGTCTCCAGGCCACACCGCCCTTTCGCCACGCAATTTCGGTCTGCTGCGGCTTATTTCCGCCGACATAGGAGTCGGGTACGGGGAGGCGGTGGCCTTGCTGTCCTCCGACTAGCCCCTCTTGATGCCAATGGTGCGTGTCCTCTCATTCGGAGCGCGCAGCACATAGCAACATCGCGATCTGTCTTTTCAGGGTCCCACAGACTTTCCGACTTCAATTCCCTCAGATTGTAAGAAGGCTTGCGCCCTGCCACTGCCTGAAGCGCGTCGGCCGCCCCACGTCTGGCCTTTTTGCCAATAACTCACCACCTTTTCTTCATGTGGGAGCGGTCACACGGCCAGGAGACCACTTGCCTTGTGGACGCAGCGGCGTTCGCCGCCGTCTTGCTGCCCCATCCACCTCTCTCACTTCCCCATATCCCTCCTCCCGCGCCGCCTGTCACCCTTCCACGCATTTTCGACGTGCGGCTCTCGTGCCGCAACAAGATGGTTACCTCTTCTAGTAGTCAAAGATCTTGACTACTGAGACGGTGCGACTGCGGCTTTGACAAGCACCGTCATCCCTACTTCCACGACGTCCTGGTCGGGATTCAGCTGCTCCGCAGCACGAAGGAGAAAAGCTATGACGGATGCGTCCGCCTCTTTTTTTGATTGACCCGCGGTGCTCTGTGTGCCGCCTGTCGACGAGAACGCTCAACTGCAACAGGCACTGGCGCTCTCACTCAGACTCCAAGAAGCTCAGGGCCGTGCTCTTGGGCCCGCCTACGTGTGCCAATTGTCCGGTCTACCTGGTACCGTGGACCGCAGCGCGGTGATGGGACGGCGCAAGATTGCCGAAGCTTCCTTACACTGAAGAACTGCTCTCACCTCCTCATCGAAGGAGGCAACTGGACCCACGCTATGTTTGTCAAAATGTTGGCCCTTGTTTGCAAACGTGCCTGCCGAGCTCGCAGACACCCCTGCGCACGGGCTTCCTGGCGCCCACGTCTCCTTCGAAGACGCGTGACGCTCACTCCTGTGCTCTCTCGCTACCGCACGCGTTCTTATGGGCACCGTACCCTACTGTAGGGAGAGCACAAGCTGCACAGGCATTCATCCCGAGTGCTACGCGCGCTCTGCTGACAATACAGCGTGGTCCTGCGTGGTCTCGTGGCACCGCCTGCTGTTTTCTATTAGAAGCCTTACTTCTGGTGTGACATTCCCAAATGCATCGTCGTCACCATTCTGGATAGGCACACGCGAACAGGTCTTGGCGCGTTCGAACACTTGCCGCTGGCGGTGGCGCTGTTGCCGCCTCGCATGCGCGGGCTTACTCAGGTGCGACACAGAGTCCGCCTGTCGTATGGAGCGCTGTATGTCGGTCAGGCGCTGTTGGGGCCTCCTTGAAGCCCGCAGTTTCACATATCATGGCGAATTGCGTGGCACCGCGACTGGGACTGCCTCGGCAGCCATTCCATGTGAGCAGCTGCGCATTACGCTCGCAGTGCTGTATGGAATGCTCCGGCCGCCGAAGCCTCCCATGGCAATACGGTCTACTTCTCGGACCAGGGCTTCCTCTGGCTTGTGTGGACTCACCACGAACGTTACAAGGGGGGGCCACAACCACCATCTTGGCTTTATCCACCCCGGCATCTGGTAGGCAGTCTGCTGTGACTTTGCCGGCTGCCTCTGAAGGGTGGGACCCTGACTTTGTAATCGGCCGCCGGGGGTAGGCTTGTTCCATGTGTTCGCAGCGCCGCTCTCTTCCGCAAGGCGCCGGCTCGCCCCTGTCTTCTCTCAGGGCTGCTGCACGGCGTGCCGACTCTGCCTCGAGCTCGAGATGCATGCGCTGCGTCTTCCTACACATTATGAAGCGGGGCTGGAAGCGCGTCTCTGTATTTTTGACGATGTACAGTCAACCTGTTTGAGTCTTTCGTAGGGTGAAGGCCTTCGACAAAGCCATGGTGTGGACAAGATGTCCCTCCTCAAAGAAAAGTATACAGCTGTGCAGCACCAGTAGCGGATGTCCAATAGCATTTATCAGCGAGTGACTATGACAGTGCCACGAGAGTCAGTATCCGTCACCGAACGACCAAGCGAGAGAACACAAGCTCCAGAAGACACGAGAAAAAGACATCTCGTCTACAAAAGGAAAATGGAATGGACGCGCACACTGCAGTCTTCGGAAATGTCTTCTTAGCAGTATAAGAGCATGCACAATGTTCGCCCCGAAACTCGGCGGGGACGGTCGGGCTGGACATGCACTCGAGGCTCCGAGCGCCGCACGTGCCGGCGTTGTGCTTATCGTGCGAAAACCGCTGGCGGTACCCGCAAATCGAGCACACCTGACCCGAGCGGGCGTCCGCATCCTCCCCACCCGATCCACCGTCAGCCGGAGCCCCCCCGCCCAGATGCGGAACCCCGTCAGACCCAATTGAGGCCAGCGGTGCGGAGCACCCAGAAGCCGCCGCATCGGTTGTCCCCACGGGGCTTGCGCGAACCGGTGTCACTGCATCTTCAGTCGCCGTCGGGCGCGTTGGTACAGACTAGTTTACGGTGTGGAACCACGATGCTGGCGCGAGTCCGCTGGGAGCGGCAGGGAAAGAGGACGTCGCGACGACGTCGGTGCCTACCAGACGGAGCTGGGACGTCACTGACGCACAAATTCTGAATTTCGACCGTCTGGGACACCTATCGCAGCTGGATCGGATTGCTTCCGGGTCATTGTGAGAGGGGGGGGGGGCGCGGGGGGCTCAGCGAACCGCCACCCCCCACCTTGCATAATGCGTCGCGAGAGGCGGCATGGCCCAAAAATCAGTTTGAGGAGGCCATCGACGTGCAGACGTGAATCGTGGGAGCGCGTGTCGAGCGCAAGCCTCTGTTCAGAACGCCTCTGAGGTGAGGGGGGGGAGGTTATGTATGCGCCCCACTTTCCCGTCGATGGGAAGACTCTGTATCATATTGCGGTCTTTCCGATTTTGGCCGGTGTGGTCAAAGTCAAGAAGGGGTCTGGGTCAACTGCCCATTGGTCAATCGACTGTATCCGGCTGAGTGGATGGCCGAGACGCTGCTCCAGACTGTTAATCACCCCTCTTGACATGGACGGGATCGGCCACAATTGGGAAGACAGCCATAAGAAGCTCAGATGACATCTTTACAGTCGTTCCACAAAAAACCTAGCACTCGGCCAAGACCAATAGTACAATGGACAAGATCCAAGATTTATGAACAAGTGGAAAGGAGCTAAGGAAAATGTGCCCCGGAGCATCGTGTGGTTGAATCTGATCCGAACAGCATCATTGCTGCACCTGGGAGCCAGCCGACACTGCTTTGTGTTACCACTTTCAGGATCCTCTCAGGGCCCCGTCAGTGTGGCACTGGGCCTCGGGGCCAAATATTGCTGATCCCCGAATTTTGTCCTGGGGTACAGAGACAGAGACTGACTCTGAAAAAGAGCATTCTATTGGTTTAAAACGACAGTAAGAAGGCATCGAAGCCAATAAAAAGCCCGCATTCTGTGCCAGGACCTTGCATTGAGCAGAACACACTTTTTGTTGCCGCTTGATCCGCTTTTCTTGGCACGGAGCAAGCTGCCCACCCGAGATCTTGAGATTTTCTACTGTCTCCTCGCGAGAAGTGCAGAAAAGAAGAGGAGCTGATGTTGATTTCCTTGCTGCATGGGCACATGTATTGCTGATCCCCCAATTCTGTCCTCATCGACCAGGAACGGTTCCTGGCGGTACGGTTCTTGTGGAACTGGCCATCTATTGGTTGAACGCAGCCGTAAACAGCTGCTCAGCACGAATCTGAGGGGTCCTATTGGCTCTCCCACCGTCACTTCCGTGCAGAACCGGGATCCTTCATTTTCTTGAGATTTTCTTTCGATCCCTTCCGTGTCAAGGGAGCAACCGGCCCGCAATCGTTGGGATATCGAGATTTTCTGGGAGATACGCAGAAAAGTGCAGAAAAACGAAGGCGCCGATTGCGCGACTGGGGGCCATACGGGCACATTCTGTAAAGATCGGGCCGGACATGCACTGCTGTCGGACTGCTCGACCAATGAAAGATCTGCATTCATTGCCGTTCCACCACCGTTCCGGGGCGATGAGGACAGAATTGGGGGATCAGCAATATGCAATCAGGAGCACCAAGTCAGTCCCAGGGGCGCATCTGATTGGTGGAGAGAGTCGGTCCGCAAGTCAGTCTCTGTCCACCAGGACAAAACTCGGGGATCAGCAATAGGTTGCTC
>Ga0209187_1004361_pt1 | contig 10851 bp, 6 predicted proteins | sample BantaG_FD_187430 | JGI IMG/M metagenome (GOLD analysis project Ga0209187, IMG submission 187430) | Marine algal microbial communities from Bantry Bay, Ireland - BantryBay_4 metaG (SPAdes) (version 2) | ecosystem: Host-associated > Algae > Red algae > Unclassified | place: Bantry Bay, Ireland... | reverse complement strand
CGTATTCTGATTGATGTGTAGTCATTGCTAATTCTATACCGTTAATAAGTTAGTATATAACGAAAGGACTTCAAAGAAGTCGGACTATTATCTAAAATTATATACAAAGTTCGTGGCAAAAAAAAAGAATCAATGTTAGCTAAGTCTTCTTTTTTTCTCTAAACTGTTTCTGACATTATTCCTTATTTTATTACCAAATAAGAAATCTCAACCTTAAACCTCCTATCCAATCCACCTAATTGGCTTGCGGCTCTGGGTGAAATAACTAATTTCACATCATTCGTATATGTCCCATATGGGATTCTGCCAATTACTCTTACTCTTACTGATCTTTTAGAATTAGGATTGAATATACTAATATAAGAACCGATCATAGCTGAACCATGTAAGCCAAAAACAGCCCCGTTGTCTGGTAATGATTTGTCCCAAAATGCTACATCTGTTTTCTTAACAGTTCTCATTCCCTTGCTGTAAGTATGTCTTCCAAGTAGAGTAGGGTTAAAGTCAGATGGAATTGTCAATTCTGCACTTGCTAAACTGTCCACATTATCTGCACTAACTACACTTTCTTCTTGATCGGATAATGCCAAAACATCATCAATAATTTTTACTGCGACATTATTATTTAAATCGTTTAATTCTTCAAAATTCTCCTCTCCAAGTTCGGACTCTTCTTTTGTAATTCGAGGCAATTTACCGTCAACAAGTAACCAACCAACAAGGAGGTCTTGCCCCAATGCAAGGTTATTATCTGATAATTTATTCCTTCGTACTAAATCATCCATAGGCTGATTAAAATATACGCGAGCGATTCTGAAGATGTTATCTTTTGGCTGTGTTTTGTAGTAGACCGGTATATAATGACCAGTACTTATGTTATCAAGATTTACTCCTTTGTATAGTTGTCTGTCAGAAAGAGGGATTCTTAGTATTTGTGATAGAGAAATAGTAGACCCTTCCTTTATTCTGTTATAATCATATATTTTAGATGTGGATACATTATATGCTTTAGACAGAGAATATATCGTATGGCCTTTCTCTACAGTATGAGAATAGTAGAATTCAGAATTATCTCCAAGAGTGATATATAGCTTGTCTCCATTTGTGAAAATAGAGTTTTGAAGTTGCTGTGAGTAAATAGGACTGATAATAAATACCAGTGCTAGTATAAACAGTAATTTTTTCATTTAAAACAATTTGTTTTGACTTGCAAATATATGTAAAATATTCGTAATATGTAAGTGTTTGATATTCTGTCATTTTATTCTATTAAAAGGTTTAAATTCTATAGGACATATTCTCAATTATTCACTACTTTTGTATCTCCTAATCAAACTATGAATACATGAAAAATATATCTGTTATCGGAGCTGGAACAATGGGCAATGGAATTGCGCATGTCTTCGCTATGAATAATTTTAAGGTGAGTCTTATAGATATTTCGCAAGCATCACTGCATAAAGCACTTGCTACAATAGAGAAGAATCTGAATAGAATGGTAGTTAAAGAGAAGATTACAGAAAAAGATAAAAAATCAACACTTGACAATATTACAATATATACAGAGATGAAGGATGGTGTATCTAATGCTGATTTAGTAGTCGAAGCTGCAACGGAGAATGTTGACCTCAAACTTAAGATATTCAAGCAGATGGACGAACATGCTCCGGATGAAGCGATCTTAGCGACTAATACTTCTAGCATAAGTATAACCCAAATAGCTTCTGTAACAGAACGTCCAGATAAAGTAATAGGAATGCATTTTATGAACCCAGTACCGATTATGAAGTTGGTCGAGGTTATTAGAGGATATGGAACATCAGATGTCGTATGTGACACAATCATGAAGTTGTCGTCTGATATTGGTAAGGTTCCAACAGAGGTAAATGACTATCCTGGATTTATAGCAAATAGGATTTTGATGCCAATGATTAATGAGGCAATATATTCTTTGTATGAAAGTGTAGCTGGAGTTGAAGAAATTGATACAGTAATGAAACTTGGTATGGCTCATCCAATGGGACCTCTGCAGCTAGCTGATTTTATAGGACTGGATGTATGTCTTTCTATTATGAGAGTCTTACATGATGGATTTGGAAATCCTAAATATGCTCCTTGTCCATTATTGGTAAATATGGTTACTGCTGGAGAGTTAGGAAGAAAATCTGGATCGGGATTCTATGATTATAGCGCAGGCGGAAAAGAATGGATCTTATCTGATAAATTTAAAAAGTAAGAAAGTTAATAAACGATTATTTTCTATAGTTATATTAATGATAATTATAATACATATTACATATAATCGATATATATAGTACCTTAGTGTTTCGAAAAAAATAAGACATGAGTAAAAAGCAGGAATTTCTAGATGAAATGTCTAGTGGATATAATTTTGAAGGGGAATCAATAATACTAGGTGCATCTAAGTTAGGTGAAGATGTAATGACAGAGAGTTTTATCAGAATTCCACTTGAAACACTCAATAGACACGGTCTTATTGCAGGTGCTACAGGTACTGGTAAGACCAAAACACTACAAATAATCGCGGAACAATTATCTGCAAAAGGTGTACCGTCTCTAGTCATGGATATTAAGGGTGACCTAAGTGGGATCGCTGTTCCCTCAAATGGACATAAAAAGATAGATGAACGACATGAGAAAATTGGGTTTCCTTTTATTTCTGATTCTAGTCCAGTCGAATTTCTTACTTTATCAGATGAGCCTGGAGCTAGATTAAGAGCTACTGTTTCGGAGTTTGGACCTGTCTTATTTTCAAAAATCTTAGAACTGAATGATACGCAACAAAGCATAGTTTCAGTCATTTTTAAATTTTGTGATGATAATCAACTCGCTCTTCTTGACCTGAAAGATATGAAGAAGGCACTCCAGTATGTTACTGGTGAAGGTAAAATTGCAATGCAAGAAGAATATGGTCGTATTTCAACATCTTCAGTGGGTACCATCATGCGTAAGATTATCGAACTAGAACAACAAGGAGCAGAAGTTTTCTTTGGAGAACGATCTTTTGATGTAGACGATTTATGTAAAGTGAATGAAGATGGGAAAGGTATGATATCTATTCTTAGGTTGACAGATATACAAGATAAACCGAAGTTGTTTTCCACTTTTATGCTCCAAATATTAGCTGAGATTTATGCAAATTTCCCAGAAGAAGGAGATTTAGATAGACCTAAGCTTGCAATATTTATTGATGAAGCCCATCTTGTTTTTGACAAAGCTTCTGACGCACTGATGGACCAGATAGAAGTAATCGTAAAGTTGATAAGATCAAAAGGAGTTGGTTTGTTTTTTGTAACTCAAAATCCAACAGATATTCCGGATGAGGTATTAAGTCAATTAGGATTGAAAGTGCAACATGCATTAAGGGCATTTACCGCAAAGGATAGAAAAGCAATAAAATTAGCTTCTCAAAATTACCCAATAACACCCTATTATAAGGTTGATCAATTACTTACTGAATTGGGTATTGGAGAAGCACTAGTTTCTGCATTGGATAGTAAAGGTAGACCTACTCCATTAGCTCATACTTACCTGCGTGCTCCTCAATCGAGAATGGATGTGCTCTCAACAAGAGAAATAGATGCTATATTAGATCAATCGACAATTATGCAAAAGTATAATGAAGTGATTGATAGAGAAAGCGCTTATGAAATATTGACAGGTAAGATAGAAGATGCACAGTCAGAAGAAGCACAAGAAAAATTAGAAGAACAAAACAAAAAAGCAAGAAAAACATCGAGAAGAAGTGAGAAAAGTACTTTCGATAAGGTCGTCAATAGCACAACTACTAGACAAATAGGTAGGACAGTTGCTAGAGAAGTTACCCGTGGTTTGCTAGGGATTCTAGGAATCAAGACAACACGACGAAGAAGGAGCACAAGAAGAACTGGTTGGTTCTAATCTGTGATAAGTAATTGTCAGAAAAGGTACTATTTGAGTTTTAAATATATTACAATTTGTAATTAAAACTTAATAAAATACTTTTGCAGCCGTATCTAATTTTTTCATTAATATCTTTTATAAATTAATGTCTTCAGAATCAAACTATAGAAATCGTAATTTTTTAAGAGACGTTTTTGCCTCAATAACTATTGCTATGATATTAGTAGCGGGTTTTTATTTGTATCAAGCATCTTTAGACTATTCTGATTATCTTGATGATAGTGATGAGGAGTTAGTGGACGTAGATATTAATCGTGCATTCAAATTTGGATTTGATACAGAAGCTCACCATTTTGAAACATCAAGACTGAATCATAATCAATTTGTTGGTGAGATCTTAACTGATCATGGAATTAGTTATAGTAAAGTAGCAAAATTAGAAGAGAAGGCTAAAGATATTTTTGATGTAAGAAACATTAGAGCTGGAAAACGATATCACTTAGTAAAAAAAGACAGTTGTAACAATGATGCTTTGGCATTTATATACGAGCCTAATCCATTGAGATATGTGCTTTATGATTTTAGAGACTCTGTAGATGTAAAAGTTGTAGAAAGAGATTATTCTTTAATAGTTGAAACAGCATCTGGAGAAATAAAATCATCTCTATGGCAGTCTATGACTGATCAAGGTATTAATCCTGGAGTAATCGACTTGATGGAAGATGCATTAGCTTCTTCAGTATCATTTTATCATACTAAAAAAGGAGATAGATTTAAGGTTATCTTCGAAAGAAAATATATCGATGGTAAACCTGTATCCCTTGGAAAGATGTTAGGTGCATATTATCAGAACAAATACGGAGAGTACTACTCAGTTTATTATGAGAATGATCTATATACTGGCTTCTATGATATGGAAGGTCGTCCAAGTAAGAAGACATTCTTAAAGTCACCAATAAAAGGTAGTGCACGTATTTCTTCCAGATACAATCTTAGACGGATTCACCCCATTAAAAAAAGAAGAATTCCTCATTTAGGTACTGATTATGCCGCTCCATATGGGACTCCAATTATGGCTGTTGCAGACGGCGTAATAACGAAAGCAACTTACAATAGAAACAATGGTAGATATGTAAAAATGCGACATGACGGTACATATGAAACCCAATACTTACACATGCAGAGGTTTGCAAAAGGTATTAGGCCAGGTGTTAACGTAAGTCAAGGGGCTACTATTGGATATGTTGGTTCTACAGGATTAGCTACTGGTCCTCATGTATGTTTCCGATTCTGGAAAAATAGAAAGCAGATAGATCACCTTAGAGAAAACTTCCCTCCTGCAGATCCAATGCCAGAAGATGAGTTGCCAGAATATTTCGTTATGAGAGACAGTATCCGTACTATGCTTGATCAAATTCCGTTTGAAGATGATCTTAAAGTCGAATCTTTACCTATAAAAGAATCTTTATAATTGTCCGATAAGCAACTTCAAATTTGGTTTTGATTCCAAACTTTAGTCTTTAATTTCTGTATAATTATATATTGTGTCCTAGCCAGAAAGTAGTATAATTTGCATGACAGATTTCAGTCGATTTGATTTAATTCTGATTCTTGAAAAATTAATAGAAAACTAGTTTATGAAGTTGAAATTTTCACTTTTGATACTTTTATGCATTATAGCTAATCTTGCACTAAGCCAGTCTAAACTTAGCAGAGTTAAGTTTGATTTGTCCAAAGTAGATATCAATGAATTGACAAAATTAGGTTTAGAAACAGATCATGGTTTTCTGATTCCTGGAGTTCACTTTATAAATGATTTCTCGCAAACAGAGATAACCAAAATAAATACTTCTAATATTGATTACAATATATTAATCCCTGATTTAGCAAAGTATAATAAAGAACAGCGAAACAATTCAAGTACAAGAGAAGAGGGGGAATGTAATGGAACTGAAGAAAATCTATTCAACTATATAACTCCAGAAAATTACACATACGGATCAATGGGCGGCTTTCATACTTTTGAAGAGATGCTAATTGTACTCGACTCGATGAGGAGTAAATATCCGCATTTGATATCAGCGAAAGCACCAATAGGAAATATAAAAACTTGGGAAAATAACGATATATGGTGGTTACGATTGTCTGATAATCCTGATATTGATGAAGAAGATGAACCAGAAGCATTATATACTGCTTTACACCACGCTAGAGAACCGGCGGGACTTTCTCAAATGATCTTTTATCTCTGGTACATGCTAGAAAATTATGATACTAATCCAGAAATAAAGTATTTAGTTGACAACACTGAAATGTACTTTATTCCTTGTGTTAATCCAGATGGCTATTTATATAATCAAGAGACTGACCCTGATGGTGGTGGGTTCTGGAGAAAGAATAGAAGACCAGCAGACAATGAAGAAGAGATAGGAGTAGATTTAAATAGAAATTATGGTTTCTTTTGGGGTATTGATGATATTGGTAGTTCTCCTAATAGCGATTCGGACACTTATAGAGGACCAGAAGAATTTTCTGAGCCAGAGACTCAAGCTGTAAGGGATTTTACCATTGATCATGAGATATTGATAGCTTTAAACTATCACACATTTGGTAATCTACTGATACATCCTTGGGGATATAACGATCAGCCTACATCTGAAGATTCAATCTTTAAGGCGATAGGAAATTCAATGATTAAAGAAAATAGCTTTACGCTAGGTACAGGGACCGAAACTGTAGGTTATAATGTGAATGGGGATAGTGATGATTACCTATACGGAGAAGTTGGTGAAAAAAATAGGATATATGCTCTAACTCCCGAAGTCGGTGATGGGTTTTGGCCAGATTCTACCCGAATAGATGGTTTTAATAAATCATGCATGTTTCAGAATCTCTCTACAGCACATAGTTTGCTTAATTACTATAATGCTCGAATGGTTGTCCCAAATCTTGTAGAAGAAAAAACAGGACAGTTTGTATTAAATGTAACAAAATCTGGATTTAAAGATGGCACAGCATCGGTAGAAATCATTTCGCAATCACCTTTTTTAATTTTCGATCAGTTTCTAATGAGCTATGATCTAAAAGTTGGACAAAATGATTTGATGAATATACCGTTTGTAATTGCTGGTAATGCTCCTCCGTTAATTGATCTTGCGTTCGATGTGAAGGTTGAAAATGGCGAATTGACATTCACGGACTCATATACTTTTACTTATAGAAGGAGTTTATCTCAAGAGATTTTTTCCAATGATTTGACGGATTCATCCTCTTTACTGGGTATCGGAAGCTGGGCACTTACTGAAGATCGATTTGTATCTGAACCGACTTCGTTAACGGATTCTCCAGATGGTGATTATGAGTCTGATCAGTCAAATGAAGTTTCAATTTCTGATGCAATAGATCTAACGGATGTAGATATCGCTGCTCTTAAGTTTAGTGCTCAATGGGCCATCGAGGCGAATTATGATTATGTATTAATCCAAGCAAGTACAGATGGAGAAAACTGGACTTCCTTATGTGGAAACTATACTAAAATGGGAAGTGATAATACACATGGAACGACAGATCCCTTGTTAGATGGATTTCAGAATGAATGGGTTATAGAAGAAATGGATCTTTCTGGTTTCGCAGGTCAAATAATTCAATTGAGAATGGTAATGAAAAGCGATGCTAATGTAGAGTTAGATGGAATATATATTGATGACATTCTAGTAGAGAGTAATGTTTTAATAATTTCTGATACAGAAGAATTAGATCCATCATTTTTGAAAGTTTATCCTTCAGTGAATAATGGACAATTTATTATTGAAATTAAAGATCAATTAAGTTCAGAATCAAAAATTGAGATTCTAAATGCTAAAGGACAATTGATTAGAGTTTATTCTGATCTTTTAGAAGATAATACAATAGCAATTGATAATTTGAGTGTTGGTATTTATCTAGTGAAGCTATCAAATGGTAAAAACAGTGTAACCAAAAGAATTAGTGTGATCAAATGATTAATTGGCTATTGGTGTTTATAGGCGCATTTGAGATGTCGTTTTTTTCAGAGTCTCTAAACCGCTAAAATTCCATACCGCTTTGTTATGTATTCCTTGATGTCAACGTTGTAAAGCGATTTTGCGATTTATGCGATTCTGCGATTTAGCAAATAAACTTCTTCTCACTTCTAACATGATAAATCTAATCCCCACCAGAAATTCATCTTGATCCGTTTTCTGGAGGACTTAGCGATCATATTGTATGTTTCGACGCGATATTTTTGCTGTTATTACGTCAATAACTGTCAACTATTTTGTTATCTTGACGAAAGATATTTTACAAATCTCATTAAATTAATCAATATGAAATCTCGAATTTTCAGCTTTCTTATTTTTACTTTTTTTTGTACTATGATAGATGCCCAAATCGATTTACAATATCAGACTCCCGATGCTGATATTCTTTCTTTAGCTGATGCTCCTATGCCCCCATTAATTAGAATGAATGCGGATGGTACAAAAGCTATTTTATTATTTAGAAAAGCTTATAAATCAATCGATGAACTTTCTGAAAAAGAAATGAGGCTTGCGGGTTTAAGAATTAATCCCAAAACGAATATTTCAAGTAGAGCTAGATATTACTATGATATTAAGCACTATGATATGAAATCGAAAAAGCAGTCTTCTATCAAAGGCCTGCCAACTAATGGGAAACTCACTAATATAAGTTGGTCTCCAGATGAGAAATACATAGCTTTTACCAATACTACAGAGTCTGGAGTAGAACTTTGGTATATAAATCACGAAAAACAAAATGCAACTAAGATTACAGATGCTAACCTGAATCTAAATATGAGATCTGGGATGATGTGGATGAAAGATAGTAAGTCATTATTGGTAAAGATGCTGCCAAAAAATCGTCCTTCATTAATCAATACATCACTATCTATACCAAGCGGACCGACCGTATCTGTAAATGAGATGGGACAGAAAGCTCAAAATAGAACATATCAAGATTTGCTTAAAGATGCAAACGATGAAAACAACTTTGAAGTTTTGGCCCAATCGGAAATCCATATGGTAGACCTTGATGGAAATTCTATCAAATGGAAAGATGCAGGAATGTATTCATCGATGACAAGGTCTCCAGATGGGAAGTATATTATCATAGGCGAAATCAATAGACCCTTTTCATATTTAGTGACATACGGAAGATTTCCAACATCCTATAATGTGTATGACATAATGGGTAACTTAGTCAAGAATGTTGTGAATGTGCCACTGACCGAAGAACTACCCAAAGGATTTATGAGTACGCGTAAAGGGATCAGATCTATCCAGTGGAGAGATGACAAACCTTCAACTCTAGTTTGGGCTGAAGCATTGGATGGTGGAGATCCTGCAAAGGAAGTAGAGATGAGAGATGCCGTTTATCAGCTGGATTCACCCTTCACAGAAGAAAAAGCTTTACTGACTAAAACGAAGCTGAGATTCAGTGGAATAGAGTGGGGAGATGATAATCTTTCAGTAATCTATGACTATTGGTGGAATGATCGAACGTTAAGGATTAGCTTTTTTGATCCTTCTGATAGTAAAAAAGAACAAACGCTATATGTAGAACGAAACTACCAAGACAGATATAGTGATCCAGGAAGTTTTGTAACTAAGAAGAATAAACTAGGAAAGTGGACGCTAGACATTGTAAACGATGATCAATTGTATCTTATAGGCGATGGATTCTCTAAAGAAGGAAAACTTCCATTTGTAGATAGGTATGATATCAGCGATAATAAGACAGAAAGAATATATAGAGCTAAAGCTGGAGAACAGTTAGAAAGTATCTCAAGGATGATTAATTCTGAAAAAGGGATTGTGCTGACTAGATTAGAATCTAAGAATGATTATCCAAACTTTTATTTTCGAAATTTGAAGACTGGCAAAGTAGAACCTGCTACGGAATTTGATAATCCATTTAAGGCAATACAAGATGTGGATAAAGAAGTTATCAAGTATAAGAGAGACGATGGGTTAGAATTATCTGCTACGTTATATCTTCCTGTAGGTTATGATAAGACTAAGAAAGAAAAGATGCCGATGATCATGTGGGCATATCCAAGAGAGTTCAAAGATAAAAGCAGTGCAAGTCAAGTTACTTCGAGTAGCAATGAATTTACATATCCTTATTATGGCTCACCTATTTATTGGGTCAATCGAGGATATGTTGTATTAGACGACGCTGCCTTTCCAATTATTGGTGAAGGAGATGATCAACCTAATGATGATTTCATACCGCAGTTAGTTGGCAATGCAAAAGCTGCAATTGATGCAGTAGATGCGATGGGATATATAGATAGAAACAAAGTTGCGGTCGGCGGTCATTCTTACGGAGCATTTATGACAGCAAATCTTTTGACCCATTCTGATTTATTTGCTGCGGGTATAGCGCGGTCTGGTGCATATAATAGAACATTGACTCCATTTGGTTTTCAATCAGAAGAGAGAAGTTATTGGGAAGCTCCTGAGGTATATTATAACATGTCACCATTTATGCATTGCGATAAGATGAAAACTCCTTTGCTATTAATACATGGACAAGCTGATAATAATTCCGGAACATATCCTATGCAAAGTGAAAGATACTTTAACGCTCTAAAGGGATTAGGAGCACCCGTGAGATTGGTAATGTTGCCTAAAGAAAGTCATGGGTACGCAGCAAGAGAAAGCATCATGCACATGCTCTGGGAGCAAGATCAATGGTTAGAGAAGCATGTGAAGAATAGGGTGGTGACACCTTAAGTTGCAATCTATCTATATTGCTGCTTTAATTATTCGAATCTACCACTTCGATTTGATGTTTTGTAAAATTTTGAGATGTTCGGAAGTAAGGCCACCTATTTCTTTATTATATCAATTAACCAATAAAGCGTTATTTCTTTGAAAACATATCCATTCAAATTAGATTTAT
>Ga0209187_1004355_pt1 | contig 10869 bp, 10 predicted proteins | sample BantaG_FD_187430 | JGI IMG/M metagenome (GOLD analysis project Ga0209187, IMG submission 187430) | Marine algal microbial communities from Bantry Bay, Ireland - BantryBay_4 metaG (SPAdes) (version 2) | ecosystem: Host-associated > Algae > Red algae > Unclassified | place: Bantry Bay, Ireland... | reverse complement strand
TTTTGCGAAAGCCCGGGAAAATAAAAGGAGGACTCTTTCTTTTTGCGGCAGCGATAGATGTGGCCCTGGTGAAAAATGTAGGACGGGTTTCCTTCTTAAGAACGATCACCAAAATCAAGGATGGGGAGATCATTGGCGTTGGGCGAAACCCCTATAAGTATCCAACTTTTCCGATGTATGGCGCATTGGAGTTGGGCGATATCATTCGGGAAAATGTCAAATTGGGAGATGCTAAAAAAATTGAACAACCTGTGTTTGCAGCGCATTCCATAGAAGATAAAACGGCGACGGTTGATGGGATACTTGATTTGGTGAAGAACAAATGTGTGAATGGGATTGCTTTTCTGATCTCGGCCAATATTGCTCATGGAGAGGTTCCGCTGGCAAAAGATATTGATTTGGATAATAAGCAAACTGTGGGGCCTAAGGAGATTCCTAAGGCCAATCCGGATTTTGACGTGATGATGGATAGTGTGATTCGGTTTTTTAGAAATAGGGTTGAAAGGAAGTAGAATTGGAATTGGAATTGGAATTTTTTCTGCTGATGTGAAATTCCCTTTTGTGCACGTGTCAGGTATAGATTAGAATTGAAATGTGAGGAGAGGTTTTTCAGCGTGCTTGATAAGTATGTTTTACCTTAGGAGGGCGAAACGGTGACTTTTTTGGGATCTTAGTAATTGATTGGCAGGAAATATGCTTATTTTGGGGTATACTTGTACTAAAAAGGACAGATTTTGACGTTACTATAAATAGAACAAAGCGTCTTTATTAGGTAAATCAAAAGAAAACTATCAAAAAAAACCGTTGTGATTATGGGAAATTTATTAAAACTCTTCGCTTACTTATTTGTCATTTTATTTCTTGCGGGTGTTGCATATTTGGCTTATGGCTCCTACGAGCACATGAAAAACCGAACAGCGCTTTCTGCTAACGAACAAACCTCTGAAATGGAAGAAGATGCAGACAGCGAAACAGCAGATTGGGAAGAGGATGAAGCGGAGGATGAGTTTGAGGAGGAAGACTTATTGGAAGATGAAGCAGTAAATGAATTACTGGAAGAGGATGATGCTAGTGTGCTTGATGAGGTAGAAAATAGTGTGATCGCTTCTGAGAAGGGTATTGTAGAAAATGCTTCTAATGCTGCGGAGACTTTTACGGAAAAAGGTGGAGCAGCCATAGATAATACGGAAGTAGAAATCAATGAAATGGCTAGAAAGGCTGAGGCGGAGATTCGTGAAGTGGCGGATAAAACGAAAGCAGGTATTGATAAAGCTGGCGAAAAAACGAAGGTAGCAGGGAGTAAGAGCAGGGCAATAGCACCTATAGTGGCTGGTAAATCAGAAAGAAAAGATATTCCTAAGGAATACAATAAGATCGCTAATGTAAAGCCAAAAGATCTTTATATGGTTATAACCGGTTCGTTTACCATTGCTGAAAATGCAGAAAAGAGCGCGACTGAATTGCGCAAAAAAGGATACCCTGATACTGAAACCGTACAGTTTGCTTCTACAAAATACCGATCTGTTTGTATTGGCCGTTTTAAAACAAAAGCGGAAGCTAAGAAAATGGTGGATAAGGTTAATAATGACATGAAAATTGACGCATATGTTCATAAGTGGAAGATGAAGTAGGGGTTGAGGTATGAAGTATGCGGGACAAGCACCTACGCTGAAGCTTCGGCGAAAGCGTTCGGACATAGCCCTTTGACGGCGGATGAAGCACAGCCCAATATAGTATAAAAGAAGTTTGAGGCGCGAGAAGCCGGGGAATCCCGAATTTGCAGTTTTGCAGGTTCGGGATTTTCTTGTTTTGGGAACCCGGAGGCCACACAGATCATTGAGCCCCGGCCGCAGGTCCGCCGGGATCGGTGCGTCTATCTGGCTGGCTAGACAGGCTTTGCGGGAAATTTTCTTCAATATTCATATTAAAATTAAATGTAACTGTTCAGCCCGCTTTGCTCTTGGGCTCCTGCGAACTGAGGGCATTTGAACTTGCGCTTGACACTTGCACTTGAATTTTAAAAAGTGCAAGTTCAAGTATCAAGTTCAAACTCAAATGCCCGCTATCGTAAGTAACACTGAACAGTTAATTTTAATTAAAGCATACCTAATGGGATACTCCCAAAATATTGAAATGTCACCTAATACTAGCTTAAGTCGGCAGCTGTTTTTATGGCTGCTTTGATCCGCGTGTAGGTACCACATCTGCAAATATTACCGTTCATGGCTTCGGTGATATCCTCATCCGAAGGCTTGGCATTTTTAGAAAGTAAAGCCGCTGCACTCATGATTTGTCCGGCCTGACAATAGCCGCATTGTGCGACGTCATGTTCCAACCATGCTTTCTGAACGGGGTGCGTCGCATTTTCGGACAATCCTTCAATGCTGGTAATTTTTTGATTTTCAATTCCTGAGATGGGAATGGAGCAAGAGCGCATGGCTACTCCGTCGATATGCACGGTACAGGCGCCACACATGGCGATCCCACAACCAAATTTTGTTCCTTTCAATTTTAGATGGTCTCTCAATACCCAAAGGATGGGTGTGTCAGGTGCTACATCTACTTCCTTTTGTTGGCCGTTAATGTTGATGGTGTATTTTGGCATAATGTGTTTTTTTTTGTAACAGTTCAGCAGTACCTGCTTTAAGACGGAAGACCGAAGACGGAAAGCCTGCCCCGAAAACTCGGGGACGGAAGTTTCCCGCTAATGTAGGTCCACAATCGTTTTACGTTAGTGGGAAACTTCGGTCCCCGAGGTTTCGGGGCAGGCTTTCGGTCTCCCGTCTTCGGTCTAACTGAATAGTTACGCTTCTTTTTGAAATTTTGTGGACTTGAATTTAGGGAGATTTTATGACTTTTTTAGTATAGTTGGGGTTTGAGGTGTTTATTAATTTGAATCCTCCCCTGTCTGAGTTAGGATTTTTAGGATGGCGGGATTATAGGATGCAAGCTACATCAACCTTTAACCCTTTTTTAGGTGCACGGTAATGCGCATCCTACCATCTTTTAATCCTATGCATCTTAACGCTGACGGTGGAGGCATTACATCAACTGTTATTATCCGGATGATTTACGTTATAAACTCTTTTATATTCCAGGCTTTTACTCCCAAAGTTAATTAACAAACCTACCGGCAATTTATAAGCTTGACAATAATTCATAGCTTGGCATAAAGCTATATCATCCAGTTTTATCACTGCCTTTATTTCAAGCATTATTTTTTCCTCGACAAAAAAATCAACTCTTCGTGTTCCTATTTTATGTTCGTCATACATTATATCCATCTCCATTTCTCTCGCAAAATTTAATCCTTTATTTTTCATCTCTATGGCTAATGCTCTTTGATAGATGACTTCTTGGAAGCCATTACCTAATACTGAGTGTACTGTCATGGCGCAGCCTATGATCGCGTAGGTTAGATCGTCTTTTATTTCTTCTTTCATGTTTCTTGGTTTTTTCTGATTAAGTATTTTGTACTGTTTGTTAATGTAAATCCTCCTCTGTCTGAATTAGGGTTTTTAGGATGGAGGGATTATAGGATGCTCTTTATAACATCCTTAATGCCCACTATAAAACGCATCCTACCATCTTTTAATCTTACGAATCCTAATTCAGACGGTGTAGGCTAGTGCGCGCATACGTATAACGCTTTAAAGTATCAAGACTTCCTTTTTAGAAAACAGTAAATTAAAAATAAAAATTATCCAAACCAAGGCACCCAATACAAGTTCTAATTCATAATGAGCCATTGGTAACAATATATAAAACACAATAAATACAACATGAAGAATTGACAAGACCCTATTGGTTCTTTTACCAAGATAATAGATAATTCCGTATCCAATGATAAAAATAATTAGTGAGGTGATGGAATAGAGATGATACCACCATACAAAATTGGATAAGTCCCCCCAGTCCCTGCGATTCATTTGCCATGACCCAAGGATCAGCCATTTGGGAAACTTGATAACATACAATAGGATCAGGAGCATGATCCAGAGCATTTTTGGTTTTAGTATTTTTTTCATGGATTAGGTGCTTGGATGTAGTGGGTCAGCGGCCTTGTCCAACACCCCAAAGTTGCTTAACATTCCATTCATAATAATTAGAACTTTCATTTAACGCAAACCCAGCTTTCGGATACAACTTATTTCCTACATGGTTTGACTTCCCAGTTTCTAAAAACATACCACAGGCATTCGATTTTTCAACTAGCTCTTTGGCTTTATTAATTAAACCAACTGACACACCTTTGCCGCGAAATTCAGGATCAACAAATAAGTCATTTAAGAGCCATAGCTTCTTCATTCTCGTGGAAGAAAACAAGGGGTATAACTGTACGAAGCCAACTAATTTTTGTTCTTCGTTTTCGGCTACAAAAATTTCTGAATCGTTGTTTAAGATTCTTTCTTTTAGAAATTCGTTTGCTTTTTTGATGTTGGTTTCTTTTTTATAGAATACCCTGTAGCTGTCGAATAATTTGGATAGGTGTTTTAGATCTTTGTTTTTTGCTTTTTTGTAGTTCATTTTGTTTTTTTGATTGAACGTTTGTATATTAAAAAATAAAAATCCAACAATTAAAATACTGTACTTTCTCTTTTATCTCTTCTTTTTTCTTGAAAAAAAAGAAACAAAAATTCAAGGCTGGTGAATCTTAGCCTAAAAACCGCCTCTGCCCAGCGCTCGCAACCCGAACTTGATTCTCTGAAGCAAAGCTTCAAAATCTTCAAACAGAGGTTGCTCTTGAGGGCTAGGCTCGGAGTCGATTTTCTTAACGGCTAACCTTCAAGGCCACTTGGCCGCCCGCTTTCCTGGTATATCTTTCTTAATATATTTATTGATGTCTGAACAGCCCTCCGCTCGAGTGAAATTTTTGATTTTGATTTCGATTGAAGTTTTGATTGAAAACACAGTTTACAGAACAGTCCCTTGGTTGTTTTTTCTTGTTTAGCAACTTTTAAATCATGGCATACTATCAGGCAATTCAATTTTCAAAATTTCAGCTTCTCCAATTTTCCGTGCTCCTTCATGTATCCACCATTTTCGTCCAATACTTAAGTGCTGCTCAATTGGTTGATGCGTTAGAAAACGGGCTGTAACTATTTTCGATTCTCCTGGTTTGATTTCATTATGATCATCAAATTGAAAGTCTCCAATGTAAGTGTAAAGCATCCTACCATCTGGTTCATATTTAAAAACATGATCTGGCCTATAGCCGTTATGAATTGGAGTTTTCCTTCCTCTCTTATCAGTAGAAAGTAATTCAAGTTTGCATTCGACATGGTACAGCGGAGGTGTCTCTTCCAAATCAAAATCTGTAACACTTTTTTCAGTGTATTTACCCCAAGCACCTCTATCAAATACTTTAGAGTAGCCTTGATCCAACCATTTTTTATAGATCAACTTTCCGTTGAACCATAGGTAGGATTCATTTCCTATTATTTCTTTTTTTATTATCATTGGGTTTGGTTACTTGCCTTTTATCCTCCCCGTTCGCAAATGATGTAGCAATATATCAAATGCTAGTTTTGATCTTTAATCAAGATACGGCATTAATACTATAATCCTTTTCTAGTCACAAACCTCATTTTTTATTTGTTCAATTGAGAGTGATTCCCATCCATCATATTCTCCTTCAAGTTTTTCGATTACTTTCAGTTTAGATTCATCTTCATGCCTGTATGATTTCAACAATGACAATCTTGCTTTGATTAAATTGAGTTTAGCCGTCCTTACTTTTTCACATTTGTTGTTGATTTTTTCAACTGAATGATTTGATCTTTTGCTTTTCTGTAAATCATTTATCCGTTTTTCTAAAATTTCAACCTTTTTTATTGGTTCGTTCCTTGGTACGTATGATGGCATTTTGGTAGATTATTAGGTTTTATGGTTTACTACTTCTTTTATTTGACAAAGCTTGCATGTCTTGGAATTCCAACTAATTCTGCTTCTCGGTCCTCCTTTTTAATTAGCTCTAACCACTCTCTTTGAAAGACATCTATAGCATTGGGTTCAACTATAAGTTCCATTGTTAATTTATCTTTCTCTTCTAACCTATACGCTGTAGCTGCTTTATTTTCTAAAGTTATTTGTACACCAATTATTCCAAGCTCCCCAATCGGATAACACTTCATTCCAAAATAACCAAAGCTGCTATCTTGCTGACCTGTTTCATATTTGATAATGTCAGGTTTACTTGGATATTCTTTTAAGCTGCTTGCAAATTCTAGAAGTGATTCTCTTGTATCATATACTTCTGTCATTCCAGAATATCTACCATTATTGGATGATACTTGGAGCTCGATCATGTCGTCATCTTTCCAGATTAGTTCTATTTTTAGGTATCTTTTGTTTTTCATTTTTTTGTGGGATGGATTGGCGTGGAGATTTGTATGTGGGCATAACAGGAGGTTTGGTGGGATAGTTCCGGGACTTGAGACTTGTTTGTCTTAATATATTCCTTTACGTAAATCCTCTGTCACCAGTCATCCCACTTGTCTGAATTAGAATTTGTAAGATGAAGGGATTATAAGATGTTTTCTCCATCACCAGAACTCATTTTAGAGTTCACTATAAAACGAATCCTACCATCTTTTAATCTTATGAATCCTAATCCAGACAGTGTTGGCTAGTGCCCCCAACAACAAAAGGCGCCCTGATCCCTCAGAGCGCCTCCCATTTCAAAAGTCAAAATCATCACATCCTAACTCCCACACATCAAACAATCCGGATCATCCAAACTACAAGCCTGCGGTGGCTCCACCGGATCCGCCGCCAACATCTTCTTAGCCGAAGCAACCACATCACTACTATCAGCCTTCACCGTAGATGGAGCAGTAGTCGCAACCGCCGCAACACCATCCGCAGCACCATCACTATTCACACGCTGATGCTTCTTGTCTAATGTAAACTTAATCGGATCAACCGCAGCTTTCGAACGCAGGTAATAGATACCCGTCTTCAAGCCTTTCTGCCAGCCGTAAAAGTGCATAGAGGATAACTTACCAAAGTTCGGACTCTCAACAAACAAGTTGAGGGACTGGCTCTGGCAAATGTAGGCGCCACGATCAGCAGACATATCTACGATCACTTTCTGACTGAGTTCGTAGGCGGTCTTATATAGGTCTTTCAGTTCTTGTGGAATGCCTTCGATGTTCTGAACAGAACCGTTGGCGGCCATGAGTGACTGCTTGAGTTCATCATTCCAGATACCGAGACGTACCAGATCATTCAATAAATGCTTGTTGACAACAATGTACTCACCGGAGAGGGTACGACGGGTGTAAATGTTGGCTGTATATGGTTCAAAACATTCGTTGTTACCCAATATTTGAGAAGTAGACGCCGTTGGCATTGGAGCCAATAGTAAGGAATTTCTTACACCGTTCTTCTTCACTTCTTTGCGTAGTGCATCCCAATCCCAACGGTCTGTTGGCGTTACGCCCCACATATCAAATTGGAACTCACCTTTACTGATGGGCGAACCTTCGTAGGTTTGGTACGGACCATCTTTTGCGGCAAGCGCATTTGATTCAGTAACTGCTGCAAAGTAAATCGTTTCAAAAATCTCACGGTTCAACTGACGTGCTTCCGGACTATCAAAAGCATGACGCATCAATATGAAAGCATCTGCCAATCCCTGCACACCAATTCCAATCGGACGGTGACGCATGTTGGAGTTCTTTGCTTCAGGAATTGGATAGTAGTTGATATCGATTACCTTGTTCAGGTTACGCGTTACGATCCTTGAAACTTCGTATAATTTCTGAAAGTCAAACGTTTTATCCTTTCCAACAAATTTTGACAAGTTGATAGAAGCCAGGTTACAAACGGCTACCTCATCTTTAGCCGTGTACTCTATGATCTCCGTGCACAAGTTACTGGATCGAATTGTTCCCAGGTTCTTCTGGTTAGACTTTCTGTTCGCGGCATCTTTGTACAAGATATATGGTGTACCTGTTTCGATTTGTGATTCCAAAATTTTGAACCACAATTCCTGTGCTTTCATAGTGCTGCGGGCCTTTCCTTCTTTTTCGTACTTGTGGTAAAGCGCTTCGAATTCGCCACCATAACAATCAAATAATCCAGGGGCTTCAGATGGACAGAATAAGGACCATTCACCATCTGCTTTCACACGCTCCATAAACAAATCCGGAACCCACATCGCATAAAATAAATCACGCGCACGCAATTCTTCCTTACCGTGGTTTTTCTTTAAATCCAGGAAGTCCAAAACATCCGCATGCCAGGGCTCCATGTAAACGGCAAAAGCACCCTTACGCTTTCCTCCACCCTGATCAACGTAGCGGGCAGTGTCGTTAAATACACGTAGCATTGGAATGATACCATTGGAGGTTCCACCCGTTCCTTTGATGTATGATCCTTTTGCACGCACATTGTGAATACTCAGACCGATACCACCAGCTGACTGTGAAATTTTCGCACAACGGGTTAGCGTTTCGAAAATACCGGAGATACTGTCTTCTGTTGTACTCAACAAAAAGCAGGACGACAATTGAGGTTTTGGTGTACCTGCGTTAAACAAGGTTGGCGTTGCGTGGATGAACCACTTTTCCGACATCATATTATAGGTCTCTACTACGGAATCAATATCCGTTCCGTGAATACCTACCGCTGCACGCATCAACAAATGCTGTGGACGCTCTACGATTTCGCCGTTCATTCTCAAAAGGTACGAACGCTCCAATGTTTTGAAACCGAAGTAATCAAATCCATAATCGCGGTCATAAATAATCGCAGAATTAAGACGATCCTTATTGTCTAAAATAATTTGGTGTGTTGCATCAGAAATGAGGCCTGCCTTTTCGCCTGTCTTAGGATCAATGTACTTGTACAATGCCGTCATTGTTTTCGAAAACGACTTATCTGTATTTTTGTGTAGGTTAGAAACAGCGATACGTGCCGCAAGGAGGGCATTATCAGGATGGGTGGTGGCCATCGTTGCTGCTGTTTCAGCTGCCAGGTTATCCAACTCCGTTGTGGTTACCCCATCAAATAATCCCAAAATTACTTTCTTGGAAATCTCGATTGGGTCAACATAAGTTTGGTTCAGTCCATAGCATAATTTTTTAACGCGTGCTGTGATTTTGTCGAAGCTGACATCTTCGCGTTTTCCACTTCTTTTAACTACTTGCATAATAATTTCGTTTTAGGGAACGCTGTGCTGCGCGCTGCGAAATTAGAATAGGAATTAGAATGTGAATTGGAATAACTCCGTAAGAGTATTTTCCTTCGCATTCAGATTCGCTTTCTAATTTTGCAAAGCGCAGCGTAGCTTATTAATTCTAGATTTAATTTTAATTTAACTCGGCAATTCAAGTACGTTGTTCAGACCTGCGAATCGAGTACATTCCAATTCACATTCCAATTCCAATTCTTAAAAGTCCTCGTCAAGGGTAAAAACTTGCTTATCTCTATCGGTCATAACACCAGACTTCTGGTAATCACCGACACGTTTTTCAAAAAAGTTTGTCTTACCTTGTAAGGAAATCATATCCATCCAGGGGAATGGATTTTCTACATTGTAAATTTTATCATTACCGAGGGAGGAGAGCAATCTGTCGGCAACGAACTCGATGTACTGACACATCATTTCAGCGTTCATTCCAATCAGTTTAACCGGTATGGAATCAGTCACAAATTCTTGTTCAATTTTTACGGCATCGGCAATAACTTCCTGAATCACAGACTTGTCCAATTTGTTGACGATGTGGTTGTTGTAAAGATCGCAGGCGAAATCGCAGTGCATACCTTCGTCTCTCGAAATCAGTTCGTTAGAAAAAGTAAGTCCTGGCATCAGCCCTCGCTTCTTCAACCAAAAAATGGCACAGAATGAACCAGAGAAAAAGATTCCTTCAACAGCTGCAAAAGCAATTATACGCTCTGCAAAACTCTCGCTATCAATCCAGCGAAGTGCCCAGTCTGCTTTTTTCTTAACGCAGTCGAGGGTTTCAATGGCATTGAAAAGCATGTTCTTTTCCGCATCATCCTTAATGTAGGTGTCTATAAGAAGGGAGTAAGTTTCAGAATGGATATTTTCCATCATGATTTGAAATCCGTAGAAGAATTTCGCTTCTGTGTATTGGACTTCGCTGACAAAGTTTTCGGCTAAATTTTCATTTACGATACCGTCGCTTGCAGCGAAAAATGCTAATACATGTTTTATGAAATGACGTTCATCATCTGTTAGCTTTACCCAGTCTCTTAAGTCTTCACTTAAGTCAATTTCTTCAGCTGTCCAAATGCTAGCTTCGGACTTTTTGTACCAAGCCCAAATATCATCGTGCTCAATAGGAAACAAGACAAATCGATTCGGATTTTCTTGTAAAATAGGTTCAACAACCTTTGTCATACTATTATCAGTTTATAAGACATTAAACAATGTGGCACAGCAGCATGAATAATCGGGAGTAAAATGGAAAGCATAAGACGATATTATACAGTGACAAGGACGCGATTAGATTTGCGTCTATCGTTTTGTCTTTTCATTCAGCTCTTGATTGAACAGGCCAGGCCTTTCATTCTCAGAATAAAAAATTTCTTTACCTTTTAGGTGCCAACAGACGAAGAACCCGTTAGCACATTTTAATGTAGTTCTCAAATAAGGCGTAAAAAATCGATTTAAAAAACCGAAGCTCATTAAATCTAGTCTGTTTTGGTAAAAATTAAGCTTGTTGATAGGTTCCCTTCTTAATTTTTGAGTGTAGAAGTTTTTAAGCAGTCGAAACAAAGCCTTATTTCAAAGCCATGTTCAGCGTGTTTAAAGATCTTCAAGTATAAAAGTGGATAAAAATAGAGGAGGTTATAGTGTTTCACCCTATTAGCTTCCCATTGTGTCCTAAAAATAGT
>Ga0209187_1004352_pt1 | contig 10874 bp, 8 predicted proteins | sample BantaG_FD_187430 | JGI IMG/M metagenome (GOLD analysis project Ga0209187, IMG submission 187430) | Marine algal microbial communities from Bantry Bay, Ireland - BantryBay_4 metaG (SPAdes) (version 2) | ecosystem: Host-associated > Algae > Red algae > Unclassified | place: Bantry Bay, Ireland... | reverse complement strand
CAAGGTCGTAAAAATAACCACCACCGCCAACTTTAGGATCTACTCGCCAATTATTAGCATGGTCATGCGTTCCCACAATTTCATTCTCAATGGCCATTTGTAAACTTATGTCTACACTTCTAATCTCCCCAATTGAATGGTTATCAATCAATTCCTTGACTTTAAGAATATTTGGCAATGCTCTACGGTAGAAAGCCACAAATAATGGAACATTTGCCTTTTCACACGCTTCGAGCATTGCTAAACATTCCTGGTAAGAACGAGCCATCGGCTTTTCGACATAAACCGGTTTACCAACCGCCGCCGCCTTTAGCGTATATTCGGCGTGTGTATCCGGTGGCGTGGCAATGTAAATAGCATTGATCTCCGGATCGTTTAGTAAAGCATCAGCGTTGTCATACCATTTTTCTACCTGGTGTCGATCCGCAAAATCTTTTGCTTTCTCCCCATTTCTTCTCATCACGGCTTTCAAACTTGAATTGGCGATTTTCATAAAAGCGGGTCCACTTTTAACTTCGCATACGTCGCCGACGCCAATGATTCCCCAGCAAATTTCTTTTATTGTTTTTCCTGTCATTTTGAATGATCTGAAAGGTACTTTTTTACTTGATGCTAAGAAGGCTAGCCGTTATTGCTGGTAGTTTCATTTTTGATTTAGATTGGAATGTGTTGTATATATTCCAAGATTTTATCCCCATTTTCAAATATTTCCTTTGCTATTTGTTTCCCACTTTCAGATGTAACTGATTCTAAGAATTTACCAATTAGTCCTCCTGATTTCTTCTTCTGTTCTTCTGAAGTATTTTCAGACCGAATTGTTTCTAAATTATCAATTAGCTTTTTTTTCTCTTCTTCATTTGGAATGTTTTCGTGAATTAAATTAATTAATTTTCTGTCATGGCGGCCTAATTTTTCGCTATTGTTAATTATTTGGTCAGCAATTTGGAGATTGCCATAATTGTTAATATTTTCGATATTCATAATTGTTCTATTTTCTTGATTTGTTCCGACATTATGCTGTACTCCAGGTGTTCTATTTTTCCAATGTTTGTTGAATTTCGCTAAAGCAATTGTCCATCTTGAATGTGTGTTTTCTAATTGAACCAAATTATAGAAAGATTCCAAAAAAAGTGTCTGTACTTCCTTCTTTTCAAACAGAGTAGAAATTTCAAAAATTTCATCAATTAACGATTGATAATCTAATTCAAATGTTTTATCAATTCTGAATCGATTCCTTTCGAATCTATCAAATGGATGTTGGTGAAAAGTGCTTATTAAAATTTGTAATTCATTTTCTGTAATTCCTTTTTTTACTAATTCATAAATTTTTTCTCTTGAATTACGACAACAGACAATAAGTTTTCTTTTACCTTCTTTTTTTAATTTTCCGTTAAGTTCTCTTTCGATTTTTAAATTTTTAATTCAATTTCTCTTGGTGGAATACTCATCATACGGGGTCCGGTCAGGTATATTTTTTCAATGCTAACATATTCTTTTTTCATTTTTATTACTTTTTATTCTTTTATCTATTTAGGACAAATGTTTTTCAAATCGGCCGCCAACTACGATATAACTCCACTAACCCTCCCCAACTCAATAAGGATCAAACCCCCACTTTTGTTGTAAATATATAAATTTATTATTCAGATAAATCCCTATTTAAAACAAATTGTAGGCAACGTGCGAAATTTTCTTTATAAAAAAATAATAAAACAAGTGGAACTTATAAAGCTTAACCAATTGTTAATCAACCAGTTAATTATTTTTGTCTGTAAAATTAAATGATCATGATTATCTGGACTTGACTGAGTAACCCAGGATGAGATTTTCAATAAAATCCACCCCACATTTTCTCCCAAAAAATCCTATTTTCGCACCAAATTAAAAAATACTATAGAATGGAATATAATCCACAAACGATCGAGCGCAAATGGCGTGATTACTGGGAAAAAAACGAAATTTATCGGGTCTCCAATGAGTCGGATAAACCAAAATATTATGTGCTGGACATGTTTCCCTATCCTTCGGGCGCGGGGTTACACGTAGGCCATCCGTTGGGGTATATTGCCTCGGATATTTATTCGCGCTACAAGCGGATGAAGGGATTTAACGTCCTGCATCCAATGGGCTATGATGCCTTTGGTCTGCCGGCGGAACAGTACGCAATCGATACGGGGATTCACCCGTCGGTCTCCACGGATGACAATATCAAGCAGTACCGCAGTCAGATGGATCATCTGGGTTTTAGTTTCGACTGGAGTCGCGAATTCCGGACGAGTGATCCTGATTTTTATAAATGGACCCAGTGGATTTTTCAGCTTTTATTTGACTCCTACTACGATACGGGAGCCGATAAAGCCAAGCCGCTTGCCGAGCTGATTGCGCATTTTGAGAAGTCCGGTTCGGAAGGAGTGAAGGCGGCCAATCAAAACGACAAAACTTTTACGGCCGCCGAATGGAATGCGATGAGTGCGATTGACCAAAGTGATATTTTGACCAATTTTCGAATGGCGTTTCGGAAAGTGGCGTACGTTAACTGGTGCGAGGTATTGGGGACCGTTCTGGCGAATGACGAGGTAAAAGACGGCGTTTCCGAACGTGGCGGTCATCCGGTAGAAAAACGTCCGATGTTACAGTGGTCTTTACGAATCACCGCTTACGCGCAAAGATTGTTAGATGATTTACAGACCATCGACTGGCCGGATGCCATGAAGACGATCCAAACCAACTGGATTGGTCGCTCGGAAGGTGCACAAATGTTTTTCGATCTCGAAGGACACGATGAACAACTGGAAATTTATACCACTCGTCCGGATACCATTTTTGGGGCTACCTATATGGTACTGGCCCCCGAACATCCACTGGTGGATAAAATCACTACAAAGGAACAGCGCGCGGCAGTGACCGAATATCTCGAATATACCAATAGTCGATCGGAACGAGAACGGATGACGGAAGTTAAAGAGGTGACGGGTTGTTTTTTGGGCGCTTACGCAAAAAATACTTTTACTAACACTGATATTCCAATTTATATTGGAGAATATGTTTTGATGGACTACGGAACAGGAGCGATTATGGCCGTACCGAGTGACGACGATCGGGATTTTGCTTTTGCCACTAAATTCGATCTACCCATTATTGATGTCATTGACAAGTCCAAATATCCGGGAGCGGATCGCCACGACAAGTTGGGGATTATGATCAATTCCGGATTTTTGGATGGAATGGAAGTGCCCGCGGCGATCACCTTAATGCTCGAAAAAATAGAAGCACAGGGGATTGGACAACGACAAGTGAATTTCCGTTTACGGGATGCTACTTTTAGTCGACAGCGTTATTGGGGAGAGCCGATTCCGATCTTGTACGATGCGGATGGGGTGCCTCAGAAAGTAGACTTGAGTCAGCTACCGGTGGAACTTCCGCCGCTGGATAATTTTCAGCCGACCGCAGATGGTCGTTCACCACTGGCGCGAAAAACAGAATGGGTCAATCAGGACGGAATGACGCGGGAGACGGATACGATGCCGGGGTACGCGGGAAGTTCCTGGTACTACCTTCGCTACATGGACGCCAAGAATCACGACGCTTTTGTGAGCAAGTCCGCCGTTAATTACTGGCAGCAGGTAGACCTTTATATTGGTGGGCCGGAACACGGAACGGGACACTTGATGTATTCCCGATTTTGGCATAAATTTCTGTATGATTTGGGCTATGTACCGACCGCGGAACCATTTAAAAAACTGATCAACCAGGGGATGATTCAGGGAGTAATCGAATTTTTATATTTGTCAAAAACAGCGAGTGAAAAGAAACGATTTGTCTCTGCCGATCAGGTGAAAAATTCGGAAGATTACGCTCGAATTCCAGTGTTTATTGATTTTGTATCGGATTATGGAAGCAAGGATTCGTATCTTTCTCCAGATGGAATTAAGCAATTTGTAGAATGGCGTACAGATTATGCGGATGCGGTGTTTGTTACTGTTGATGGAGAATTTAAAGTAGGTGCGATGCCGGTGACTTTTAAGTTTCAAACCCATTCGGAAGTAGGGAAAATGTCCAAGCGATATTTTAACGTTGTGAATCCGGATGATGTGGTAGATAAATACGGGGCGGATTGTTTCCGGATGTACGAAATGTTTTTAGGGCCGCTCGAGCATTCCAAGCCCTGGGATACGCAGGGGATTGATGGTGTTAGTAAATTTCTGCGTAAAATGTGGGGATTGTTTTTTGATAAAAATGAACAATTCAACATTAGTGACGAAGCCGCAACGCCAGAAGAAATGAAAGTGCTACATACCGTAATCAAGAAAATCAACTCGGATATTGACCGTTTTTCTTTTAATACTTGTATCAGTGCCTTTATGGTGGCAACCAACGATCTGAAAAAAATGGGAACGAACAAGCGAGCTGTTTTGGATCCGCTGGTGCAATTGTTATCGCCTTTTGCGCCACACTTAGCGGAGGAGCTTTGGCAGCGATTAGGGCACGAGGGAAGTGTGACCACCGTGGAATTTCCACAACATGACGAAAAATTCTTAAAGGAAGATTCGATTACGTACCCAATCAGTATTAATGGTAAAAAGCGAATGACGGCGGACTTCCCGGCGGATATGTCGAAGGACGATCTGGAAAAGGCGGCGCTGGCACTGGAGGATTTGCAGAAATGGATTGAGGGGAAAGAGATTCGCAAGGTGATCGTGGTGGTGGGGAGGATGATAAATGTGGTTGTTTGACGATGGGCTTTCTTTTATTGGTGAGCTCTTCAATCGGTGAGGGCTTTTGATAGGGTTGACAGTTGGCCTTATTTCAACGTGTTAGAGGATACCGAGGAGGCTAAGACGAGCAAAAACGTAGATACGATTCATGAATCGTATCTACGTTTTTGTTATTATTCCTCTGAAATGACAGGACTCTCGGGTGTGGCGGGATCTAAAGGAGAATCAGTATACATATCTTTCATCCGTTGTCGGAGTTCGGGGGTTAGTCCGAATTTAACTTCCAGATAGTTGTCGATGGTGCCGTATTTTTCTTTGATAGTGTTAAAAACGGCGTCGATATATTCTTTTTGTACGACGATGGCGTAGCCGATAGTCTCCTGATCTATTCCCGCAAACTGGCCGAGTCTTACGACGCGTTTATTGGCTTTATAACGATAGTAATTGGACATCATGTATTCGTCTTTGATCGTTTTTTCGTCAACGCCCAGGGCGGCCAGAATGATGCTGCTCATAAATCCGGTTCGGTCTTTTCCACCCGAGCAATGATAGACGAGGGGTGTTTCATCGCCCTGTACGAGGAGATCCATAACCGGTTTGAAATCCTGGGCTGCGGTGTCAGCAAAATCTTCCATTACGCGACTAAAGCGTTTTTTAGCCTTGGCTCCTTTCAAGTCTCCATCCATCACTTCTTTTTTGAGTTGGGTGTATTCGGCAGATTCACTGCCTCCGATGGGAAATTTATAATATTTTACATTAGCGGGTAGCTGGTCTGGATCTTTTTTGATTTCGCTATCGTAGCGGAAGTCGGCGACGGCTTTGATATTCAGTGATTTAAAATATTGTAAATCTTTTGTTTTAAATTCACTCAGGCGACTGGATCGGTAAATTTTTCCCCAGCTGACGGTTCTTCCATCCGTGGTGGGCAGTCCACCGAGATCTCTAAAGTTGGGAATTTTATCGAGATAGATTTTTCGTTCGGAGGCGATGAATTTTTCGTTTTTATCGTTTTCAATACCGAAGAAGATGCGATTGGGGCCCAGGTTGTTTAGGACGACGTGTTTTCCTTCGATCTCCATTTCCATTTCTTTCCAATTGATGGTCGAGGGCGTGTCACCTTTGTATATCTTCCAGGTTCCTTCCCGATTAAAGCTGAGGGTGTAGGCATCTTCTTTATCTCTTTCGACGATGACTGTTTCATCCAGCGTTCTAGTGGGCACGGGTACACCTTTACGGGTGCAAGCATAAAAGGTGACACCCAGAACTATAAAAGCGACGAATATGATTGTTTTGGTTAACATGATTTGAATTAATTTAGTTATTTACGGGTGCAAATATTCAGGACGTGTGATACTAAATAAATTTTATTCAATATCTCAACTAGCGAAGCGATCCAACATTTCAATATCTTACAATATCCAGTTAAACACTCCATCAAAGACCGCAACAGTTGCTGCCAGTGCGAGCGCCCACAAAAAGCCATTCACTTTTAGTCCATCCAGGAAATAATCTGCTACTTGAATCAAAATTGCACTGAGCACAAATTTGAAAATACCCAGTGATAAGATACCGAGTGTCAGGACTTTGAGGCCAAAACCAAGCGTCATATTAAGTAATGCAATGGCGAGTGCGACCAAAATGGCTTGCTTAAAACTGTTGATGGTTACACCGGGGAGTAATCTTGCAGCGAAATAAAAAGCAGCGGCACTGATGAGGGCTGATATAATAAATTCCATAATAGTTATTTTTTTTAAGTGATTAAGTATTGTATAAATATAACGAAGGAGGGGAGGGGTTGTTCAGAAGAGGAAGCGCCACTTGTGTTAATTGAAAAGATTTGTCTTTTTGATGGGCTTCCTTTTTTTTTATTTGAATAGTGTGATAAAAGCTTGGGTTGGTCGAGGCTGTAAATGTAACTGGATTTTCCTTTTAGCGTTGAAGAGAGCTAAAGTTGTTTTTTACTCCAGAGGCTTATTTTTCTTGAAACGGTTTTCCCACTCGCTTTCGTCAAATGAACGCCGTCCGTATATTGAAAAGTAGCATTATCCGGAGACATATCCAGATAGCCATCTGACAAATCAACTACCTCTTTTAGGGCGACATTAAAACTGGGCATTAATTGATTTTCGATCTTCATGAGTGTGGGATGGACCGGGAGTCTAACCAGATAAACCGTTCCAAAATTTTTAAGATAAGCGATGGTTTTTATTAGGTAATCGTACCGAACACTGGAAAAATGGTACTGGTCAATTTTATTTTGATAACCAGCAATTGTAAAACTTCTTCTCCGTTCAACACTGATAGAATCTTCTGGCAAAGTCACTTCGAGCCAGCCGTTGTCCTGTAAAATAGCGGTGGCATTTTTGGTGAGAATTTTATAATAACTTTCGTCAAAATAATTAAAAAGATAGCCATAGTTGATTTTTTGATTGGGATTGGAGATGCCGGTAAGGTAGGATTTATTTTCCCGGAAATTTAGCGTGTCATTGGGATCGGTGGTCGTGGAACTTAAGCTCCAGGGATCTATTGATAAAATAAATACTTGATTTGTATCTAACTTGTTTAATTTATTTTGTATGTTTCGAAAATAGGCTTTTCCGTAAGGACTCGCATACATGGCAAAGGCGTAATTATAAAAATCTTTTCCAATTATTTTTTTAAAAACATGGGGTTGTAAGCCTTGCGCGGCTTTGGAAGTTCCGAGTATCAGACTGGATTTTTTACTTCCAGTAAATTTTAAATAAAAAGCATCCGCGTGTCCGTCGGCTTTGGAAAATATAAATCCAATCGAGATCGCTATCGCTATTCCTAATAATAAAATATGCGTAATAAATTTTTTCATATTAAAATTGAAAATAAATAAAATCCTGTTGCGGTGCGCTAAACAAAAAGATGACTAAAATGATAGCGTAACAAATAAGCCATTGAAGAAAGTCCGGTTTTTTTGAATCTAATAAAATTGGACAATCTTTACTTCGCCCCAACCATTCGATGAAAATCATAGAAAGAATCGCTATTCCGGTGATCATCATTTTTTCCAGCCCAATTCCGAAGGCATACGGTTTTTCAAATATTGAGCTGGAGCAAATAATCGATAAATAATCCACTGCCTGGGTCATCGTTTTCGCCCGAAAAAATACCCAGCCGATGGTTACCAAGGTGAAAGTTGTTACCATTCCAAAAATTTCTTTTAAAGTGGGTAACCATCTATCTGTTGCTACTAAATTCAGGTGTTTTCGATTCTTTTTTCTTAATAATAAAGGTAAAAAACAAAGTGCATGGAATAATCCCCAAAAGATAAAAGTCCAGTTGGCGCCGTGCCAGAATCCGCTGATCAGAAAGATGACCAAGATATTTCTAATGGTTTGACTTTTTGAACCTTTGCTGCCGCCGAGCGGAATATATAAATAATCCCGAAACCAGGTAGACAACGAAATGTGCCAGCGTCGCCAAAATTCTGCGATATCGCGAGAGAAGTAAGGATACGAAAAATTTGTCTTTAATTCAAAGCCGAACAATCGGGCCGTCCCAATCGCAATATCCGAGTATCCGGAAAAATCTCCATAAATCTGAAACGCAAATAAAACCGCGCCGAGTATCAGGGTACTTCCCGAATACTGGGAATAATCCGAAAAAATTTGATTGACAATAAAAGCGCAATTATCCGCAATGACCATTTTCTTAAATAATCCCCAGATAATCTGTACGATCCCACGAACGGCATTCTGATAAATAAAGTGTCGTTGCCGAAAAAACTGTGGCAGCAGATCGGTCGCTCGTTCAATGGGGCCAGCAACTAACTGCGGAAAGAAACTCACGTAGGCAAAAAATGCCAGCGCGTCATTGGTTGGCGTTATTTTTCCACGGTAGCAATCGATGGTATAGCTGAGGGTTTGAAAGGTATAAAAACTAATCCCAACGGGTAGAATGATATTCAGTCGAGCCGGTTCGAGATGGCCCCCAAAAAAGGAAAAAGCGTCGGTAAAACTGTCGACAAAAAAATGATAGTATTTAAAAACGCCCAGCAATCCCAAATTGACAAAAATACTTAACCATAACCAACGTTTTCTTTTTTTTAAATTCGATGTGTTGGATAATCTAATTCCCACTAAGTAATCGATCGAAGAACTAAGAATGATGAGGGATAGAAACCGCCAGTCCCACCATCCGTAAAAGACATAACTTGCTAACAGTAGCAAGGTGTTTTGTGCCTTGATATTCCGGTTGGTTACGAACCAGTAGAGTCCAAAAACGATGGGTAGGAAGATGGAAAATTCCAGCGAATTGAAAAGCATGGATTGATTTAATAGTAGGGGTGATGATAGATATTTTTCCTCGTGAGCGAAGATACGAAAGGCAATTTACGGGAAATGTGGGAGGTTACAAAGAAGTTGATTAAGAATAAAGCCCTCCTTCCGGTATCATAGGTGTTCGACCTGGGCGGGGTTGTTAATATTAGGGTAAAATTGTATTTAAATTCCCAAGTGGGTTAAGAATCTCAAAAGATGGAAACTGTTATCTCAGTTTTTCTTAGTGTCTTGTAGGTATAAAATCTAATTTTCAGATCTTTTGTCCTTTATATTTTCAATGAAAAGATAACTTGATTTTATGATACTGATAGAATACATTAATGTAAAACAACTCTTGATTATAACCATTTTAGAATCCATTCGTAGAATGAATAACATTCGCTGATAAGCCGATCAAGCTAAAACAGACCGGAAAAAATAAAAAGGTAAACGATGAGAATAATAACCTTATTAATTTGTGCTTTAATCCTGCAGATCTTCGTATCGTGTGTAAATGCCAACGTGCAAGATCAAACCACTAATTCCATGCGTGCCGCTCACGAGGAAACCAAACCACAGCGCTCCAACGAAAAGGATCCCCAAATTGCCAATGAGGATGATCGTCAAATTGTGGTTGAGAAGGATGCTCAAATTGAGGCAGCAAATGAACCAAAAGATACCCTGGCCATTTTATTGGACATCGTTGAAAAAAAATTTCCGGATGCTAACTTGTATGCAAAGCAATACGGAGATATCAATAAGGATCAACTGATCGACGCGATATTGGTGATGGAAAAAAAATGCGGCGATGATGACGCTTCTGCCTCGGACGAATCAAGGTGTAGAAAAGCTCTCTTATTATTAAACAAAGGTTTTCCAAATTTCGAAATTGTATTTGTCAATGATTACCTGGTTGAGTGTTCTGATTGCGGAGGAGCCGGCGTTGGAGACCCATATCAGGGCATTGCCATAAAAAATGGATACTTTTCTTTTGAGGCCTTATACGGTAGTTGTTATAAAACTTTTCAAGTCATTACTTTTAAATATGACGCTGCCGAAAAAGACTGGTTTTTACACAAAATAGGAACCGAGGATTATAATTGTAAAGAAACGGAAAGTTCTGAAGTGGAAGTGTATACCAAAACAAAAACAGTGGATGATTTTGGGAAAATTAGATTTAACGATTATGTGAATAAGTAAAAAAATTGCCACAAAGGCACAAAGGCACAAAGGCACAAAGGGTTTTTACGAAAGATGAATGAATGACCACATACGAAAATATATAAAACTTGACGTTTAATGGAAAAGATGATGAGCCTATATTAACTAGATGAAAAAGTTTTGAACGACATAAAACATTAAACTGGCTGAGGAAATTTATGGGAATTAGTGATTGGGACAATACAGAAACTTCAACCTGAAGAAAATGAAATTCCCATTCTAATTCTAATCCCCTTTCCTACTCCATCCGCACCCACTTCTCCACGCCTCTAATCCCATCCTCCGTTTCAAGCCGAATCAAATAAACGCCCTGCGGTAACCCCACACCTTCCAACCGAACTTGATAAGCCCCTGCTGCTGTTCGTTCCCGATCAAGCAAACTTTTCAGTAGCCTTCCGTTCAGATCATAAATCCCCAAATTCAAGACCGCCGCTTCTTCCAGGCTATACAATAAAATACTTTAGCACTTTTTGAAATCAGAAAGATTTTATTGTTTTAAAAGTAGCGTTTATGTATGTAGATTTTGTATAGGGAGAAAATAGAGATTTTTGAATTAAAATCTAGTATCTTTCCCTTTTAAATAGTTCATTTACCAACTCAAATAAATAATTATGAAAAATAGGTTTCTGTTTTTTGCCTGTTTGCTATT
>Ga0209187_1004351_pt1 | contig 10874 bp, 12 predicted proteins | sample BantaG_FD_187430 | JGI IMG/M metagenome (GOLD analysis project Ga0209187, IMG submission 187430) | Marine algal microbial communities from Bantry Bay, Ireland - BantryBay_4 metaG (SPAdes) (version 2) | ecosystem: Host-associated > Algae > Red algae > Unclassified | place: Bantry Bay, Ireland... | reverse complement strand
TGATTTACGACAGGAATGCAAAAATGACTGAAAGATTAATTGATATAGCATCTAACGTAGCTACTTTCTCAGCCGTCGGAGCCGCTCATCTTGGAGGCGCTAAAGGCATGCTTAGAGGCTTAAAGAAAGCCGGATATAAAGTCAACCCAATCAAGATTAATTAATATTTCAGATTGCCAATGTCACTTCTACTTTATTAGAAGCTTTAAAAGAACATTATAACAAATCTATACTCCCTACTAAATAATATGTTTGCACAATAATGGTGCTTGCAATTTATTGACAGCTAAATAAAAATCAAGATGAAAACAAGGTGGGTGCTAAAGTTCACCTATCTACAATCAGACAATTTAGTTGCCGTACTTACGGAGCTCATTTTTTCATTAAACCATGATAATATATATTCTTCATTCCTATAGCAATCTTTTTAAAATTACCTTTAGTATTCTTAATATAGAATTAGGCCTGAAGGGCCGAAACTTATTAGCCATGGGTTTTAACCCATGGTTATGAAAGAAATCAATTCGATTTTGGCGGCATTTTTATTTAAAATGATGACAAAATTATTTTCGGCAAAGGAGATTATAAACACTAGATATGATTTATATTAAATAGAATCTAAACTGTTATAAAAGTTTCTACTAACTTCTAATATTATAAACACCGTCTCCACCTGAAATTAATCTTGAACCCTAAAAAAAACTTTTGCAAACCAAAAATCAAATTCCCTTACAGATGCAAAAATGTAATTAGCATTCTCTATATAAAAGAAACTATTCACCTAAACCTATTTAGTTAATACTAAAAGTATAAGGAAACTCCCCAGGATAATTCTCATAATATCCATTAAAAACAATGCTGCCGGAGTAATCAGTCACTAGCTTTAAAACTTCATTTACTGTGGTCACCTTTTCTCTATTGATAGAAGTGATGATATAACCTGGTTCTATATTAGCTTCTCCTGCCTTACTATTATGGAATACACTTACAACATACACACCTTTGTTTCCAGTTTTCTGTATTTCATTGCTGTCCATTTCTCGTAATTCGAAGCCTATATCCGTCAGCGTTTTATCTTTTCTAACAGCAACAAAATCTGTCGTGTTCAATTGATTTCTAAGTGTAATTGATCGATTTTCTTCTCTACCGTTTCTCCAAAATCTAATGTTAATTTCATCTCCCGGTCTTTGCTGACCAATGATTTCCATAAACTGTGGGGTAGTGTTGGTGGGAACATTATCAACAGACAAAATTACATCTCCCACAGCAAGACCTCCTGATTTTGCAGCGCCATCTCTTGTAAGAGCATCGAGCATCACTCCTTTTACGTCTGGCAGATTTAGTTGATCCGCCATGTCAGAGTTTACATCATAGATTGTTACTCCTAACCAACCTCTTTGCACAGCTCCATACTCTTTTATATCTCTTACGACCTTCTTTACCAATTTAGAAGGGATGGCAAAAGAGAAGCCTTCATATCCGCCTGAGGAAGATAAGATTGCAGTATTGATACCAATTAGTTCTCCGTTTGTATTGATTAGTGCGCCGCCGCTATTACCTGGATTCACAGCAGCATCTGTTTGTATAAATGATTCTATGCCTTGTCTTTCTAGAATGTTGATACTTCTGGCTTTGGCACTTACGATTCCTGCTGTCACTGTTGATTGCAATCTGAAAGGATTTCCTACCGCAAGCACCCATTCTCCAATTTGTAAAGAATCAGAATTTCCAAATACAACAAATGGCAATTGAGAACTTTCTATTTTTAGCAAAGCGAGATCTGTTTGATCATCAAAACCAAGTATATCCGCTTTGTATTCTCTGTTGTCATTTAGAGTAACTTGGATTTTATCCGCACCTTTTATAACGTGGTAATTTGTAACGATATAGCCATCATTACTAATGATAACTCCACTCCCTGTACTCTTAGATATTTTTCTTGTGTGATAATTGCTACCTGGTATCGGTACGCTGCTCTCTATGAATACTACAGCAGATCGACTCATCTTTGCAGCATCAATAAAATCAGTTGGTGCAGCTGATCTAAATACCTTCTCAGCTCTTTCGGATAAGATAAATTCAGATTCTGCAGCTAACCTAGCTTTGGTCTGTTGCTCCACATATATCTCTGTCGTCTGATTGAAGAAAAACACATATGCACTTACTCCAATAAGTGCACCCAAAAATGAACTTATTAGTGTCAAGATTAAAGTGGAATTGTTTTTCATATGTTGAGATTTTAAAGCAACCATTGGTGTTTAAGGAGGCCTATTTATCGATAATTATGCAGAAAGTGCTAAATTACAAATAATTACGTATGTATTATAATTGTAATGTGTTAAATGTAAGCTAACCATTTGTATTTAAAACGAGATGAAAGAGCAGAAATTACACTAATTGTTTACTAAAATGGTTGGAGAAAGTTATTTGTAAGGTAGGAGGTACCAAAAATATAAGAAGAGGAAAATAAATTTGATTTGAATGTTGTATTATTATTTCGAATAATTTATTAGAATACACATGTTAAAAAGGAAAAATAGAACCCTCACTAAGAGCAAGGATTCTATTATTTATTATACTATCTCTGCACTACAACATTCTGCCATGCATTTTTTCCATTTTTATTCGACAGATGGATGAAGTAGACACCATTAGTTAGTTGTTCGGTAACTATGCTGTTATTGTTAAGATTGAGTGATGAAAATAATGTTCTGCCGTACATATCAATAACGCTGTAAGTACTAAACATCCCTGCATACTGTTTTCTAATGTACAATATATCTTTAGCGGGAATAGGGAAGAATAGATCTACTCTATTCTTTTCATATGTAGGGAAGTCAACAGTGCTTGTAGAAATGTTGAACTCATCACAATCACCGTTACCAAAGCAGCCGTTTTCATCAAGATGCATCATCTATGTTTCTAAAGAAGTATCAGTGGCAGCAACTCCAACTGTTATTAGATCCCCATTTTCAAGTTCTAACATTTGAGTAATAAAATTACCGTTTGTGATATCTCCACCTATATGATAGGCTCTCCTCCATATTATTTCACCAACATTTGACATTTTCATCACAAAACCAAAATACCCATCCAAAGGATCTTCTACAGTTGATCCTTTACTGTAGTGGCCATGAACAAAAAAATAATCTCCCATACCTTCTACAAGTCCATAATATTCTGTGCTGGAGTTCCATGACACTGTATCCAGATATGACATCAAAGAGTCACTTTCTGAAGATAACCACACCAATTGATTAGGTTCGTGTGTAAAGCCTAATTCTAAGTAATCATCATCGTCAATTTTATACAGCTTGTCAGTGTAAACGATATTACCATTGGATAATTCTAATGCGCTAATAGGAATATTACCTCTACTTGATTTTGAAGAGCTTTTATAGTTCCAAAAAACATTACCGTCGGTTGATACTTTGAATAAGCTTGCTTTTGCCCAAGGTGTATAATTAATGCCACCTATCAACAAATTATTATCATTTGTTGTACCTGTTTGGAAAGAGAAAAAGTAATTTTCATTCTCATCAAGATTAAATGAAGATAGTTGCGAACCTTCTGTATCTATAGCTTTGATATTCATTTCATAGCAGTTTGGCTCACAATCATTATCATCTATTCCAACACCTATAATCTCACCAGCTAGCTGATTCATACTATTTATATTAAAATTAGCGGCTTGAGTATAAAAAGTATCTCTTCTCACAATCTTAAATTCTTGATCAATGACAACCAAAAGAGATCTATCATCATATAGAACTTCTTCACAATAAGCATAAAGTTTATTATCAATCAATTGAGGTCCATTTCTTCCAAATATAATATTGGGATAGAAGTACGTAGCTATTGTATCAAGATTATAATTCAATTCAATAATGGATGATCCTGGAATATTTTCGATATTATTAATTGATGAAACATACAATTTATCATTTTGCTCCCATAAATTAAATGGATTTATTGAAAATTCTAAAGGGATAAATTTTATTCCATATTCTTGACTAATACTGTTGTTTAGACAGCAAATAGTCAACATAAATGTGACAATAAGTTTAGTTTGATAATTAGTAAATTTCATGTTTGAAGTTATTGGCTAATTTTTTATTTCCCCTTCTTCAACAACTCAGGAAACTTAGCCTTAAATCTATTTAATCTAGGCACAGAAACACCTCTCACATACGGCTGATTAGGATTTCTTGCCTCATAATCTTGATGGTAATCTTCTGCATCATAAAATTTCACCAAAGGCTCAAGCGTGGTAGTGATAGGTCCATTAAATACTTTGTTTTTGGTTAGTTGAGCAATGTATTTTTCAGCGGCTAACTTTTCTGCTTCATTTTTATAGAAGATTGTTGATCTATACTGAGTTCCTCTGTCGGGACCTTGCTGATTAAGCGTTGTAGGATCTTGACTTCCAAAAAAGACTTTTAATAGCGTTTCATAAGACACAACTGTTGGGTCATAAAATACTTCTACAGCTTCCGCATGTCCTGTCTTTCCAGATCCAATGGCAGAATAATTTGCAGTTTCTGCACTTCCGCCTGAATATCCAGATACTGCTTCTGATACGCCTTCTACAGATTCAAATACAGCTTCTACGCACCAAAAACATCCACTGGCAAACACAGATGAAACTTGTCCTTCTGGTATTACTTTCTGAACCGTTTTTTCGATTTTATTCTCAATAGGAGTAGTATTCTTAGGAGAGCACATTGAAAAAGAAAGTACAATTGCTAGTAAAGATGATATGTTGAACATGTATTTCATTGTTTTATTTAATTGAAGAACTTATTAATGTAAATAAAGTTTTTTCCAGTAGAAACTTAACGGAAGATTAACGAGCGGTGACTTATTATTCTTCTTTATTCTTCTGGAAAATTTTGTTTCAGTTCCCTTTCAGTAAAGTAAAATACTCCAGCACAAATTACTAGCAGAATCCCAATTGATGAAATAGCAAAAGATGTAGGATCAACGGATTTTTGTACATACAACTGAAGTATTAATCCTACCATACCAGCGATACTCCACGTAAACAATAGGCTAGAAGAGTACACTTGAGAAAAATCCCATGCTTCTTGTGAGTTCATTGACCTTTTTGTTCTATAGCCCATCATTCTATTGATTTTTCTTGGAGGATTATTTTTGAAATAATAGCCAGTGCAGGCTAATATTATATATGGTAAAAACATCGCTAAATTCTCATATGAAATGAACCAACTACTTCCCTCCATCTGCTTCCGTTATTATTTGATTTACAAAGTTTATGAGCGCATCATTCAAATTGTCGATTGCTCTTTCTATTTCCCAATTGTCTTTGTTTCTTGGTTCCACAAGGTTGGATATAGCTCTTATTTGGTTACAGTTTACATCCGCCATCCTACAAGCATAAAGAAACCCTGCTCCTTCCATTGTTTCTATATCAGCATCGTATTTTTCTTTAATCTGTGATATACTTTTAGCTGAGCCATGAACTTTATTTACAGTCAATCCTACAACTGTGGGTAGTCCAGTCTTAAATTTATTCTTGGTATTCCTAATCCACCCATTCTTATAAGGGAATTGGTCATTTTTTACCAGCCCTAAGTCATATACATCGGTGAAAGATCCATCTGCTTCTTCTACGCCCAGATCCGCAAATCGATCGGTTATCACTTCGATCACTTCTCCATTCGGTATGCTACTGTCATAAGATCCAGCAACACCGGCATTGATCACAATATCTACTTCTTCTATCCCTTTGAATCTAGCAAGACCAAAAGCAGTATTAAGAGCTCCTACACCTGTAACTAAAGGATATATAACATGTCCCTTTATCTGGAAGTCTAAAAAAGTAGCCTTGTCTGCCTCTTTTTCCAAGTACTTAAGGAATGGAGCTATTTCGAATGTTGTTGCAGCTACCACTAGTATTTTCATAAATGTATTTTTTTAATAAATAACAATTAAATTTTATGAATAAAAAAGTCTAAATAATGTAATGAGCATGTGATTTTCGTCATTTCCTTACACAATTCAACCATTCACTCATTCAATCATTCATGCATTGAAACTAATAATTATTCCACTTCTTAGTCCTAGTCTTATATTTGTTTTCATCAAATTTCCAGCCTTTTAAAGACGTACTTTTCTCAAGTTCTGCTTCTAATTCTGGCTCTAGAAAATCAGCAAAGAAATTAATATCAACGAGCTCTTCTATTTCATCAATGCTCACTGCATATTCACTAATTCGCTTTTCACTTCTTTCATTTGGCATAAGGAAGGCAATAGCTTTTTTCTCAGACCCATGAATATCTAGAATGATTTTATAAAAAAGATCTGGGACAGAAACTTTATTATTTCTTCCTATTTGTTTTATGATATGATCATCTTTAAGAACGGGTCCTGAGACTATATAAAGTTCATCATTTTCATATGCCCAATCTCTTACTGTTTCTTCTAGCTCTCTCCAGATTCCTCCATTAAATTCTTTCAATTGTGGTGACATGTTACTCATGAAAAATGATTCCCTCATCGCATCTTCACTAAATGCCATATCTCCAGCTGGTGCAAGATGACCTCTTGTATAACCAGATCGAGTATAGTCATTATGATAAGCGGATGTACCTTTTATTGATTTGTCTGGTTTGAACTTTTTGGCTCTTTTTACCCGTTTTTTTCGCAAGTTATCTTTAGTTAATTTATAAGCTACCCATTCGGATTGTTCATGTTCTTCACTATAGGATAGGGTATAGTGCTTATGTTCAACAACTTCTCCAGTTGTTGATTCTGGATAGAATGATTTATTAACGCCGTCTAATTTTTCATTGGAAAAAGTTATATCGTTATCCTTGTTAGTTTGCTGTTCACTTGATCCCCATGTATCCAATTTCACCTGTGAGAGCGCAAATAGAATGATTATTATAAAAATAAGCCCAACAATCAGACGAAAGACACCCGCTCCACTTGGAAAATAACCTCTTTTGTGTGATGAATCTTTTGGGTCTTGATTACTATGGTTTTTTCTAAATTTAGCCATTCAGTTATTTGATTTATTAAATTCTTTGATGCTTGCAACGGAATCATGAAAAAATGCTTTTTCCAAAATTTAACCCCTAGCTATAAAAAATCTTGTTTCAATCCGTAAGTATGGAGAATTTTTGCAGCTGCTCCAGCCCCTCGTCATGAAGTAATTAAAATTTAAGATCTTTTACCTTCATGATAAACGCCTTGTCGCACCTTGGTGTTTTATTTTCAAATTTTTTCTCTACGAAACCAACTTTTTTATAAAGATGTATTGCTTCTTTTAGTGAACTTGCTGTTTCTAGTTCAACTTCCTTAAACCCATTTTCTTTAGCTATTTGAAATAGATATTTAACCATCCATCGGCCTAGACCTTTTCCTCTTGATTCAGGAAGCGCATACGTCTTTCTTATTTCAACACATTCCTCCGACAATGGGAACAGAGCAAATGTAGCTACGATTTTTGAACCATCTTCTATAATTCCGAAAAAGCCGTTTTTATAATTTGATTCCAAATCAAATAGATCCTTATCGGTAGATGAAGGTTGTGGTTCTAATCCATATTCTTTGAGTACACTGAATATGAGTCTTTGCACCTCTATGCAATCCTCATTACTCGCCTTTCTTGTGGTAAAGTCTAAATGAATTGGTGTTAAAGATGGATTAATTGTCATATTGTTTGTTAATTTGGACTAAGAAGCGCATTCTTGTTATTTGCTCAATGTATATATATGATTTATAGATTCAAAATATTGTTCTGTTGTTTATGTTTATTATTCGTTTTTGTGGACGATGCAAGAGGACAATCATCTAATTTTACTCCGGGTGGAGCGCACGTATTATCCATGGGGAGTGCAGGAACTATGTTTACAGGAATAGAATCCATGTATACGAATCCTGCAGGACTTACAGACTTAGAGAGATTTGGCTTTGATGTTAGTTACGATCGTAGATTCAATCTCAATGAATTGGCTACAGTTTCTTTGGCGGGCGCTAAAAAGATAGGAAGAAACGCCATTGGAGTATCTGTTTCTAGATTTGGATATTCTGCATATTCTGAGAATAGAGCGGGGTTGACTTATGCTAGAAAACTCTTCGATAAAGTTTCTATTGGTGGATCATTTCATTATCTAGGATATAACATTGAAAATTTCGGATCAGCTAGAAGATTTACCTTTGATATAGGTCTTCAGTCTGAAATTAATGATAAATTATCAATTGGTGCATATATATTTAATCCAGCTTCTATATCACTTACGGAAGAACAAGATGTGCCGTCAAGAATGAGCATAGGACTTCAATATACTGCATCGAAAAAGGCTAAGATCTATATGGATGTATCCAAAACAATTAACAGGAGTCCAGAATTCAAATTTGCAGTAGATTACCAGGTTGTAGAATCATTCTCTCTAAGAGGTGGAGCAAATATCAGTCAATCTAGTTTACATTTTGGTCCCGCTTATCATATGAAAAATGGACTTTCTATTTTAGGCGGTTATTCGTTTGATAATAGATTGGGGCATACTACAGGATTGAGTATTTCATATAGCAAATAAGTTTATTTTACCAAAAAGTAATTACACTTATATATTTTGACCAAATAAAGTAGATTATGATTGAGGGACTACCACAGTGGATTAATATCTTGTTTATTATTACTTGTGTAATGACAGTTATTCTCTTCTATTATTCTAATGGAAAACCTAAGCTTCTAACTTTGTTATTAATACTGTGGTCAACTATTCATTCCTTATTGGCGTTTAATGGGTTTTATGAAAATACAATTGTAACTCCACCTAGATTTGCTTTGGTTTTAATCCCCTCTGTTTTTGTGATAATATTCGGCCTGCTATCAAAACGTAAAGAATGGTTTTTGAGAGCAAGAGAAACAAGTATAAGTACCTTTTTACACACTGTTAGACTACCGGTAGAAATCGTATTGTATGGGCTATTCATCAATGAAATGGTACCTGAACTTATGACATTCGAAGGACGGAATTACGATATAATTATGGGTATCACAGCACCGATAATAGGAATCTTATTCTTAAGAGGATCAATAGGGAGGAAAAGTCTTTTAATTTGGAATTTTATTGGATTGGTATTGGTCTTATTCATTTTGATAAATGGAATATTATCATCGGAGCTTCCATTTCAGCAATTTGGATTTGATCAACCTAATCGAGCAATAATTTACTTTCCATTCATTCTTCTACCTGCTACGGTAGTACCTATTGTTGTCTGGACACATTTGTCAGATATCATTAAACTTAGAAAGGAGTTGAGAGATGAAAGGGCTATAAATGCATAAATAATTTATTTGAGGATTGATTGAAATCAATTTCCCTTTTTCTTATCAATGAATTTAGTTCAGCTTAGAACAAAAAAAAGGGCCTGCCCGAAATTCTTTTATCTCAGACAGGCGGCTCCCATTTACGAATAAAAATACAGTTGCTCTTATGAGTTTTCAACTCCGTATTTTTTTATTGGTTTATCTTTTCTTTTATACGATGCAATTTTCCTTCCAACTTTTGTGACTATATGAAAGTCAGATATTAAGTTAGCTTTTGAATGCTTTGCAAAGTAATTCTTTTTTGTAAAAATATCTTTTAAAAAGTATTTTATGCAACTATTGGTAATAGTGGCGGACATTATATCTTTTAATAATACTCTTTTTTAACCCTACATATTAGAGGGCGTTGCCAATATCATAACTAAGACTCTTATCAAGTTGAATTCGCTGCTTTTTTTTAAAATTTATATCTAATACCCGTTATTAATCCGATAGTAGTATACTTTTCATCTATTGGATATTCAGGAATTGTGGTGGAGCCAATACTATATTTAATGTTTGGTTCCAGTATAAAATCAAAAGTATTATTCAAAACATAATGCATTCCAAATGAAGCAAACAGAGCTGCTCCAGCCGAACTTTCATAAGCTTTATATCTATTTTCTGCACCTCTTGTGAAACTTACAACTGTACCATTTGGCTCAAAGAATTTTCCTTCACCAGTAAATGTCATATTAAATAAAATACCAGCATTTATATTATAATAGAATGGCCCAAATCCTGACATTTCATAACTGAAAAGTAGTGGGATATCAACGTATGTATATGTATTAGTTTGAGATGCCATTGTTAATGAAGGGATAGTGTCCATTCCCATTCCATCGGTTTCACTGTAACTAAATCCTCGACGGACTTTACTAATGTTAAATCCAGTCTTTAATCCCATTCCACTTGGGAAAGTAAAACCAAATCTTCCACCTAATGAGTAGGAATATTTAAGTGATTCACTATTTGATCTTAGTTGAATTAGATTGTCGCTAGATGTACCATTGCCTGTGAGATTTTGCATTGCAAAATCATGGGACAAGTATAAGTCTACTTGAATACCAAGTTTATTATTTACGAATGAAGGACACTCGGTAGCTGCGAGAGCTAAATGACTTAAAGAATTATCTTTTTTTTTAAGTTTTGTGAAAATGCAGGTAACGGGATGTTTTCCAAAGGCTCAACAATTCTCAATAATGCTCCAGCATTCAACCCTTCAGAGTTTATGAATACATTATAACTTGGCTCAGACTTCGCAGAATCATTTGATAAGTTTGATTTTTCTATTATAGACCCTTTATCACTAACATATGATTTGGTGATCACTAAATTAGCTGGTTTCCCATATAGGTTGTCAGTATTAGTATCTAAAATGCTTGCGCTTGCACTGTTAGGCTTCGTTTTACCTAAGTTGTTAGATTCAATCACTTGTTTGACAGTAGTTTTTGTAGATGACTGCTGTTGAGTTGAATTATTTCTTTTAGGTTTAGGGGAATCTGTGATGGTTTTAATTTCTTGAGTGTTTTTA
>Ga0209187_1004346_pt1 | contig 10886 bp, 9 predicted proteins | sample BantaG_FD_187430 | JGI IMG/M metagenome (GOLD analysis project Ga0209187, IMG submission 187430) | Marine algal microbial communities from Bantry Bay, Ireland - BantryBay_4 metaG (SPAdes) (version 2) | ecosystem: Host-associated > Algae > Red algae > Unclassified | place: Bantry Bay, Ireland... | reverse complement strand
GCCCACGATGAAGAAGATGCCGCCGAGCAGGAAGACAACAGACAGCAGCCCTCCGACCCAGGGGACTCCATCGACCACGGCGCGCAACAGAAGTGCTGCGACGCCGGTTACCAGGAGGATGACGCCGGGTCGGGTGAATTTTCCATCGGTCTCGAGTTGCATACAGGAACTACATGTCCCGTCAGGGGGTGCTACGAAGCAGATGGGCCGTTTGGCGCCTTTTGCACGGCATCGCGCAGCACGTGCCCGATGTCGACCGCGTGGCCCGATGACATCGACAGGGGAATGCGCATGTCGCACAGGCCTTACAGTGGGCCAAAGAACGATCAAAGCCGGATATGCCTCGAGATCAATCGGGGTGGGGACAATGGTGCTACGGACCCGGCGGTCGTTTGATGCCGGGGCGTCGACCGGCCCAGTTCGCGCCCATGCTCGAGTCGTATAGCTCTAGACCTTGACCCGATGTATACCGTTGTGCAGTTCTCAGGGGTTCATCGATTTCAAGATCTTGTGAGGACCCAAAGGCATGTCGAGATGTTTCACCCCGAATGGGCGCAGTGCGTCGAGCACTGCGTTGTGCACCGCCGCGGTGCTACCGATTGATCCCGACTCGCCGATTCCTTTCGCTCCGAGAGGATTGAGCGGCGTCGGCGTCTCGGTGGCGACCGTTTCGAAGCTCGGCATGTCTGGAGCCGATGGGATCATGTAGTCCATGAACGTGGCGGTGGTCAGATTCCCGTACTGGTCATAGACCACCTCTTCGAAGAGGGCTTGGGCAATCCCCTGGGCGATGCCGCCGTGGATCTGTCCTTCGGCCAATAGCGGGTTCAAGAGGGTTCCCGCGTCGTCGCAAGCTACCAAGCGCAGGAGCGCGACCTGGCCGGTCTCGATGTCGACCTCGACGACGGCGACATGGGAACCAAACGGGAAACTGGCAGCTTCCTGTGCCAGTTCAGAGACGTGCGAGACCGGTTCGGCGTCGACCAGTTCACTCCAGGTCAGAACTGGAACTGGCGACCCGATCACGTGAAACCCAGCGGCATCCAACACGACATCGTCGACTGCGGCTTCGAGGCGATCAGCGGCCAGCCGACGACCGAGGTCGACCACGTGCTCGGCGGCATCGGCGGCTGCGGCACCGGCGATCTGGAGCGACCGCGATCCGCCAGTCACCTCACTCGACGGGATCACGTCGGTGTCGCCGAAGTGAACGGTGATCGCACTCATCGGAACCTGCATTCGATCAGCGACGAGCATCGCCCACGACGTTTCGTGGCCCTGGCCTGTCGGCGTCGACCCGGTGAAGAGGTCGACGGTGCCATCACCGTTGACGTTGACCCGACCGTGCTCGGTACCACCAGTGGCGCCGCCGGTGATCTCGACATAGGAAGCAATGCCGATGCCGAGACGTTTGACCGCACCAGCTTCGATACGTTCGGTTCGCTCGGCGACCAGAGCGTCGTAGCCAGATGCTTCGAGAACGAGATCGAGTGCGGAGCTGTACCTGCCGATGTCGTAGTGCACCCCTCGCTGATTCGGAAAGGGGAATGCGTCGTCAGCGACGAAGTTGCGTCGCCTGATCTCGACGGCGTCGAGGCCGACCTCCTGCGCGAACAGGTCTATGGCCCGCTCGATCGCACCGGTTGCTTCTGGCCGACCAGCGCCGCGATAGGCAACGACCGGAGAAGTGTTCGTTACGACGGAGCGGAAGGAGATCTCCAAGTTGGCGACGTCGTACGGACCGGCGCCCATCACGCCAGTTGCCATGGGAAGAATCGCGCCAACAGACGGGTATGCGCCGACTTCTTGGACCATGTCGAGCTTGTAGTGGGTGAGCCGGCCATCGGCATCCCCGCCGAGCATGACGTGCTGGTGTTGCGCCCGTCCGTGTCCCATGGCGGCGAAGCTCTCAGATCGGGTTTCCACCCATCGCACCGGCTGGCCGACGATGCGAGCGAGCTCGGGCAGAAGCAGCTCCTCGGCGCCTGGACGCCCTCGCACGCCGAAGGCTCCACCGACGTCTGCGTTGATGACTCGGACGCGGTCAGCCGGGAGGCCGTACACCTGCATCAGGGATGCTTGCACGACGTGCACGCTCTGCGACGATGCCCATTGGACGAGATGGTCGCCATCCCAATACGCCGACGCAGCGCGCGGTTCGATCGGAGCGCCGGAAAGCCGTTGGTTGACGATGTCGACCGTCACCACAGCGTGACAGCCGGAGAAGTCGATCGGCTCCGCTGGTACGGCGAACGCAACGTTCGATGCCCCATCGGCAAAGACGCGAGGGCTGTCGGGTTCGGCCGCGGTTCGAGCGTCGATGAGTGCGGTGTCGGGTTCGATGTCGACGAACACGAACTCGGCGGCGTCTACCGCTGTGGTGAGCGAGTCGGCAATGACCGCCACCACGGGTTCGCCTACGAACCGAACTCGGTCACTCGCCAGGAGAGGCCGACCCATGGCTGCGTCGATCATCGGGAACGGAGGGCCCAGCGCGGAGATCGTGAGATCCGCTGCAGTGACCACGGCAATCACTCCGGGAAAATTCGCCGCCTCATTGGTGTCGATGGATGTGATCGAGCCGCTGGCGTAGACCGAACGCACGAACACGATGAACCCCGGCGATGAGGGAAGGACGACGTCGGCACCGTAGATCCCGCCGGTGGTGAGGAATCGCGGGTCCTCGACCCGAGCGACTCGGTGGCCCATGACACTCACAGTTTCGGTCATCAACCCACCTCTCGAAGGATCTCAGCGGTCATGGTCTTGATCTTGGCGAATCGATCGAGTGGGTTGTCGATCACGTTCCAGTGGTGTCTCGTGCGGGCGCCGACGGTCCCATCGGTTGCGATCCCGGCCCATTCCATGTCGACGTCGACCACAAAACTTCGCTCATCGATCGCCGTGACGCGGAGGTTTTCGAATCGATGATTCGTGGCTTCGAACGCAGCCGCTGGCTCGTCGATCCAACGCTGGAGCTGGTCGATGCCCGCGATAGTTCCCGAGGGAAAGTCGAGTGCGAAGTCTTCGGCCAGGATCTCGGTCAGCGTTTCAACGGAGGTGTTCGGGCCATCGATGAGGGCGACCCAGTAGTGGAGCAGGCTGGCGCACCGATTGTCGGCGTAGGCGGCGGTGAACCCGGTCGTCGAACCCTCGGCGATCGGTGACGCTGTGAGGCTGGACACCAGCGGCAGCACCGAGTCGGCCTGGGCCGTCAGACCGATCTCGTATCGCAGTCGGGCAGCTCGAAGTGATCCATCGGTCTCGGCACCCAAGTTCGAATACTCGATCTCGACCGTCATCGCCGATGTCGTGGCGTCGGTCACCTCGAACTGGTCATCGACGATGACGTGAGCGTTCTGCCAGTCTCGTGGGACTCCTGCGTTCGCCGCAACGAACAGCTCTTTGCCTCGTCCTTCACCGGCTGCCATCTTCATGTAGACGTCGTCAGCGAGTAGATCCAGAACGTTCTCGATCGGCGCGTTGGGCTCCTCGTAATACAGATACCAGCGCAGCAGCTGCGCCAGTGCAGCGTGATGTCGATAGCCATTGCGGATCGTCGTGTCGTCCATGGGCCGAGCCTACGGCCGACCAGATGATCACGAAAAGGTGATTGTTGGGATGCGGGGCCATTCACCAAGTAAATGACCCCGCATGGCAAAGTGACGCTGTCGCCCGGCGCGCCGCTGACGTAGTTTCGAGGAGATGAACGACGAACTCGCCGACAAACCGGGATCTGGTCGCCTCGCTGGAAGGGTGGCCGTCGTCGTTGGTGCTGGCCAGGCTCCAGGCAGCGGACCAGAAGACACCACCGTCGGGAATGGTCGAGCTGCTGCGATGCTCTTCGCTCGTGAGGGCGCCTCGGTCCTTGCGGTTGATCACGACATGGCATCGGCCCAACAGACCGCTGACCTGATCCTCGCGGCCGGCGATGTCGCCGCTGCCTTTCGAGCCGATGTAGCGGTCGAGGCCGATGTCGCTCTGATCTCGGACGCCTGCGCCGATCACTTCGGGCCACCCACGATCCTGCACAACAACGTCGGCATCGGTACCGGCGACGGTGGCATCACCGGCATGGAGCGCGAGGTGTGGGATCGAATCTTCGAGGTCAACGTGACCGGCATGTACCTGACCTGCAAGCACGTCATTCCCGCGATGCGAGCTGCAGGCGGAGGCTCGATCGTCAACATCTCGTCGTCGGCTGCGCAAGCCTCGGTTCCGCTTGCGGCGTACAAGACGTCGAAGGCTGCGGTCAACGCGCTCACCCACCACCTGGCAACAGCGAACTTCCGCCACAACATCCGCGTCAACGCGATCATGCCCGGCCTGCTGGACACTCCAATGGCTATTGGCGGCCACAGTGCCGCCCTGGACATCGACCCAGGCGAGCTCCGAGCATCTCGAGATCGCATGGTTCCCCTCCGCGGCCAACAAGGGACTGCGTGGGACACCGCCTATGCCGCCCTCTATCTCGCTTCGAACGAGGCACGATTCGTCACTGGGGCCATCCTCCCGGTTGACGGTGGACAACTAGCAAGGATTGGCTGATGACAGAGACACCCCTGCACCGCACGACGATGGATGAGCGCCGAGCATTCCTCGACGGCCCGCACATCGGCATCATGAGCATCACCGAGCCCGGTCGCCCGCCACAAGCATCACCCGTCTGGTACCGGCTCACCGACGACAACACGATCGAGATCCACATCAGCCCGTCGTCGCGAAAGGCTGCGCTGTTGGAGGCCGCCGGCGAGTTCTCGCTCTGTGTGCAAAACGAAGAGCCTCCCTACGGCTACGTCACGGTCAACGGGCCGATCGCGAGTCAACGCCCTGTCGATGCCGAGGCCGACAGTCGACCGATGCAGCATCGCTATCTCGGGCAAGAGATGGGCGACCGGGTCATGGACTCTCAAGGCCCATCGGATGCCATCGTCATCACCATGACGCCAGAGCGCTGGTACGGGCTCGACTACAAGAAGACCTACGGGCATCTGCTCGACGAGGAGCAGCAATCATGAGCGAGCGCATCGGCCATCCAGACCTCACTGCAGAGCTCCGCCCAGACGACCCGGCCTACACGATGGCGGCGACCGGTGAGACCGTCAGCTGGGCCCAACTCCGTGATCGCAGCAGACAGGGTGGCCACCTCTTGCGATCGCTCGGACTGGAAGCGGGTGGCGGCTTCGCGATGTTGCTCGAAAACCATCTGCGGTTCCTCGAACTCTGCTGGGTCGGCCAGCGCTCGGGCGTGTATTTCACACCGATCTCCTGGCACCTGACAGCATCGGAGATCGAGTACATCGTGAAGGACTCGGGTTCGACGGTGTTTTTCGCTTCCGCACGCTTCGCCGAGGTTGCGCAGGAAGTTGCCTCCCGGCTCGACGGTGTCACCTTCCTCTCCGTCGACGAGCCGTTCGGTCCGTTCAGCTCCTACGTCGATCAGCGTGATTCGATGCCGACCACACCTGTCGCCGACGAGTGCTTCGGCGACGACATGCTCTACACCTCGGGCACCACGGGCCGACCGAAGGGCGTGCGACGTCCGCTGACGGGTGGCCCGATCATCGAGTATCCGGCCCACTACGACTACTACGCAGCGGCGGGGTACAACGATCGATCGATCCACTACTCAGCCGGGCCGCTCTATCACGCGTCTCCCATACACACGACCCTCATCGGGATGACGCTCGGCGGGTCTGTCGTGGTGAGCGACACCTTCGACGCCGAAGATGCGCTTGCCATGATCGAACGCCACGGTGTCACACATTCGAACTGGGTGCCGACCCACTTCGTGCGGCTCCTGCGGCTCACCGATGAGGTCAAGCAGCGCCACGATCTGTCCTCGCTCCAGTTGGCACTCCACGGAGCTGCGGCATGCCCGGTATGGGTCAAGGAGCAGATGATCGACTGGTGGGGTCCCATCCTCACCGAGTACTACGGGGGCTCGGAAGGCTTCGGAGGCTTGATCATCACCTCCGAGGACTGGCTCGAACACCGTGGCTCGGTCGGGCGACCTGTCACCGGTCCCATCCACATTCTCGATCCGGTCACGCTCGACGAACTCCCAGCCGGTGAGATCGGCCTGATCCACTTCGAGCTGATGGGGAAGATGGAATACCACAACGATCCCGACAAGACCGCCAAGGCGTTGTCCCCGCAGGGTTGGGGAACACTCGGCGACCTCGGCCATGTCGACGCGGACGGCTACCTCTACTTGGCCGACCGGCGGGCGGACTTGATCATCACCGGCGGGGTCAACGTCTACCCGCGCGAGGTGGAGGATCGGCTGCTTTCGCACCCGCTGGTCGCTGACGTCGCCGTCTTCGGTATCCCCGACGACGAATGGGGTGAGACCGTTCATGCGGTGATCCAGCTGATCGATCCCGCTGATCAGCGTCCAGAACTGACCTCTGAACTCGACCAGTACTGCAAGGCAGAACTGGCCAAGACCAAGTGTCCGAGGGGCTATGCGTTCATCGACCAGTTGCCCCGACAAGAAAACGGCAAGCTCTACAAACGCCTTCTCCGAGACGAATACGTGAAAGCAGCAACAGCATGACCACGACGAACGATTCCGCCTCGTCGGTGCGAGTCCCGCCCTTGCCTCGCTCAGAATGGACCGATGAGGTCCGCTCGGCACTCGGTCCGCTGGTCGACCGCAATCCGCTCGACAACGTCTTCGGCACCTTCGTCCAGCATCCCGACATGTTCCGGCGCTACTCACCACTCGGCGTTCACATCCTTGCCAAGTGCACGGTTGCGGCCAGGGAACGCGAGCTTGCGATCTTGCGAATCGGATCTCTGAATCGTTGCGAGTACGAGTTTGCCCAGCATGCACCCATCGGCATCGATGCCGGCCTGACGAGCGAAGAGGTCGAACGGGTCCACCTCGGGCCGAGCGACCCCGCCTGGGGGGCGCTTGACCGGGCCATCGTGCAGGCCGCCGACGACTTGTTCGACGCGAGCAAAATCGCCGACGAGACATGGACCGCACTCTCGAAACACTTCGACCGGCAACAACTGATGGATCTCATCATGGTGATCGGGGTCTACAACATGATTTCGTGGTCGCTGAACAGCTGGGGCACTGAACTCGACAACAAGCTCACCGGCCATCCATGGCCACCACCCGACCGATGAGCGACACACTCGAGCCGTGGATCGAACCGGCACTTCACGCCCTCGTCGACGAGCAGCGCGCCATGAATCGCAAACTCATCGACGCCGGTGCCAACAATCCCTCCCCCGGAGCGATGCCGCCAGAGAAGATCCGGCGGGCCCGCCGAGAAGGTCGCGGCACGTTCCCCGCAGTTGTCCTCGACGCCAACGCGTCCGACGTCACGATCGAGGCCGATCCCCCGGTCCGTGTCCGCCATCACCCCAACGCCGACGCATCCGCCATGCTCATCCACGTTCACGGTGGTGGCTGGGTTTTCGGATCACCCGACGAGGTGGACACCGTTGTGGCAAGACTGGCGAGTGCCGCTTCCTGCGAGGCCATCTCCGTCGACTACCGACTGGCTCCAGAGCACCCATTCCCTGCGGGCCGCAACGACGTGATGGTGGCTATCGAATGGGCGCTCGATGAAGCAGCGCGTCTCGGAATCGACCGAGTGATCATCGCTGGCGAATCCTCCGGCGCTCACCTCGCTCTCTCCGCCGTACTCGAACTCGGCCCAGCTGCGCTCTGCGAACGCGGCCTCGTCGGGCTGAGCTTGGCGTTCGGGTTCTTCGACGTCGAATTGTCGGCTAGCGCTCGAGACTGGGGCGATGAGTTCTTGGCCCTCTCGACGCCATGGCTCCAGTGGTTTGCTGATCAGCTCGTGCCCGATGTTCCCATCGAGAAGCGTGGCGACTCCGAGTACTCACCGGTCAATGCAGCCGACGATCTCATCGCTGCCCTCCCGTCCACGCTCATGATCGTCGGCGATGCCGACCCTCTCCTGGACGACACGCTGACGATGGCACAGCGCATGCGCGACGCCGGCGCCAGCGTCGAGCTCGCGGTCTATCCCGATTCGCCGCACGGCTTCATCGGCATGCCGACCGCGATGGGTCGCCATGGCTGGCAGACCATCACGAACTGGATTGCCGCCGCTGCCAGCAGCTGACTCAGTCGGCAAGACCGTGTGCGTCGAAGCCGATGGCGGCCAATGCCTGGAGGATCTCGCCGTTCAGCGGACCGGCTCGTTCGGCCGCCATTGACTCTTCGAGCTCGCCTCGGTTCTTCACCCCGATGATGATGGCGCTCACGTTCGGGACCGACAGCGCATAGCGCAGCGCCAGAGCCGCTGGCGTCAGACGGAGATCGGCGGCCAGCTGTCGGAAGGGCAGCGCACGGTCGAAGTCGCGCTGCTCCGGCGACTCGGCATCAATGGCACGGTCAATGCCGCTCGTGAGCGACCCGGCAGCGTGGACGCGAATCGCGAGCGCCTCGGTGGCGACCTCAGCTGCTCCGTCGAGTCGCACGTCAGCCGACACCTGCTCGTCGACGATGCGCATGTTGCCGTTTGCCCCGGCCGCATTGACCACGATCTGGGCGAGGGCGGGCCGGTGGTCTCGAATCGCAGCGAGGTCGGTATCGAGATGGCCCGCTGCGGTGAAGCCCCACCGTTCGATGGATTCGTCGTCGATCAACGCTCGCATGGCGGGCACGACCGCCTCCCCGAATGTGGTCTGGGAAACAGCGATGTGTTCGAGCACATCGGCTCTCGGTCCACCACTCCAGCCGTCCGGCGTGATGTAGCCGTGGAGAACGAAATCGTTGATGGGTCGCCCACCGAGCCGCTCGCGACTACCGGTCAGCGAGTCCCGAAGACGGTCGGCGACCTCGTGGGCTGCGATCGGACCAAGCATGCATTTGGTGCTGATATGGACCTCTGGATCACCTGCGGCATCGAGCGCCGCGGCCACGACGCGTTCTGCTTCACCATCGCGTCCGTACAGCGGAGCGAGATCGAACCGCAAGATTCCGCCGGCAACAGCTGCTCGCACCGTGGCGATCGCTTCGTCACGCGACGTCGCTCCCCAGACCGCCCCAATGCCGCCTCCGCCGAGCACCAACCGACTTGCAAGAACGTCAGCCATGGATGTAGTTCTCTGGATCGGCTTGCTGCACCATCTCGAAGAAGTCGTGGACCTTCCACGGCATGTTCACCCCGGAGCGTCCGAAGGCGTTGACGTAGTAGCCACCGACTCCTTCGTACTCCCACAGAATCGTTTTGTGCTCCTCGTCCATGGCGGTGTTGTAAGAATCGAATGCCTCCTGGCTGATCTCGATCGAGGACGAGCCACTTTCGATCATCTCAACCATCAGCCCGCACACGTAGCGAGAGAAGATCTCGACCCAGGAGTGGTAGCCACCACCGCGCGGCTGACTGTTGGGGCCGTAGAAGATGAACATGTTCGGGAACTCTGGAAGTGTCATCCCGACGTAGGCGCGGGCTCCGTCACGAGCCCACAACTTCTCGAGTGACATGCCGTTGCGGCCCGTGTACGGCACAGGCCAGAGGTACTCGGCCACCTTGAACCCTGCGCCGAGGACGATCATGTCGACAGAGCGCTCGATTTCGTTGCCGGTCTTCGGGTCGATCGAGACGATGCCGGTCGGCGTGATGCGCTCGATGCCATCGGTGACGAGTTCGACGTTGTCTTGGACCAAGGCGTCGTACCAACCGTTGTCGATGATCAGGCGGCGAGCCAGCGGCGGATACGACGGCACGAGCTTGGCGAAGAGATCCTCGTCATCGCCGACCTTGCTGCGGATGAATTCGGTGAGCCGGGCTTCGAACTTGGCGTTGCGTTCGTTGACCCGCCCCCCGGCAGCAATCCACTCGGGGTCCATCACCTGGAGGCTCTGCATCTGCATCTGTGCCACATAGCTGGCGAAGATGAACCAGTTCCAGTAGCCAGGCATCGAGTCGAACAGCCACCGCTCCTCCGCCGGCATCTGATTTCGATAGCCGACCACCGGGGTCACCCAGTTCGCCGTTCGCTGGTAGACGTTGAGTTGCGCCGCTGCCTCAGCCAAGTTGGGCATCAGCTGGGCACCGGAGGAACCAGTGCCGATGAGGGCGATGTCGAGCCCGTTGTAGTCGATCAAGTGATCCCACTCGGTCGTGTGGAACATGTGGCCCTCGAATGACTCGATCCCTTCGATGTCTGGCAGGTTCGGCTTGTTGAACAGCCCGGCGCAACTGATCACCGCGTTGGTCTGGATCGAGGCGGCACCATCGGGCCCCACCAGCTTGAGGTCCCAGCGCTTGGACGTCTCATTCCAGGTGGCGTCGGCTACGGCGGTGTCGTAGCTGATCTTCGGGGCGAGGTCGTACTCGTCGATGATCATCGCGATGTACTCCGCCAGCTCGGCTTGCGTGGCGAAGTAGCTCTTCCACGGGTACTGCTTGATGAACCGGAACTGGTAGATCGCCGACGGGATGTCGACCCTGGCCTCGGGATAGTCATTGGTGAACCACGTGCCGCCGGCCGCTGGGTTTCGTTCGATGATTCGGTACGGGATACGTAGGCGGTCGAGCTGGATTCCCATGACGAGGCCGCTGAATCCGGCACCGACGATCGTGACGTGGAAGTCCTCGACCCTGTCAGGCCGACCATTGGTCCAATCGATGTTGCGGGGAAAGTCCTCGAACGCAAGGTCTTCGTAGCTGAACGCCAGCTCGGTCTCCGTCGGCGCTTCGCCGGTGAACAGCTTGATGAGATCCGCGGTTTCCAAACGGGTCGGGTGTGGACGGACGCCTAGGTGTGCATGACGGGGACGTTGTCCCGGTGAGGTAGTTGGTTGAGGGTGGCTGCGGGTGTGGCCCATTTGAGTGCGCCGTGGCTGCGATGGTTGTTGTAGAAGTGGATGAAGCCACGGTAGGCGGTCT
>Ga0209187_1004343_pt1 | contig 10891 bp, 9 predicted proteins | sample BantaG_FD_187430 | JGI IMG/M metagenome (GOLD analysis project Ga0209187, IMG submission 187430) | Marine algal microbial communities from Bantry Bay, Ireland - BantryBay_4 metaG (SPAdes) (version 2) | ecosystem: Host-associated > Algae > Red algae > Unclassified | place: Bantry Bay, Ireland... | reverse complement strand
TCGTTGCATAGCCATAGCTACGGAACTATTTTTTGTGTTTTTTAGAAGGGAAAAGAACAAGCATAATGGGGCAAGTTATTTATTTTCTTTCACTAAATTTGACGCGCATAGCCGAGCTACGTAAGGGAGATTTAGTGAAGCATATAAGGTTCTGCTGAAATAAGGATGTTTTTAAATAAGGATGTTTTTAAATAATTTTATAATAAAAAATATTTATAAATAATTCATTTTTAATAATAAATAAATTACAAAATAATTTTAATTAATTAAAAAATGGCTATATTTCAGTGCGACCATATAAGAAAAAGAACAATTCAGACGGGTAGATTATTTTTTTCGTCTTCCCTTAGCTCGATAGTACACGGTAATTACGCCACGGTTGAAAACAAAGTACAGATAAGAAAGTCTATTACGTAGAAATTTAGATGCGTTTGTCTATCCCATTTCCCTTGCATTTCGTAAGTTTGCATTTATGGCAACGAAAACAGAAAAAAAAGGAAATATCGAATTTAATCAAAATGACGATGCAATGCGTCTGGCGATTTCGCGGATGCAGTTTGAGTTGAACAAAATTTATATAGGCGGTGGAAAAAAACGCCTTGAAAAACTCAAAAAGAAGGGCAAAATGCCCGCTCGTGAACGCATCGCTTATCTGATTGATGATGGGAGTGATTTTTTGGAAATTGGAGCATTTGCAGGTTACGAAATGTATGCGGAACACGGCGGTTGTCCTGCCGGCGGTGTGATTGCAGGGATTGGTTATGTGAGTGGAAAGCAGTGTATGATTGTCGCCAATGACGCTACGGTAAAAGCTGGTGCGTGGTTTCCGATTACGGGTAAAAAGAACCTTCGCGCACAGGAAATCGCTATGGAAAATCGCTTGCCGATCATTTACCTCGTGGATAGCGCAGGCGTATTTTTGCCACTGCAAGACGAAATTTTCCCGGACAAGGAACATTTTGGGCGTATTTTTCGGAATAATGCCGTGATGTCGAGCATGGGCATCCCGCAAATTGCAGCGATTATGGGAAGTTGTGTGGCTGGTGGTGCGTATCTGCCGATTATGTCGGACGAGGCATTGATAGTGGAAGGAACAGGGTCGATTTTTCTCGCCGGACCTTATCTTGTCAAAGCAGCTATCGGCGAATCTGTCGATAAAGAAACGCTCGGCGGCGCACGTACTCAAAGCCAAATTTCGGGCGTGACGGACTATATTATGCCTGACGATCCGACTTGTTTGGATACCATTCGCGGCATCGTTGATAAGTTTGGGCAGTTTGAAAATGCAGGGTTTAACCGAGCCGAAGCCCTGCCACCGAAAAAAGACCCGGAGGAACTCTACGGGCATTTTCCCGAAGGTGGTTTGAAGCCTTACGATTCCTTGGAAATCATTGAGCGTTTGGTCGATAATTCGGAATTAATACAATATAAAGAGGATTATGGAAAAAGCATTATTTGTGCTTATGCGCGAGTTGATGGCTGGTCTGTGGGCATTGTGGCGAACAGCAGAAAGGTCGTCAAGAATGCTAAAGGAGAAATGCAATTTGGCGGTGTAATCTACTCTGATTCAGCAGATAAGGCAGCGCGATTTATTATGAATTGTAATCAGAAAAAGATACCGTTGGTATTTTTGCAAGACGTGACGGGCTTTATGGTCGGCACGCGTTCGGAGCATGGCGGTATCATCAAAGATGGCGCAAAAATGGTCAATGCCGTCGCCAATTCTACCGTCCCAAAATTCACTATCGTCATCGGCAATTCGTATGGAGCAGGCAATTATGCGATGTGCGGAAAAGCCTACGATCCGCGCTTAATTGTGGCTTGGCCAACCGCCAAAATCGCCGTGATGGGCGGTTCGCAAGCAGCAAAAGTATTGCTACAAATTCAAGTAGCTTCGCGTACTGCAAAGGGTGAAGTCGTGACCGCCGCCGAAGAAAAGGAAATCTTGGAAGATATAGAGGCTCGCTACAAAAAACAAACAACGCCCTATTACGCAGCAGCCCGACTTTGGGTAGATGCAATCATAGACCCGCTCGAAACACGCAAGGTGATTTCAATGGGTATCGAAGCCGCCAATAATGCCCCTGTGGCGAAGTTTAATCCGGGTGTTATTCAGGTATAGATTGGGTGAATGAATAAATGAGTAAATGAGTAAATGTTAATGCGGCAATGTCAATGTCTTCGCCAAATTAAAAATGAAAAATTGATAATTAATGCACAAATGTAATCTATAATTACATAAATTTCAATTATTTACAAAATTATTTTTATTTAAATTATCTTGATTTAATGTTGAAATTTCTATTTCACAAACACATTGTAATCTTTACATCATTATCGCATTGAAAACACTTCACTCGTCCCCAATTTAGGATAAAATTCATTCTTGAGAAAAAGTAACACAGGCTTCCAGCCTGCACTGCGTTAGTTCGTCTTGTTTTATCGCAATAACGCGTCGATATAGCGCGATTCAGGCTGGAAGCCTGTGTTACTTTAACCCTAATGTTGGGAATGAGCGAAACATTTACTCATTTTTTCATCTACTCATTTACTCATTCAAAAAATGCGTACAGAAAGAGCCATATTAAAATTTAATAATCGAACTATCGAAATACCTGTCGGAAAAAAGGTTTTCGAAGAAGAATTATATGTCGATTTTTCGGTGGAAAATACCGACGAAGGGCAACGTCTGCAGCTCACGATTCACCCTAAAGAAAGTATTACGATTGATTATCTTGCCATCGAATTATATCATGCTTATCCGTCAGATGAGCGTATTTTTTGCAATGGTTTTCAATCGTGGACAGAGACACGCGAATTTCGTCCGGATGAAAAAATAGAAGCCATTCGCCCTATCGTCAAAAAGCGTTTTGGGACTTTTGGCGATTATGCTTTTTGTGATTATCCCGACCGCAAAGGTGCGCTGCACTCGTGGACTTACACGTATGTAAGGCAAGGCGATAATATCGTCTTGCTCGGCTCGCTAAATGAATTTACGGGTTATACGCTTTTTCGACACGAAGCCTCAAAAGATGCACTGCTCATACAGAAAGACTGTGCCGGATTGCAACTCAACCACTCCTACCCTGCCCTCGACATTTTCATTGGTAAAGGCACTGAAAATCAGCAATTTGAAAATTATTTCAAACTTGCAAACATAAGTCCACCAAAGGCAAAACCTATTATCGGTTGGACAAGTTGGTATCATTATTATACCAATATTTCTGAGCAAATCATACTGGATAATCTGGCTGCTTTCTCCGAAAAGCAGTTAGCAATAGATATTTTTCAAATAGACGATGGATACGCAACACGAATGGGCGATTGGCTTTCAATAAAGCCTAATTTTCCCAATGGAATGGCGCATATTTCTCGTGCAATACATGAAGAAAATTACAAAGCAGGTTTGTGGCTCGCACCTTTTGTTTGTGAAAAAAAGTCGGAACTTTTCAAACAGCATCCTGACTGGATTTTGAAAGACGGCGAAGGAAATCTCATTCGCGCAGGTTGGAATCCTTTATGGAGTGGTTGGTTTTATGCCCTTGATTTTTATCATCCTGAAGTTCAAAGTCACCTAATTATTGTTCTCAATACCGTACTGCAAAAGTGGAATTATGACATGGTGAAACTTGACTTTTTGTACGCCGTCGCACTCGCTCCGCCGCCCAACAAAACACGCGGTCAGGTGATGCACGAAACAATGTCTTTTTTACGGAATATCATCGGCAATAAATTGATTTTGGCTTGTGGTGTACCGCTTGGTTCATCTTTTGGTTTGGTGGATTATTGTCGCATTGGTGCGGATATACATACGCGATGGGAACACCAACTTTTGAAGTGGCTGCGCGGACGCGAACGTGTTTCGACGATACTTTCTTTGCAGAACACTTTGAGCCGTTGGCAATTGAATGGTAAGGCGTTTTTCAATGACCCTGATGTGTTTATTTTACGAAAGTCAAGACAAAAACTGACCCTTCCACAACAACATACTTTGTTCTTAATCAACGTGTTGTTAGGTAGCGTCCTTTTTACTTCGGATAATGTACGCGAGTACAAAGAAGACACTTGGGCAATGTATGAAGACGTACTTAAATGGAAAGATAGCCAAATAGAAAAGGTGGTAGGCGAGGGCGATTTTTACGAAATACATTTTGCACATAAAAATGAAAAACACATTGCGTATTGTAATTTATCGGACAAAATTCATCAAATTAAATCTAATGAATTAATGCCTTTTCAGTCGAAAATTGTTTGAACTTGAATGACACTTGCGCTTAAACTTAAGGATGAAAAGATAACAAACACTACTCTTCACGCCGTTATTTTTTCTTTACACGAGCCAAATTTGACGCGTCCCGAATGCTTTCGGGATAAGTGAAAGAATTAAATAAATTGTTCCATAATGCGCCGTAATTTTTTCTTCTAAAGAATTCAAAAAATCGTTGCATAGCCATAGCTACGGAACTATTTTTTGTGTTTTTTAGAAGGGAAAAGAACAAGCATAATGGGGCAAGTTATTTATTTTCTTTCACTAAGGAGAATTTAGTAAAGTATAAAGGAAAAAGAACAAGTCGAGATGTGTTGTTTATTGTTTTTTCATCCATTAATTCAATCTATTCCTCAAAAAATCGCCATCAAAACGAATATAAATCATCGGTCCGCCTTTCTGTGATGCGAGTGCCATACAACCGATTTTGAGGTCATCAAAATAGAAATAACTCACCAAATGTGCAGCCATAAAAAACTGTCCGTGAAAGAAATTATCGGCGCGTTTTTCAAGATAAACTGCTTTGCCAATTATTGTTAAACCGTCCTTAACTCGCAGTACATTTTTCGCCAATTGATGCACCATATCCAGAATATTATCGTCGGTACATCTATCAAGATTGAACATATAATCATCGTTTCCTTCCATAAAATCGTAGAAGCGAGGCATGATTTTGCTGCCGCTGGTTTCATGCTTTGCCATTGCTTTGATTTCTAATAGGGTGGGAATTTTTCCTTTTGGTTTCATCGTTTTCATGCAAATTGAGCGAGGAAATAGTCATCATTTCCTCGCTCATAATTAATAGCTTCTTATCTCGCAATAGATAGCTGTAAACTCTCTACGCCTTCGTCGGATTGGAAGCGAATTGTGTAAAGTCCTTGCGCCAAATCTGTTATATCTAAGTTAGTGTTGTGGTAACCTGCATTATAGTTTGTCGCCGGAATTTCCATGACTGACTGCCCCAATGCGTTGAACAAGCCAATTGTCATATTAGTTGACGTTTCCAGGTCAAATTCGAGGGTAGCTGCTTCATTAGCAGGATTTGGGTACGTGCTTATCGAAGATAATTGCACCACGCCCGACACACCAACACCGAATGATACGCCACATGTTTCAGTCAATTGAGAACGAATTTCATTGACACCTTCAGTCACAGGCCAAGTATCCCAAGCGATAGAACCATCACTACAAATGACAGAATAAGTAGGATGTCCGCTGAACTCGAAATTTTCATCATACAAATTCAATACTTCATTACCTCCTCCGTCAGCTCCACCGACTTTAATGTTGTCGTGTGTCGGTGCGAACATGCTACTATTAATGTAAGCATGTGAATCCGTGTAACTTATAGCCCAAATTTCGAAGTTAGAATCTGCATAATCAATAGCCAATTGCTCAAATTCAGGATGCAACTGCTGGCAAGGAGGACAATCTACGAAGAAGAAATCCAACAGAATCACCTTCCCTTCGGCGAGTGATTCCGACAAGGTATGTGTGTCTCCATTGACGTCTGTAAAAGTAAAATCCGGCGCAGTTTGCGCAAAAGTAGTAGTTGCTAACAGCAAAAAAGAAACGAAAAATGTATATAATTTTTTCATCAATTAATAATTTTATTAAAATGTAATAATTTATATCTGCCAAAAGACACTGTTAAATTTTAAATACACCTATTTGCCTTAGTCATTTATATGTCATTTTACCCAAATGACATATAAAATTAGTCTTTTAGACGTTTTATCAAATTACTTATTGAGACTTTTCTGTCGTGCGAGCCTACTATTTCAGAGCTATTTTTTTTCTAAAATATTCAAACAAACTCATATTCATCAGCAGTAAAAGCAGGCAATATACAAGGTCGTCAAGTGGAATTGTACCCAATCGAATACCCAGATTTTCGGCATTATTATACACCACTACGGGTGTCTCGGTGAACGCCCCTGTCAGAATGCTATTCACTATAAAAAAAGGTATCAAACTCACCAAATAAGCCAAATAAAATCGACTCAATTGAGCGCGTTTTTCTGCGAAAATAAAATACATTAAAAAGGCGGCAGTCAATAAAAAAGTAGTCGCCGTATACATCTTATCCCAATGAATAATCGCTACGGTCAAAAGTAAAATCACTAACAAATAAGTGACAAATGGTTCGATGTTTTTCAAATAATCCTTTGGAAAATAATAATTCAAACATTCATATATAAAAATACAACCGTAAGGCATTACAATAAAGAACAACCATTCCCCCGCTGGCAGCGTTAAAAACTTCAAGGGCGCATAGTAATAATTCGGATTAAAACCCCACACTCCCGACACCGTAAAAAATATATCCCAGGGGATAAAAACCAAAGCCGTCAAAAAAATAGCCGGAAACAAATACTTCCATTTCTTATAAAAATGTACCCGTTTATCAAAACTCAAAAACAAAGGTCCAGCTAATGCAAAAATATTAATTATCAAATATAAGTAATTGGTTTCAAATATTTTATACGGCTTTACAGCTTCTATGTCATAAGCTAAATTAGCCATTTTTACATCTTGCTCCCCCCACAAAAAAAGGACAGCAATAAGCGGAAATGCTATTGCTGCTATTTGTGTAATTCCTATTTTTAGTCCATAACTCATAGTCGATAGTCAATAGTTGTGCATCCGTAGGAAATAATCTCTCGTCCTACCTATGGACTATCGACTATTGACTATGGACTGACATTAGTACCAATTCATTTGGTGACGCAGTGCCGAGCTGCATAAGAGATAGATTTTACGCCCGTCATTCACTCGTATACGTTCTTGCACGACGTCTGATGCAGGAGCATTTTTTATTTTTGTAAACAATTTAGTGTAATAAACATACGCTAAATAAACCCCCAATCGCGCACTTTTGGGCAACTGCACTATTCCCTCATGTGCATGGTCAAAATCTGCCTTAATGTCTGTTTCAATTTCTGCCTTCGTCATATTGTCGAATGACATGAAATCGACACCCGGAAAATACACCCGCCCGCGTTCGTCATAATCGCTTTTCATGTCGCGTAGGAAGTTGATTTTCTGAAATGCCGCACCTAGACTGCAAGCGTAAGGTTTCAGCCGCTCATACTCCGCTTCATCGCCTTTGCAAAACACCTTTAGGCACATCAACCCAACCACTTCTGCCGAGCCGTAAATATACGTTTTATATAGCTCATCACTGTACAAACTGTAATCCAAATCCATCTCCATGCTACTCAAAAATGGGTCAATGAGGTCGCGCCCAATATTGTATTCGCGGCACACTTTCTGAAAAGTATGTAACACAGGGTTCAGGCTAATTCCTTCTTCGATAGCCAGATATGTATCTGCACGAAATTTATCTAATAATTGTTTTTTCGGAAAATTATGAAAAGTATCCACTATCTCGTCCGCAAAGCGTACAAAGCCATATATCCCATATATCGGCGGACGAAGCTCTTTGGAAAAAACACGGATGCCCAAAGAAAACGACGTACTGTAACGCTTGGTAATCAAGGCACTACATTCGTCGCAAGTGTCATCGTATAATTTCATGTATACCATAAATCTTAAATTTACGTCCGCAGTTAGTTGGTTCGCTGTTCGCCGTTTTACGTAAAAACGGCGGACAGCGGACTGCTGGGCGGCGGACTATAATGCAAATTCTTTTTTCACCTCTCCTGCTACGACCTGCCCCGAAATCAGCGAAGGCGGCACACCTGGTCCGGGTGTCGTCAATTGCCCTGTAAAATATAGGTTGTTGACTTTGCTGCTTTTCATGCGTGGTTTCAGAATTGCAGTCTGTCGCAGCGTGTTTGCCAAGCCGTAAGCATTGCCTTTATAGGCATGATAATCTGCTTCAAAATCGCGGTGTGCGTAGCTGCGCTTATACACGACTGCATCGCGGATGCTTTGTCCTGTCAAATCTTCTAACCGATTCATTATCAAGTCGTAATAATGTTCGCGTGTCGCTTCTGTATCTTCCAAATCAGGCGCAAGCGGTACGAGTAAAAACAAATTTTCGCAACCTTCGGGCGCACCCGAAATATCGGTTTTGGTGCTACAACAAGCGTAAAAAAGCGGCTTTTCGGGATAAGCCGGTTTTTCGTAAATATCGACCGCATGTTGCTTGAAGTCCTCATCAAAAAATAAATTATGATGAAGCAAGTTATTTATTTTTTTATTAATACCTAAATAAAATAATAAGGAAGAAGGTGCCATCACTCGCTTGTCCCAATATTTTTCGTTGTACATGCGTGCATCAGGCTTCAAAAGATGCTGCTCCATATGGTGATAATCGCCTCCGGCAATAACAATATCAGCATCGTATGCTCCATTTTCTGTTAAAACTTTTTTCGCAGAACCGTTTGGCACACTAATGCTTTTGACCTCTTGATCAAGTTGAATTTTTACGCCCAATTCTTCGGCAAGATTTACCATGCCTTCGATAATTTTGTGCATACCGCCCATCGGATACCAAGTTCCGAGTACGAGGTCGGCATAGTTCATCAGGCTGTACATTGCAGGTGTTTTTTCAGGTGTCGCACCCAAAAAAAGCACCGGAAACTCCAGTAATTCAATAAGTTGCGGATGTTTGAACAAGCTACGAACATGTGTAGACATGGAACTGAACATCTGAAGGCGAAAAAGCGATTTGAGTACACGCATATCCGCAAATTCCAAGATGGAGCGACCAGGTTTGTACACAAATTCATTGATGCCTACCTGATATTTATATTCTGCTTCGCGAAGAAATTTATCGAGGTTTTTGCTGCTGCCTGGTTCGTATTGCTCAAAAAGTTCGTAGAGTTTTTCGCGGCTTGCAGGGACATTCATTATGTCATCTTTTCCGAAAAAAATACAATATCCAGGGTCAAGCCGCACAAGGTCATAATAATCCGATACTTTCTTTCCAAATTCCGAAAAATACTTTTCAAAAACATCTGGCATCCAGTACCAACTCGGTCCCATATCAAAGGTAAAACCCTGTGCCTCAAACTTTCGCGCCCGTCCGCCCGGTACGCTGTTTTTTTCAAGTATCGTTACATCGTATCCATCTCTTGCCAGAAAAGATGCTGCCGACAAACCCGCAAATCCCGCCCCTATCACGATAATTTTCTTTGACATTTATTTGTTTTGAGTAAAAAAACGAATATAGGAATATTTGGCAGTATTAAGGGAAGACGAAAAATAACCTACCCGTTTGAATTGCTCTTTTCTCCGTATGTTTCCTCAACTTCTTGCGTAGCTTGTATGCACGTCGAATTTGAGAAAACATATGAAAAAAATAGCTGCGTCAATTCGGATAAGTGAAAGAAAATAAATAACTTGCCCCATTATGCTTGTTCTTTTCCCTTCTAAAAAACACAAAAAATAGTTCCGTAGCTATGGCTATGCAACGATTTTTTGAATTCTTTAGAAGGTCGCACTGAAATATAGCCATTTTTTAATTAATTAAAATTATTTTGTAATTTATTTATTATTAAAAATGAATTATTTATAAATATTTTTTATTATAAAATAATTTAAAAATATCCTTATTTCAGCAGAACCTTAGAAGAAAAAATTACGGCGCATTATGGAATAATTTATTTAATTTCTTTCACTTAGCCAAACATATAAAAAAAATAACTTCTTCATTTGGGGTAGATTATTTTCTTCCTCTTCCCTTAATACTGCTGAATATTTAATTTCCTATTTAAATAAACTTTAATTCAATCTTTAAAATGACATACAAACAATGATTACTTTATTTTGTTTAATAATTTGACAATCAAAACTAAGGGAAGACGAAAAAAATAATCTACCTGTCTGAATTGTTCTTTTTCTTATATGTTTCACTAAATTCTCCTTACGTAGCTCGGCTATGCGCGTCAAATTTAGCCAAACATATAAAAAAAATAACGGCTTCATTTGGGGTAGATTATTTTCTTCCTCTTCCCTTACTTTTGTAGTTCTCCAAATGTTTCCCTTTTGGGAAATAGCAGCTCGCTTTTATAGCGGACTTTTTTTTGTTTGTGAGTGTTTTTTGATACATTTGTTTTATGAAAAACTGTATTGCACTTATTATTGTCTTATTCTTTTTTGTTGCGTGTTCGCCAAAAACATCGACAAAAATTTCTAATAAACAGCCGCAATGGGAAGCCCAAACTGAAACGAAAACACCTGAAATAGTAGATGAGGCATTGAAAGAGGTGGTACTTCCGCCTGTAACTCCTATCAAAAAAGGAGCATTTGAAAAAAATACGGTGCCTTTTACTCCCACAGTTGTTGCTGGCTTGAAGCGTGAGGCTTGTTACGGAAAATGCCCTGCATTTGAGCTAAAATTATATAGTGATGGTACGGTAAAATATAATGGAAAAGCAAATGTACAAAACTTGGGTTGTTTCATAGCTTATGCAGGAAAACAAATGGTGGTGGAAATTCAGACGAGGGCAGAGGCAATAGGATATTTCAATTTGAATAATCAATATCCGCTTGCCGGAAAACAGCAGATTTATGATGTACCCAAAACAACAACTTTCATCAAAGTAAACGGGCGAGAGCACCGCATTAGCAATCGACATGATAGTCCACCTGCCTTATTTAAATTTGAAAATTATATCGAATCACTCATCGAAAATTTGACTTGGAAACCTA
>Ga0209187_1004341_pt1 | contig 10895 bp, 8 predicted proteins | sample BantaG_FD_187430 | JGI IMG/M metagenome (GOLD analysis project Ga0209187, IMG submission 187430) | Marine algal microbial communities from Bantry Bay, Ireland - BantryBay_4 metaG (SPAdes) (version 2) | ecosystem: Host-associated > Algae > Red algae > Unclassified | place: Bantry Bay, Ireland... | reverse complement strand
CCGGGTTGTAAAATCCAAAATCAACTGTATTATTACCAGCTGGGTCAAGATCGAAGAGACTATCCTCTGGATCTCCATCATTTAATGGTTCTCCATCGACCGTTAGCGTTACGATTCCAGAAAAAACATCTGTGAATGGACCACCAGATCCGTTATTATCAAAATCGACATCATTGTTAGCATCCGCAACATAGCCATTCGTGGAAACAAAACCATCTAGCGGTTCTCCTACCCCCCAATTATCGACGGACCAAACGAAAACAACATAAACTCCAGGGAGCAAACCGCTAAAGCGATAGTATCCTTCACTGTCAGTGACCTGAACACCGCCAAACCCCTGCCAATCAGGAATGCCATCGTCATCGGTATCATACCAAATGACAACAGATACGCCTGAAATACCGGGTTCGTTAGGATCATTGATCCCATTTCTATTATAATCATTCCATACCCTATTTCCAATGGATGTTAAATCAGGCTCTATGAGTTCGTCATCGCATCCCAATGTACAATATGCCATATCATTAACGGTCATGATCATTTCCTCTCCTAGCGCTTTACCTATGTTCAAAAAAGTTTCTGCATTGTTATGAAAATGATGAATCGCATCGAGTGGTGACTCTTCTACTTCTTTGTAGAATAATTTGGTATCTACAAAACCAACTTTCCCTCCATAAGTTTCGTCGTCACATCCTGCATTTTGCTGTGCTACTGCAATGATTTCTTGCATACTTTGGACCCATCCATCATTGGATGTAGCATAGCCGCCATGTCCCGAACTCGCAACAACAAATGGCAGATCAGGAATGTCCAAATCGGTTCTCACATCATTGATCAAATGATTTAGATTGCTCTCATATTCGTTTAGGAAGTCGTCTGTTTCGCCATCATTCCAACCTTGAAACCATGCAAACCCTGAAATTTCAACTTCAATATCATCAATATCTGGAAACTCAGTCGCTATATTTCCTGTAACATCATTCACTATATTAATCATATTATTATAATACGCTCCTGTAGTGCCACCAGCTGAAGGTGGACGAAAATCTACCGCAAGAGATTTTCCTCCCCAAGCTGTTTTAATGATTAGGATTGGATCATCATAAAAATTGTCCAATTCGTGGGCAAACATCAATTCTGGGCCTATTTGATTTGCACTCGCTCCTTGACCAACGGTTACATTCGTGCGGATCGTATTTTCGCCTCCTTCGTAATAGAGATAAGTATTGTCTAATGTATTCCAATTATCAACATCACCGATCACTGACCAATCCCCCTTACTATCATTTTGAATAATATCATTTAGACTTCCTGGATCATTTTCTGGATCATTAATAGTACCCTGACCTTGCATGTTTGATTGACCTGCCAGAATAAAAACTCTTAGCTTTGTTTTTGTTTTTTCTTGTCTCGTTACAATCGGCACATAACCAATTTCCATTCCTACCGGCGGTTGGACGATAGCCTCAGGATCAATAGTTGCCAATTTACCAAGTGTAGGTGGAGCTAGGTATTCATCTGTGTGACTCCAATTGGAATGTATCATTTCCACTCTTTCTTGCATCTTCTCACGAATGGCTTCAGGAAGATTCGCTTGGATGATCGCTGGTTGATCTACGAATCGATACCAATAATAAGTAATCGTACTTCCATCACCAAGATCTGCTGTATAGGGCCCTGCGGACGGGCCGGGACTATTCCAAGGACCATTGGGATCTTGCCATGCGCAATCCGGCTCTAGTGGTGTCAGGTATGTGATTTCACTTCTTGGGTTCGTCGGCACTGGAGTATTGATTAAGTTTGTGGACGCAGGTACTTGAGATTCTTCTACTGCGATCCATTTATTTTCTCCATCGAGTCTGTAGTATTCCGGCAATAAAAAATTGTCTTCTGATTTATTGACGATATCGAGGTCATATTGATACCCCATCGTATTCGATGCTTGTTGGATTGGGTTCATGAATGACAAGTCTATCTCAAGATCATTACCAGTATGTCCCGCTGGTGTAATCTCTCCTATCATCGCACCACCATTATTAACAAAAGAAACTCTATTTGTCCCATCTGGATTTAACTCGGTATCAACAATACTACCGCCATTAAACCACGATTCCACTGCATCCCATAGTGCATCAAAAGAATACACTGAGAATTCATTCATTAAGATGGAATTATCCTCACCACATGGTGGAAGTTGCATCACTGTCGTTTTAGCATATTTAACTCCATCATTATCATCAGAGGTAATGGCGGGTGAGTCTGCATGCTCGACCCCCAATCCTACATTAGGATCTGAAGGTCGACTATCTAGAAAAAATCCTTCTAATGAAGGGTCTTCTAATACTGGTTCTGTCCAGAACGTTGGCAAAAAGAATGTCGCAGGTCCTTTAAAATTAGTAGAATTAAGAAAGAGCGTCCAGCATTGATTTCCCGTTTCGATATCGACTCCAGCAGTGGTTTGCATTGGATCCGATATCGGCAATGGAGTATAGCCATAACCAAGCATTTCACCATTCAACCCTTGAGCCATATTGAGCCCATCTGGTGCCCATAATAATGTGTTTGAAAGTTGAGCGACCCCATATTTACCACCTGGAGTACTCCAGTCTCTTTGACCATTAGACAAATTATTACTACGTCCTGCACCAGGGCCATTAGCCCAAGCAAAGAAATTATGCGATACGCCACCCATGATAAACTTCGGAGTTTCTTTACCAAACCGAGTATCACCCCACCATCCTAAACCACCTTCTATCGTGGTATAAAAACCTGTTGGTTCATTGCCAGTTCGCTGTGTTGAAAGCCAGCTGCCCGCGAGCCCCATTTGGAAGCCAGGAGTTCCTGGATAATCTCCGAAGGTAGACCATGCCGTACTATATAATGAAAATCCCGCTCCGTATGTGTCATTTGTTACATTCTCCGTGTTTATCCATGTAAATCCACTTCTATTGGCATTACTTATTTGGCCATTAGTACTCAAAGGTAAACTCGATAGAACAGTAATAATGAGAATTATTAGTGGGAGATAATTGATATTTTTTGATTTGTTCATTCTTGGTCTTTTAAAGATTAGTAAACTAAAAGATATATTGTAGCAATTTATTTCTTGCTGGTAAGATATGGAACATTAGAATTAAAACATTCACGCCTAACAGTGAAATGCATTTCAAGATCTCGTTTTTTGCATAATCGCTAAACCGCAGAACCCAAACCGCCTCGTTATAGGTCCCTTAATATCAACAATGTACAGCGATTTTGAAATTTAAGCGAATCTGCGCTTTGCCAAATACAAATTTGAAAAACAATAAATTATCATTAACAAACGACATGCTACTTAACAGTGAATACACTAATTCAACTCTATTATTCCTTATTTGATAATGAAACAACTACACATCAATTAACCCTACCAGTAAGTTTGAATAACTTAAGTTTTGTATGTATGATTCTTTATCATAAGTGTGGAAATTTTAATGAATACTATAAGTTTTGAATTACAATGAGTACTTAATTATGGGTGGGGTTTATTTAGGGATATTCAGAAGTACCGATATTTTTTCTTTGGAATATAAAAATGATAGTAACGGAGTCAATGGAATCGCGTCTGCCGTTTACCAATAAAACTTAAAAACATAAATCATTGAATTCAAAAAAGAATAATTAAACTAGAAAAAATATGGAAGGCAGAATAAGCGTGGAATTGAACGAAGTTACGGTTTGTGAAGCTCTAGCGGAACAAAATCATCTTTAGATTTCAGGCATTTTTGTTTCTTTTTTTGCTGGAAAAAAGAAAGCCAGTCTGGCAAGACAAACTGTTGATAAAAAAATCAATTATTTGAAATTGCCTGTGAAGAAAATTAATATAATTCCTGTCAGAAATTATTTGTGGATTTTAGATTTCCTCGTTTTTATGGTAAAATTATCAAATTCGACGTAACTAATTCAGAAGTTACATTGCTTAGTAAGCATAAAAAAGGGATTTTCGTTACTTTCGAAAATCCCTTTTTATAGATGAAACAAAGATTACTGAGCTTTCATTCTAAAAGTCATACGATTCCTAAAATACAAGCAACTCAAAATTGGGAATATATATTTTTCTCTTGCTGAAAGATAACTGAATGATGATAAGAGTAGTAGCGACCTAGCAGCTATTACTTCTTATCTATTGATATACATGGTTATTTGCTTTTATGATTTCTGTCTTATAATTTTAATTGACCATAGAGGTTTTTGCAAAAAATCTACTAATTCGTCAGCAATATTTTTAACTGAATTCTGATCAGTCATTTTCAATAGATTCATTCTTTCTAAGTTTTCAAAAACTAAATTTAATTCGTAGAATTTCATTTTTCCAGTATTGTACTCATCCCCTGCAGACCGAATATTTTCAAAACTTTCAATTAGTTGCAAACCTATTATCGAGAATAATTGAATTGAATATCCTTTGTTAAATAATGAAACTCCAAATTTAAATTCTTTGCTATGTAAATCAAATATGCTTTTTGTAGATTTTTTTTATTAAAATAAATAAACCTGAAATCGAAAATATAAATGCAATAAGCATCATGCTCCCAATGCCGTCCCAGTGCAACCGTCCTAAGATTACAGGAAGAAGCATGATAATTAACCCAAAAGTTATCAGTCCTATGCAGAATACCTTAAACCAAGTACAGGTTTTAAATATTAGCTTAAGGTTATCTTCAGTCTTCTCTATGCAAAACATTGCTTTTCCCCTTTGAGCACCTCTAGAAATAGAGAAGCTTGATATTTCAATAATCTTATTATCGAATTCTATTTCAACAGGGGTGAATGGACTATCTACTATGAAGTTTTTTTGATTCACAATTTTCATTTAAGTCTATTGGATCTCGAAGAAAAATAGGAGTATTTTTTCATTTTTTGTAATCATACATAACGGCAGTCTGTGAATTAACCGTCACCTAAAATTAATACAATTGATGAGAAGGATGGTGTGAACTAAGGGTGTTAATTTAATTTATTTGTGTTCTTGTGGGCTATATAGACGGATCGGTGACATGCTGCGTCTCTCTCTCGACGAAGGAGAGATATGCTGTCATCGTCACTTGTTATATGCTTTGTTCTTTTCATCAGTTAAAGCGGAAACCTTATCTTTAAATCGTTCTATTTCTGATTTCAACTTCCCATTATTTGACGAATATCCAATAATCACATTGTCACATAACTCCAGTACATACTTGTTTCGAGCTCTTGCAGATTCTTTACTTAATCGATTAATTTCTTTTGTAAAAGGTGAAATGTTATTAATCTATTTTCACTCAATGCTTCGATAATTTCTTTTGAATTTCTTTTATATAAAGATCGACCTAATACAAGAATTAATGACTGATCACCCCTCAGCAAAATTTCAAATACATCTTTTTTAATTTTTGAATGATTACCACACACTATGCAAACTCCTTCTTCCCTTTGTTTCTTAGCCCATTCGTAGCTTTTCAATACTACTTCTGCTGGACATCTCCTTGATGACAAGAACCCAGTTTTATGCAACTTTAATAAATCTTTATTTCCTAATTATTTCATTTTACAACTACCTACTTTTTCATTAGTAACTCCCCACTTTTCATATATGAACATTTATGATAGCTGAGCTAACTACACACTTTTTCATATAGGACTCCCACCTATAAAGCTCTTTCCTCTTTTTGTTATTAGATATTGCTGATTAGGGTCATTCGCTTGTTCTAGAGTATAGGCTATCATACCAATATCCTTCAATGGTTTGACGTAATCGTCTCTGTATCGTTCTTTGCTTCTGTACCCAAGTGTATTAGATAAATCCTCTAGAGTAATTGGCTCTAAAGTCAACAATAAAGTACTTAGCAATACTCTTGCTCGTTTCTTGAGTAACTCCCCACTTTTTTCTGACCAACTCCCCACTTCTTTTAATTCTTGAACAGTTAATTCCTTGTTAGTCAAGAATCTAACATCAGGAAACTCCCCACTTTTCTGAGACCAACCGCCAACTAAATGTAGTGCTACCTCATCCAGATCCTCTATTCCTTTAAGGCTCAAGTCTAAGGGCAACTCGCTCAGTACAGCGATCTTTGATGCCCCTAACTGATCAAACCGTAACTGACAAAGATGCAAATAGAAATCACTTTTATCATCGATACGGTGGACTACCATAGGAATGACACTTTGAAACGGCTCATCTTCTATAAACATGGGTCGAGCACCTCCCGCATACGAGGACACAAATTTATTCATATTCTTAACTCCAGATCCTATCTCGTCGGCCCATGTCAGTACATTGAAGAAGGCTCTGATATTAGGATTTTTAGGTTCTGCATCGAATGTCTCTAAGTCCAATGGCCCTCTGAATCTTGTCCGATTGGGATTAGTCGCTACTACTCGATCTTCATATATGATGATCTCAGTAGGTGTAGCATTATTATATTCTCGATGTATGATCACATTGGCGACCAGTTCTCTGAAGATGAGCTCACGGAGATCTTTTCGATTTCCATCTCTATCTTGATAAAACTTCTGAGGCCACTTACTTTTGATGAACTCCAATGCCTGCAGATATGAATCTATCAAGTTAGTCTTCAACTGTAATCGGTCATCATAGCGATCCATATTCTCTCTACGTACGAGTATGTCTATACGATAGGCAGTTAGAATATTACCGATCACCTCATCTGTACCGAACAGTAGTGCTGCCGCTAATGTCAAACCAGTCTCACCCGTGGCAAAATCTCTTCTTAGTAGACGAGCATCTCGTAGAATCCGCTGATCATAGCATGTTAGGCACTGGCCTTTATTGTTAACCTCAGATTTTTCTCTATTTCTAAAATATTATTATTCGGAATATCGATTTCTTTGGCGATTTGTTTCCATCTTGATACCTCATGAATAGTTTCTTCAATTATATCTTTGCTCTTTTTAATACCAAAAGTTTTTCCGAAATTTATAAGGTCGTTTTTATTGAAATCCGTGTATTTTCCATTTATTGATGACTGATGGACATCTGTCCAAGTTCCACCAGGCTTATAAGAATATGTTATATCATAAGCTGGAGAAATTTTCCATTTTCCATTTTTGTCCATTATGAAAGAAAAGTTTTTTACATGATCATCATGATTTCTAGCGACTATATTAAATATTGCTCTACGATATTGTTGTTCAAATTGGTCATAAGTCAGTTGCAGTCTTTTCATAGTTCTAAACAAAGTTTCATATGAACTTGCTCGTTGTACTTTGAAGTCAACTCCAATTAACGAACCCAAAGTCTGCATGTGTAGTTTTTCTCCCTGATCAGATCTATCAAATCTTTTTGTTAGAAAATGGAATCTATTTTCTTCTTCATATAAACGACTATTTGATATTTCAATTTTGCAATTTTTAGCCATTTTATAATAAGCGTACTCAATTTTACCGATTCCTTCTGATTCGCCTAATGACTTTTTATTAGCACCATCAATCTTTAATAGCCAATATGTATAACCTTCAGGTTGGATTATATCACCTGATTTAATTTCTGATATATTTCCTTTGGAATCTTCTTTTATTGCAATCAGTGCTTTTGCCCTTGCTCCTCCCACCGATGTTCCAATTCTCAGAATATTTGTGAGACTCTCTTCATCAAATTTTTTAAATTCAGTTTTTTCTTTCCCTGCAAGTACATTCTTAGCAACTTCTAAAAGTTCGGATACATTCACTTTATAGTTGTATTCTGATTTATGATTAATCGGAGAATATTCTAATGCACCCATGCCTCTAACCCCTACATATGTAAGCCTATCAACTGCATTAATATCACCATAAGATAGACTTCTTTGTTTTAACCATTCTTTCATCATTGTATTTCCAAAATCATCAGGCATTGAATCTGACAGTAAGTATGGCAGGTTGTGAAAATTGATATGGTCTCTAGTGGTTACATAAGTTTTTCCTTCCTTTGGCATTAATATAGGAGAGGGTTCCAATTTATTCGAAAATGAGTTTTCTGTATATTCGAAGATTGAATTGCCATTTGTTTCATCCCAATCAACAGTACCTAATGATTCACCATATAATTTAACTTGTACTAGCATCTTACTTTATTTTTCTTGAGGCTCTTTTTCTTTCAGATTTTAATTTGGCTCTCTGAAATTTCATTTTTAATTCCAAATTATGTCCTACTCGAAAAACTGATTCCAAGTCCTTTATTCTATTTAGTCTTACCAAGATTCTTATTAGACTTTCTAAAGATGTTGAGTTGCCTTGTTCGATAAGACTTATTGTTGAAACACTGAGACCTGTATCATGACTCAGTTGTTTTTGAGTTAGATTATGTTGTAGTCTTATCTGTTTCAGTCTTTTACCTATTTGGTCAATGATTTCCTTTTCTGTTGAGAATAGCCAATTTTCCATTTTAACTGCTTAAATATTAATAGTTATGATATAATATCGTGCTTAACTCTTAATATACTATAAGTTAAGTATAATTAGAGTTAAACACAAGTAACTACTTAAATATACGTAATTATGGCCTATAAAGTTCATTAACTATTAATATATACTAAGTTATACTGATAGAGCACTTTGGCTTGTGCCTAACGGATTAAGCATACCTGACTGAGTCTGCCGATAGGCGACTCTAGCATGGTCATGCGGTGTTATGATCTGGCTATTTATTTCGTTCGACAATTGCATCATAAAACTCTTCTCCATGCACTAAAATATTTTCACTTACTTTCAAATAGTTAAACAGACTATTCTCATCGAATTCTAAAAGATCGCTAATTAACGACATATATACATCATTGAATTTCATTTTTCTCTTTCTCTTAGACTTCATATTCTCTAAAATTTTTAACTCAGTTTCCATATTAAGACTGAGCGATTCTGGCATTTCTTTCCAGGCAAAGTCCTCTTTATTCTTACCAAGTTCCCTGAGACTATCTAAGATAAGTTGATTGAATTCTTCCTCTTTTGGCTCTTCATCATGCAGTGTTTTTAAAAACACTAAAGCTTCTTCATGATTTTTGGTTAAAACTAAAGCTTCCGCTAAACGATATTTTGTACTATAATCGTTTGGATGAAGTTTCAGTTGATTTTTTCGCAACGCTAACCAGCCTTCATAGTCTTCAGAGTAATAAAGTTCTAAATCATATGCTCCCAATTCAAAGTCTTCCATCTTTAACTTTCTATTTTTTTCTGGATCCTAACAAGCTTTTAACTACATATATTTTTATCAACATACGTAATTTACACCTTTTAAAAAATCACAGTTAAAACCTCAAGCACCCCACAAGCTCCTAACAATCAAAAACTTAATCAAGACAACTAACAACACAGCTGTGTATACCCCTTTACTATCTGTTTATATGCGTTTATATGTTGGTTACCGCTAGTTGTGATCTTAACATGCAATTCCTTTCGTAAGAAAACATTTATTTTCCACTTACTCAAAAATATAAGATAATTTCTACTCAAAACCTTTCAAGCTATTGTTAATAAGAAACGACCTTCATACGCATCATACTACATTCTATGTCTCTACCCTATCCAATACAATTCCTTCCAATAATATTATTAATCAAATCTCCTGCTAATAATTAGAGATTTCTCCTTTTACATTCTAACTTTGAACAACCTAAACAAATGAAATTAATGTCGAAGAAAATGATCCTCGTGACGGGAGCAAATGGCCAGATTGGTCAAGTGCTTACTAAGCGACTAAGAGAGATACATGGTGCTGATAATGTACTCGCATCTGATATCACAAAAATTGAAGGATACACTGAAAAATTTGAGTTTCTTGATATCCTAAATAAGAATCGGATGAAAGAAATCATCCATGATTATGATGTTACTCAAATCTATCATCTCGCCGCCATATTATCCGCAAACGGAGAATGGAATCCTAAGAAAACATGGAACATCAATATGAATGGTGTCCTTACCATGTTTAGTCTCGCAAAAGAAAAAAAGATAGATAAGATCTTTCTTCCCAGTACGATTGCCGTATTTGGAACCACAACGCCTAGAATCAATACACCACAACATGTGCCATTGATGCCCGAGACAGTGTATGGCATGAGTAAAGCGACTTGTGAAAACTGGAGTAATTACTTCTACAAAAGATACGGACTTGACATACGATCCGTTAGATATCCTGGAATTATTGGATATCAAAGTCTGCCTGGTGGTGGTACGACAGATTATGCAGTAGAGATATTCTATGCCGCACTGCGTGGAGAAGAATATACTTGCTTCCTAAAACCAGACACTCGCCTACCGATGATGTATATGCAAGACGCCATCAGAGCGACAACAGAAATCATGTCCGCCGACGAGAAAGATGTAAAAATACGAACAAGCTATAACCTCGCAGCGATGAGTTTCACACCCGCAGAAATCACAGCCGAAATCCAAAAACATATTCCTACTTTCAAAGTTAAGTATGAACCAGATTTTCGCCAAGAAATAGCTGCAAGTTGGACAGAGAGTATAGACGATAGTCACGCCAGAGCAGATTGGAATTGGAATCATAAGTTTGATCTACAGGATATGGTTAAGGAGATGTTGGAGAAGGTTACTTTGTAATGAATGAGTGAATGATTGAATGGTTGAATGATTGAATGTAATAAAAGTCGAATGTCGAATAGTCGAATGTCGAACAGTCGAATAGTCTAAATAAAAAGAGTCTCGAAGTCTATGAATCTCGAAGTCTCAAAATCTAATAATATATGAGTGTAATTGATAAAAGTTTAAGAGAAGAATTGGCTGCAATAGAGGCGGCAGGATTATATAAAAAGGAGCGTGTAATCACTACCCCGCAATCAGCATCTATTAATACGACTGCGGGATCAGAAGTATTGAATTTTTGTGCGAATAACTATCTAGGGCTTTCTTCATCGCCTGGG
>Ga0209187_1004339_pt1 | contig 10895 bp, 2 predicted proteins | sample BantaG_FD_187430 | JGI IMG/M metagenome (GOLD analysis project Ga0209187, IMG submission 187430) | Marine algal microbial communities from Bantry Bay, Ireland - BantryBay_4 metaG (SPAdes) (version 2) | ecosystem: Host-associated > Algae > Red algae > Unclassified | place: Bantry Bay, Ireland... | reverse complement strand
ACTGTGGTATGGACAAAGGTTCATTGACAGTGAATGCTTCAGGTGGTGTTGATCCATTAACTTATGACATAGGAATGGGGGCACAAGCTTCTAATATTTTTAATAATTTATTTGCAGGAGAATATTCTGTAATAGTTACTGATGCTAATGGATGCTCGGTTGAAAGTACTATCACTATAAATGATATTCTTGGTGTTCAAATTGATAATATAGAAACTACTGATGCAACATGTGGCAATGCAGATGGAACCAAAACCATTAATGTTAGTGGTGGAACTCCTCCATACACTTACGACTGTGATGGCATCGTACAAATAAACAATAACCTCTATACAGGATTATCAGCAGGCACTTACAGCGTCTTAGTTACAGATGCCGCTGGATGTACAGCAACTGCATCAGCTTCAATCAGTGATGCAGATGGTCCAGAAATTATAACTGTTGATATACAAGACGCAACTTGTGGAATGCCTAATGGTGGAGTGACAATAATGGCAAATGGAGGAAGTGCTCCTTATACTTATTTCGTAAATGGAAACCCACAAGCATCCAACGTCTTTACAGATTTACTATCAGGTAATATTACCATTTTAGTAGAGGATGCCAATGGATGTAGTGTTTCTCAAAACGAAGTAATTGGAGACACGCCTAGCATAGTGATAGATGACATCATTGCAAATAATTCTAATTGTGGAATGAATGATGGATCTGTGATCATCATTATATCCGGAGGAACAGCACCATTTAATTATATTTTAGATGGAAACAGTCAATTAAATAATAACACATTTACTAATGTCTTTGCAGGGGTTTATCCAATTGAAATAATAGATTCTGAAGGCTGTATGGCAACTGGAACAGTTACTGTCGAAGATGATTCAGGTGTTGGCATAATCGGTCTTACTATTGTAGAGGAAAACTGTGGTCAGAACAATGGATCTATTACTGTAAATACAGCGGGTGGAGAACTTCCACTAGCTTATCAATTGGACTTAGGTGCATCACAGCCTAGTAATCTATTTAGTAATTTATCAGCGGGTACGTATGATGTAGTTGTGACAGATGCAAATGGGTGTACTTCATCCATGCAAGCTGCAGTCGGTGGTACTGATGGCCCAACTGTAACTGACATTTCTACTACCCCATCAAATTGCGGACAGGCTGACGGTACCGTAACTATAGAAGTGAATGGAGGACTTGCTCCTTATTCTTATAATCTTGATGGTATTTCACAAAATGATCCTAATAATACATTTACTAATATAGCTTCTGGAAATTATCCTGTGACTGTAACCGATGCAAATGGATGTACAATAACATCGACAGCTAGCGTAACTGATGTTGGTGGAGCCACTATTGATGATATTATAGCTACCGATGCAAATTGCGATATGCCAAATGGAACTGTTACCATAATAGTTTCTGGTGGTGTAGATCCATTGACCTATCTGTTAAACGGAGTCAATTATGGATCAAATATAATTGAAGACTTAGCACCAAACACATATAATATCGAAGTTATCGATAACAATGGATGTCTAACCACTTCAACAATAACCGTTGGCAATATGCTAGGTGTAATAATTGAAAACATTGAATCTACTCCTGAAAACTGCGGTCAAATAGATGGGACAAAAACTATTATCGCATCAGGAGGTACACCACCTTATACATATGTATGTAATGGCATAACTCAAATTGATAATGGGACATTTATTAATTTGGCCGCTGGCACTTATAATGTGACTGTTACTGATGCAGAAGGATGTACTGCTGAAGAAATGACTACAATTGAAGAGTTAGATGGTCCTACCATTACAAACATTGCTTCTGTAAATGCTATGTGTGGAGCTGATGATGGTTCTCTTACTGTAAATGTAACTGATGGCCTTGAACCTTACAGTTATGACATAGGAAATGGAGCACAATCATCAAATGAATTCTTGTCGCTTTCTGCAGGGACTTATATGGTTACTGTGACAGATGCCAATGGTTGTGAGGTAAATCAAAATGCACAAATTCAAGACTCTCCTGGCGTCGTAATAGATGATATAATTATTTCTAATTCTACATGTAATCAGTCAGATGGAAGCAAAGAAATTATTATTTCTGGAGGTACAGGACCTTTCTCTTTCAATTGTAATGGCAATATACAAGATAATGGAATTTTTAATGGATTACCTTCTGGCAACTATACGATTATAGTCACAGATGCGAATGGCTGTTCTGATATGGGAATTGCTACAATAAGCGATACCGATGGACCTGTCATTGATGATTTATCAGCAACCGCTGCCAATTGTGGAAACGAAGATGGTAGTGTCAGTTTATCAATTTCTGGTGGAGCTTCTCCTTATGATGTAACAATTAATGGAAATACAACATCTGCTACTGGAATGGTAACAATATCAGATTTACCACCTGGAGAAACATTGATATCAATAATAGATGCTAATGGTTGTACTACTTCTGCAACAGCTACTATTGTGGACACTCCAGGAGTTGTAATAGATGATATAATTATTACCAATGCTATATGTGGACAGTCTGATGGTGGTAAAGAAGTAATCATTTCTGGTGGAACTGGACCATTTACATTTGAGTGTAATGGCGTAATTCAAGACAATGGAATTTTTAATGGTCTACCGTCTGGTAGTTATACTGTTATTGTTACTGACATCAATGGATGTACAGACACTGGCTCAGCAGCTATTATGGATGCCAACGGACCTTCAATTGATAATATCGCAGCTATAGATGCAGGTTGTGGAGTAGATGATGGTTCGGTAACAATCACAATTTCTGGTGGAGTTAGCCCATATAACGTTACAGTCGATGGAACATCACAATCATCCACTGGATCAATAATTTTTGATAACCTGAGTGAAGGTAACTATACTATAAATGTTGTAGATGCAAATGGTTGTACTACATCTGGTAATGCAGTCGTCGAAGGAGCTGAAAATCCTATTGTTGACAATGTGAATGTAACGGATGCAACTTGTAACAATGCCGATGGGATTATTTCTATAGATGTCAGCAATGGACTATCTCCATATATGTATGATATAGGTACTGGAATGCAAACAAGCAACCTTTTTGAGAATTTAAATTCTGGAAATTATTCTATTACTGTTACTGATGCAAATGGGTGTACAATAGAAGAAAGTGTAACAGTAAATGATAGTGATGGACCAACTATTACTGATATAGTTGAGATTGACGCTTCTAGTACTGGAAATGATGGATCAGTAACTATAAGTGCAACAGGCGGAGTGGGACCTTATGTTTTCAATATGAATAACACAGATATGACAGGAAATCCTTCGGTAATCTTTGAAAATTTACCACCAGGTATTTATCCTATTACTGTGACTGATGCAAATGGTTGTGTCACTACAGGAACAGCAACAATATTAAATGGAGATTGTGTTAACATCGATGCGATCATTACTGGAAATGCTATTTGTGATGAAGATAATGGTTCGATCACAGTTTCCGCTTCGGGAGGAGAATCTCCATATATGTTTGCCATTGATGGGAGCACACCTCAATCTTCAAATGTTTTCATGAATATTGGAGAAGGAGTTTATATTATATCTGTTACTGATTTTGCAGGTTGCAGTTCTTCTCAATCTGTTGAAATTGTCCAAAATGGAAGCCCAGAAATCAGTGATCTAATTATTATTGACGCAAAATGCGGTGAAAATAATGGGGAATTAGAAATTTTTGCAATTAATGGACAATCACCATATCAATATTCTATTAATGGCGTTGTATTCCAAGACAATTCAATTTTCGATAATCTACAACCTAATACCTACACTATTTTCGTAGTAGATGATAATGGTTGCGAAACTTCCCAGGAAATAACTATAAATGATATACCAGAACCAGTTGTAGAGGATATCATTGTTGTAAATGCCACTTGCGGAAATCAAGATGGTTCAGTAACATTCACAGTCTCTGGAGGAAATGGAATTATTTCTTATTCTATCAATGGCGAACCAAGTCAGACTAGTAATGAATTCCTTAATTTAGGAGCTGGAGCATTTACTTATCAAATATTAGATAATAATTGTCTCGTTTCTGGGGTATTTACTATTACAAATGAAGGATCTCCTGAAATCAATAATATCGATATCAATAATGCCACATGTAGTGAAGAAAATGGATCTGTAACAATATCTATCACTCCTGGAACCGATCCTCACACATATACTATTGGAAATCAAATCCAAACCAACAATCCAACTTTCGAAGGATTAGGAGCAGGAGAATATACAATAGTTGTGGAAGATGCAAATGGGTGTATTGGCTCAGATGTATTTACCATTTTAGAGGTAGGAGAATTAGATATTAATATCTTAGGAAACCTGTTGGTCTGTGAAGGAGGATTCACAGAATTGATAGCAGACCCTATTGATCAAGGCTATGAATTCTTATGGTCACTTAATGGTGTTACGACTGATAATTTAATAGTAACAGCTGAGAATATTGGTAGTATTACCTTGACCGCTACCCAAGGAAACTGTACAGGAACGGCTCAAGTAGATCTTTCTCTAGTTCCACTCCCTATTGCTAATGCTGGAAATACTCAAGAATTAAATTGTGTAACATCAACAGTAACTTTAGATGCTTCTGCATCAAGTGGAACAGGCATTTCTTATCTCTGGTCTACTCTAAATGGAAATATTGTAAGTGATGTAAATGCTCCAATGATTGACGTAAATTCTAGTGGAACATATACTGTAGAAATCATAGAATCTCAAAATGGTTGCAGTTCTACTGCGCAAGTTATCGTAACGCAAGCGAATGATGTACCAAATGCAGAAGCAGGTTCAGGAGGTATTCTAAATTGTGATAATACTTCTTTGATACTTAGCGGAAGTGGATCTTCTCAAGGATCAAATTTCTCCTATGTATGGACAGGCGATAATAATCAATCTATTGAAAATAACACTTCTCTAATGCCTACAGTGAGTCAAGTTGGTCTCTATAGTTTACAAGTGACAGATACAAATTCAGGATGTACAGCAGTAGATGTGGTAGAGGTGACATCTGATGGAAGCTTACCATCTAGCGTAGATATAGATGTAGTAGATCCAGATTGTTTTGGTGATCAGAATGGATCCGTAAATATATTAGAGGTTCAAGGAGGACAAGGTCCTTACCAATTCTCTTTTGCGGGTGGTGCTTTCTCTGATGTCACAGATTATCAAGGCCTTTCAGCAGGAACTTACAATATAGTTGTCGCTGCAGCCAATGGCTGTCAATACACAGAAACTATAGTCATCAATGATGGTATTGACTTGACAGTAGATCTAGGTCCGGATCAGTTCATTGATTTCGGAGACATTGCAAACATTACTGCTTTGACAAATGAAGATGACAATAATTTAATAGATATATCTTGGCAAATAAGTCCTGAAGACGAAGATTTATGTGAGGACTGTTTAGATCAAACATTGACACCAGCAGTTACTTCATTTTTTATCTTGGATATTACCAATGAAAAAGGATGTACAGCTCAGGATAATCTTACCGTATTTGTGCACTTAGAACAGACGATTTTTGTTCCCAACATCTTTTCGCCAGACAATTCTGGTAGAAATGACATATTCTTTATTACTACTGAAGAAGAGGTCAATGCTCAGGTCAACTATATGAAAATATTTGACAGATGGGGTAATTTAGTTTTTGAAAATAAAGACTTCCAACCTAATATATCTAGTGAGGGTTGGGATGGTACTTTCAATGGAAAATCACTAAATGCGGGAGTCTTTGTCTACGTGATCGAAGTCGAATTTCAGTTAGAAAGCGAAGTAAGAACTCAGTTATTCAGAGGAGATGTAACGATAACAAATTAAAATAATTTACTGATGGGGTTGAGATAAATATAAACATCTTGACCCCTTCTTATCCTGTTAATAAAAATCAATTTTATCATGAAGTTCTTTCTTACTCTTATATTTTTAATGTCAATTACTGTCAGTTCAATAGCACAACTTAATCTCGGCATAATGACATCAGTTGGTTTTAGTTTAGCGAATGACGAGGTATCTTTTTCTGGTGATCCTTTTGATTATATCAATCACGAAATCACCTATAAAGGTTCTAATCTCGTGAAATCTTATGGAATTTTTGCCCAGCAAAAGTTTGGATACTTATTTGGAAGGTCAGAGTTAGCTTTCACACATTACAAACAAGAATATCGTGTACGTTCATTTGTAGAACTAAATCAGCCTCCTCAGACATTGTATGAAAAGTTTGAATTTATTGATTTTAGGGTTTTAGCTGGTGTCACTCATAATAATGGAAGAATTGGTGTAGGCCCAGTCGCTCATTTTATTGTAGGAAATGATGATAATCTTGAATTTATAAGCGGTTATAACGAGCGAATGAGAGAAGTGACATTTGGATTTATATTCACTGCAGGTATTGATGCAGGTAGACTACATATTGACCTAAGATATGAAAACAACTTTAGATCAGTAGGTGATCACATATATTTTGGTAGTAGATCAGCAAGGTATGAGAACAAACCACACATGGTACAAATAGTAGTTGGGGTTAGTATTTAGGATTATATACAATACTGTAATAGTATATCACCAACAATAGTAACAATAGATTATTTCAGAAGTGCAATAAATCTCAATATAAAATACAACTAATAGTTGAAATTTGAAAAATGATCCAAATGGGTCATTGTCAGAAATTGTAGCTTACCTAAATTTGCTTATGTAATTAGAGATAAATACACAAACAAAAAAATTCTACAAATTCACAAACAAAATTCAACCACTATGAAAAATTTTATACTCATCGTTTTTGGTATCTTGACAATGCCTTTTTTGATAAAAGCGCAGTCTTCCACGAAGGCAGATCAAAAGATTCAATCATTTATCAAATCAGACAAGAGATTTACCACATCTGATAACCAAGTACAATTTGAAATTGTTTCAGAATCATTTGATAAAACTGATAGAATTGGAAAAATCCAAGCAATACAAAATATTAATGGGATTACAGTTAATGATGCTATCGTCAGTATTGCTTACAATAAATCTGGAAAATCTTATGGAACTAACACGTTTACTGATCTAAGAGTTAATGCTGAAGTACCAAGGATATCTAAAAGAAAAGCACTTAGTTTATCGGCAAAATATCACAATATTGTAGATAAAAAATCATCAACTGTACTGAGAAAGGCAAATCAACGTGATGAACATACAGTGTTTGATAAAGGAAGTTATGCTTCTAGCCCAGAAGTCAGATTAGTCTACCTTAAAGATGAGACGGCTAATCAGCTAACGCTAACATGGCTAACACAATTGCACACTTCAGACATGCAGCATTATTATGTAGATTACATTGATGCTCAGTCAGGTGAAGTACTTCGATCAGAGGATAAAGTTCTTCATTGTGAATTCGGTAACGGATTAGTATATGATGCTTCTCCAGAAGAACAAAAACTTATCGATCAGCAACATGAAGCGATGCATTTAGAAAGTGCTAAAAAATGGAAAACAAGTAGTGATCAAGCTGAGCATGATCATTCAAATTGTTCTCATAGTATTGCAGCTTCTACTGCATCAGTTTCTGCACCAACTCACAAATATCTTGTATTAGATTTGCCTGCAGATGCTCCGAATGATTCATCAGCAGATAATGATCAATCAATTGTAACTACAGCTGGCGATCCAGTAGCATCCCCATTTGGATGGACTAGTTTGGATGGAACAATCCAGTTACCATATACACATGGAAACAATGTCTTTGCATTTTATGACCCTAGCCCAGGACCTCTTGGCGGGATTCCTAATCCTGCAACTGCAGCACAAGCCACAAGCAACAATGTTACAGGAAATCAAAGCTTCTTATACCACTGGGATTTAACTCAAGATCCAGAATATACATCTACAAGTACTAACAATCAATTCCCTAACAGGAATGCAGCTATTGTAAATTTATTTTATCATAACAATTTGATTCACGATGTATTTTACAACTTTGGATTCGATGAAGCAGGTAGAAATTTCCAATTTGATAATTTCGGTAAGGGAGGAGAAGGTAATGACAATGTACTAGCTCAAGCACAAGATGGAGGTGGAACTAATAATGCTAATATGCTAACCCTTCAAGATGGAGTTAATCCTCAAATGCAAATGTATCTATGGACTGCAGCAGCTGCCGACGAACTGGTACAATTAACATCAGTAACTGGTGATGCTCATGTGTCATCTGGAGATGAATTTCTTGCTGTACAAGGTGCTATATATAGTGCCGCAACGCCATATAATTTGAATGAGAATCCAGTACTAAACAAACCATTTGTACTTGTAAATGATGGATGTGGAGACAGTAAAGGTTGTGGACTTGGTGGAGGAGTAGGATCTGTGCCATGTAATTCTGTAGCTGATGCAATAGTTCTTATAGATAGAGGAGACTGTTCATTTGTCGAAAAAGTAGACGGAGCTCAAAAAGGTGGAGCTGCAGGTGTTATAATTATGAATAATAATAGTAGTAGCCCAGATGAAGTAGCAGCTATGGGTGGAACTGATCCAACAGGAAATACAATAACTATTCCCTCTGTAATGGTTAGTTTTAATACTGGCCTTTTACTAAAAGAGTCGCTAGCAGATGGTGCAACAATTATTGGTTCTCTTAAGCAAGATGAACTTCCAGCACCAAGAAGAGATGGAGATTTTGACAATGGAATTATTGCTCATGAATACGGGCACGGAATCTCATCTAGAACATCCCCTCAAGGACTCACTGGAGGAACTCTTTCAGGAAGTGAGCAAGGTGGAGAAGGATGGTCAGATTACTATGCTTTATATCTTACAACGACTACAGATGATCTTCAACCTTCGAGTGATGATCACCCGTTTGGAATATTACCAAATAAAGGAATCGGAACATATGTAGTATATACAGACAGTGATGGCCCAGGAATAAGACCAAGAAGATACAGTGTAGATATGGGAATTAACGAATACACATTTGCAGGAACTACGAATGGTGGAATCGGAATTGGCAACTCAGCTGAAATTACAGTTCCTCACGGAGTAGGATTTTTATGGTGTACAATGCTATGGGAAATGACACAGAATCTTGTGGATCAATATGGATTCAACAATGATGTGACATACAATCCTGCAAGTGATGACATCCAAGCAATAATTGATAATAATGCCGGTAATAATTTAGCACTTAAGCTAATACAAGAAGGAATAAGCCTTCAGAAGCCAAGTCCTTCATTTATAGATATGAGAGACGCAATATTACTTGCAGATGAATTGCACTATGATGGTGCTCATTCTTGTCTTATCTGGGCTGCATTTGCTAAAAGAGGTCTAGGCATAGACGCTATCAATCCAACTAACACAATTGGTGATGAAAGAGATGGATATGCTACACCTTGCAATACTAATCAAGCTTTTCACGATGTGATTATTGACGCTCCTTCTGTTTTAGAAAATGAATCAAATATTACTTATGATATTGAAGTTATAAATCACTCAGATGTATCTAGCTTTAATATAAAAGCTACTGACATCATTCCAGAGCATTTTACACTTACATCTGTAGCCGGTGCAAATTTTGAAACGGAAGGAAGAAAAATAACATATACTATTGATGAGATCCCAGCAAATTCTTCTGTAAATCTTACAGTAAGTGGTTATGTACTCACAGATATAACATCAGATATAGTTGAAACATATTCATTCGAATCAGGATCTGAAGGGTGGTTAGCTGTAACTGGTGGTATTAATTCTTTTTCAAGAAAGACTGATGGTTTGGCTCAGGACGGGATCGCTTATTTCCACGTAGTAAATAATGGTTTGACTGGTGCTAACACTTCTTTAGAAAGTCCAACTCTTCCAGTATCAAATGTACAAAGACAGATAAGATTTCATCATAAATATGATACTGATGCAGGTTACGATGGTGGATATTTGGAGTATAGTGTCGATGGTATAGAGTGGTTGCCACTCGCAGTACAGCAGAATGGCTACAATGCTACATTAAACGGATTGTTTAATCTTATTTACACTGGACCAGCATTTTCTGGCAGTATTTCAGAATATATTGAGTCTGCTGCTTTAATTCCTATGGATGCAGTAAAAGTTAGATTTGTATTTTCAGAAGACTCTGGATTAGGTGGAGGAGATGGATGGTCGATTGATAACATCAGAATTGTAAATAACCCAACAAGTATCTCAAGCGTGGCAACAGCACAAGATTCTGAGATTAGTGGTGGTAGGTTATATGTAGACGAAGTACATACCCTTATCGTAGGATCGACTAAGCCAACATTTGATGTGAAGCCATCTATGTCAATTACGCCAGGAGTCGTAAACGATGGTCAAGCAGCAATGAGAGTTATAGTAGATGTAGTAGAGATGTCAGGCAACAATACTACTGGACCAGTCACGGTACGAATAGCAAAAAATGATTTGATGGGCTTCGAATTCGATCCTACATTAACAGAAGTAGGAGGAAAATCAGTAGACAATGAGCTCTTCAGTTACACAGAGAATTTCCTTTTCTGGGAATTTACAACAACCGCAGATATTTTAGCAAGTGAATATTTGAGATTCGGATTTACTGGATCATTTGATTCTAATGGAAATGGTGATTTGCCAATAAGTGCAAAAACCACAACTAAAAGTAACCTCGAAAATAATATCTCAAATGATAAGGATTATGAAAAAGTAAATTATTCAGATCAAAATTAATTAGTCTGGTATAAAGCCAGCTGCCAGCTGGCTTTATACTTCTTTTATCTAACACACAAAATAATATAAAATGAAAAATATAATATATACACTCATAATAGCTGCATTTTCTTTAAGCGCTCTTTCTGCACAAGATGTTTCACTTAC
>Ga0209187_1004337_pt1 | contig 10899 bp, 8 predicted proteins | sample BantaG_FD_187430 | JGI IMG/M metagenome (GOLD analysis project Ga0209187, IMG submission 187430) | Marine algal microbial communities from Bantry Bay, Ireland - BantryBay_4 metaG (SPAdes) (version 2) | ecosystem: Host-associated > Algae > Red algae > Unclassified | place: Bantry Bay, Ireland... | reverse complement strand
CAGTATAGCTGCCTCCGGATGGTAATACATCACTGGTTAGAGTATTCAGATTAACTGGTGTGCCGCCATCGCAGACGCTGATGTCAGAGAAGTTGATGGTCGTTATTTCATATGTGAGTGAGCCAGTGATGCATCCTGGATCATCATCTCTGACTAATTCAGGTGAGAATGTGATTGTGTATGAACCTACTGGTTGTGAAAGATCGATTGTTTGAGCAGCTTCATTCACAGAGCTACCAAACCAATCTACATTATTACCATTCACTCGATTGTTGTACATGAAGTTCGTGAGATCCACTTCATCATTTCCCTGACAAAAAGGGCCAATTGGCTCAGGAGTGGCTGGTCGAGAATCATAAATCTCTACATTATAATTTACCGGTTCTCCACAGGCATTATCTGTGAATGTAAATGGATTCAGTCCTAAAGACATCTCAGATAGATCAAAAAATCCATCAGAAGTGACGTATGTGGCACCCGAGAATGTCCCTTGAGTCCCTAAAAACTCACCTGCTGTATTAAAGACAAGCTCATTAGTCTGTGAAGTGGCATATGTTTCGCAAAATCCGGGTGGTATAGCCAAATCATCGATGTAAGTCGATTTAAATGGAATAAGCTCTCTAAAAGTGACTGGGCCACTCAGCTGAGGTACACAGTCCCCAACGATTTCAAATCTAAATTGGTTATCTTCTAACAGAATTTGAGCCGTACTCGCATCAAAAATTTCAACTACAAATTCTGGAGTGTTATTTATTTCAAATTCGCTAGCTCCAAAGTTAAATCTAGTCAACTTAAACATACAGCCAGGACATTGATCTAATCCCTCGACTCTAAGCGTGACCATCTCTCCGATACAGTAAAATGGTTTTTGATCCACAATGACTTTTGTCGGCGTCAGCGTAGCCAACATACCGTCATCTACAACGACTTCTTTATTAAATTGGATCATACCACATTCAGAAGAAATGAATGTTAATTGCTGTGTACCTTGCCCTAATGGCCTGTAGACATTATCAGTAACACCTGGCCCCGACCACGTTCCATTAATTTCATTTCCAGCAGGATCTATCGGGAGTAGCAAATCTAATTCGGTAGTACTGCATATCTGAGGTAAATCAGGATAATTTGCCTCAACTTCTATTCGATTCACAACAGGAATAGCTACAACATTCGGAAGTAAAACTGAACCACATGGAGAGCCTGCTATAGAAATCTCTAAGTCGTAATTTACAGTAGCCGAAGTAAATCCATCAGGAATTCTTATAGAATTACCAACTGGCACATCACCACCATTTGTAGGTATCCAAACTACAGAACATATACCTCCATCACAATTTTCTAAATCTAACACAAAATCAGTCGTTCCACCTGGACAAACGATAGGAGTGCTAAAATCAATACCATTTAAAGCTGGAGTCGCATTTGAATTAGTACCTGTACCTTCAATATTAATTTCAAATATGAATCCTTCATCATCAGAAGGCGCGTTAGACTTCGTTGACACTTGAATATATATCAAATCTCCACAGCTGATGGATGGGATACTCAATGTGATTGGAGCTATTGTTGATAGTCCTTCAGAACCCCATGATCCTAAAGTATTGTTGTCGCCATCTAAAATGTTGACTATTCCTACATCATCAGTATTGCACATGTCGTTCTCATGAGATGAAGATGTGGGACCTATGGCTCCAGTGATCTGAACTGATTCAAAACTAGATATATCTATGAAATTGGATAAAATCGAATGTGGTATGGTGCCACACATAGAAGTACCAGGATCCAAATCACACATATTAGTAGCAGCACTCAAAGATGCGCATGGTTCAGCCCCTTCACCTTCATATTGCTTGACTGTTAAGAAATTTCCTGTTTGAGATAATTCACCATCTCCATCTAAGTTTACAATGCTTGATAGATCATAAGTATAATCTATCATCGTCTGTCCTGAAGCCAGTCCGTAAATAAAGAAGGAAATAACAATTAATAAAATTCTCAGTCTTACACTCATGAATCGGTGTTACAAATAAAGCTAACGCGTAATCTATATTTTGAGGATCGGCGAAGATACAGGAAATATACGTTAGACCTCTCGCCGAGATTGTGATTTATATCCATTATTTATATAGATTTATCCATAATGTCTTCATCGCTAAAAGATGTAAGCTATCAGCTTTCATCCTTTGCTTTTACATAATGATATAAATTATTGGTTTTCAGCATTTTATGATTTAATCAGTACCAACACTTAAATCATATCACCAGCAGAATTTTATACTCAATTACCTAAGAGAAATTGGCTTGGGACTTTTTAAACCAGCAAACCTGTTTCTTTCGGGTATTATACTCGATATATCCTCCTACCGACGGCTATAAGTATACTTTAAAGGAACGTACCAGCTAGCGTGAATGATATCGCAAGTGACCTTTTATTTAGCTTATTTAACACTGGTTAATTATAATATCAATATCAATGCAAAAAGACTATTTCTTTATCACCAAAGAGACGTCGAATGGATACCTGCCAAAATCACGACCATAAATAGCTAATCCGCCTCCATTCAATGATTTTAATCTGATGATCATCTCCTCTTTCTCAGCGATATCTCGCTGCCATTCCTTATCCAGCGGAATTTTGATGATAAATGAATGCGATGTCCGAATCGTAGACCCTAAATTAGTAAACTCTCTGGAATGAGTCATCTGAGGACTCACGGCTCAGTTTTTTTTAAATTAATTATTTACATGCAGCGAGAACTGCGAATCATATATATGTAAATTGCACCCCATTACTTAGAATCCTAAATTCATGATAACATGTCACACGCCACTTCAGAAATGCCTTACTTCATTAAGCCATCTAAAGGTCTTAGTCCAGAGGAAAAGAAACTCGCCTATGAGCAAGTTGCTTCTGACATACATGCACTGACTGCCTCAGAGACAGATGTCATTATGAAAATGGTCAGCATCAATTGCATTTTAAAAACTCATCTGCCGTATTACTATTGGGTAGGATTTTACTGTGTCAGAGATGGTGCCTTAATCGTGGGTCCGTATCAGGGTACTTTGGGATGTTTGCATATTGACTTCGGTAAAGGCGTATGTGGACAAGTCGCTGAAAGTAAAAAGACGATGATCGTGGATGACGTACATGCACTGATCCAAGGAGACCAACATATCGCGTGTGATCCTAACTCACAATCCGAAATCGTCTTACCTGTATTTGATTCGGCGGATAAACTCATTGCAGTCTTTGATGTAGACAGCAGCATCAGCCATAGTTTTGATCATATAGATCAGCATTATTTAGAATTAATTCTAAAAGAGTCTTTTGCTCAAGCTACGCTTACACAGACACAACTCCTATAAATGATTGTCAATGACACATTAATTAAGATGTCCAAATAGATGATAGAACTTAGTTATTTGCTTATAATTAATGAGTCCTAAAATGTAAACAAATGATAGAACGTAGCATTTCTTCCAGAGGCGTAAAAGCATCCAGTACAATCATGCGTGTCGACTTAGAAATATCTATGGATGCTCAGCAGAATCAATATGATGCTGTAAACAATCCTTCAGGAAGCTTCCCTCTCAATATAGCTGAAAATAGACTGAACTGGGACATGCTGAAATCAAAGTTCAAAAGCATATGCACACAGCATGATATAGATGACTGGGCTATGGCTTACACTGAACCGTCAGGCGCACCACAATTTAAGGAAGCTGTCGCAGACTTCTATCAAAATTATATATCAGATGGCGTGGCGATAGATCCTAAATCATTAGCTATCTCACCGGGCGCGACTGGTATCGTAGAGATGACGGCATTCATTCTGGCTGAAGCAGGAGATACTGCAGCTGTGCCTGCTCCGTGCTATCCAGTATACCGGCAAGACATGGAGAATATGGCTGGAGTCCTGCGCCATGATATCATCACGCATCACGATTTAGACAAGCTGCATCACGGTCCACTCTTAGACATCAGCCACTTAGATCAAGCGAAGCAAGAGATAGAAGCTAATGGAAGTCAACTTACGATGCTCATCATCACGAGTCCTGATAATCCTACAGGGCTGATCTATAGTCAGAAGCATCTATTGGAAATTTCTGAATGGTGCATCTCTAATGAAGTACATCTGATCGTCAATGAAATATATGGCCTGTCCCTTATCGATCAAACACATGAAGCGATAAAAGCTGACTATCAGACCGATGTCAGTTTTCACTCTTTTTTAGAAATTATGTCTGATCAGCAAAGTGATTATCTGCATCACTGGTATTCATTCTCTAAAGATTTTGGTATTTCTGGATTCAGAGTGGGCGTCATACACTCTCATAATGAGGGACTGATAAAGGCGTTTAACAACTATAACCTGAGCCACTCCGTCTCTAATCACACGCAGTGGATGCTCATGCACATGCTACAGGATAGAGACTTCTTAGATGAGTACATATCTACGAATCAAACTAAGCTAACTCAGTCATATGTAGAAGTCGTCCATGTCTGTCGAAAGCATAGCATCCCCTACATCCCTCCTCATGGTGGACTCTTCATATGGATCGACTTAGCTCCATTCTTAAAAGAAGACAGTCAGGCCTCAGAGATGGAGTTATGGATGGATATATTTAATGAGACTGGGATTCTGATGACTCCTGGGCAAGGATTCGGACATACAGGCTTTGGAAAATTTCGGGTGGTATATCCTTACATCAGTCTTATCAATTTAAAAATAGCCATGGGAAAACTAAGTCATTTTTTTGAGGCTCATGCTTTAGTTAAATAGCAATGGTTACCATTTTTCTATTTCCAAAAAATCTCATATTTTACTTAATCAAAGATTCTTATTCAGTTAAAAACCTTCTGATATCTTCAGACAGCTTTATAAAATCAGCTTCATGTGTATACATCATATGCCCTGCTTCATAGTATTCCATAATGACTCGATTTCTATCAATCCCATTTCGGCTAAAGGTATATTCTGCGTCAAAAAACGGACAGATTAAGTCATAATACCCATTGGCTACCATGACTTTCATTCCAGTATTACGCTTCATGGTTTCGGCCAATTTCCTTGCGACATTCGGAGCTGATGGTTCCCAGTACTTGCCATCTGGGACAGTTCTCCATCGCCATTTTGATCCAATGCTTCTATTGGAAGTTAGATAAGGCCGATCCATTTTTACCTTCAAGGAATGAGACAAATAATGATTCAGACTTGCAGTGTATGCAGATGATATTTGATAGCTGGATGGGTCTCCTAAATGAGGTCCCTCTGATACCTTATCTAACTCATCTCCCATATAACGTCCATCTAGCCTTCCTACAGAAAGTCCTTGATCAGCCAGAAGTTGCTTTTGAAATCGATGCATTAAAATGCGCAGATCTGATCTCTTGATATAACCCTCATCAAGTCCAGTAAAGTAGGCTAACCGTTCTGCAATTTGACTCCGGTCTGCTTGACTTAGAAGCGACCCTTTGTAAAGTGCTGCTGCATAAGTATCATAAGTAAATGCTCTGCATTCATCTAAAAATAAAGATAGTTCTTTTCCTATACCAGCCTTCTTGTGATACCACGCTGTCGCAGCCATACTAGGGAGGTAAGTGAGGTAGGAAGTTATGTTGTCATGCGCAGATGTAGAACCAGCATAATCTAAAGCCTGAGAGATCAGGATGAGTCCATTCAATGCCATATTCTGCCCACCTCCTTCTAATGCGTTTGCGACAGCTGCAGCTCGCGTTGTACCAAAACTTTCACCAGCAATATATTTTGGTGAAAACCATCTCTTATGCTGTGTCACCCATTGCCTCATAAATTTTGCTATCGAATTAGCGTCTTCATTGAGTCCCCAGTATTCTTCCACCTTTCCTTTACCAAGTACTCGACTGTATCCTGTCCCTACTGGATCTATGAATACTAAATCTGTAAGATCTAAAATGCCAAGGTCATTCTTCACCATAGTATAGGGAGCAGCGCCATCATCTTCTTTAGCATCTGTCTGAACCTTTACCAATTCAGGCCCGAACATGCCCATGTGCAACCAAACTGAAGCTGATCCTGGTCCTCCATTGAAAACAAACGTTACGGGCCGATTTTCTGATTCCTGAACATTATCCTTTGTATAAGCCACTGACCAGACTGATGCAACTGTCTCGTCTTTATCGTTTTTTAAATAAGTCTCCGAAGCTGTAGCTGTGTAGTTAATTGTCTTACCTCCATTCACTATCGTGTGACTGGTAACAAATGACATGGGTGGCTGTACTGGCTTGGGTGTTTCTTTTTTCTCTTCTTGGGTGAATGCAATAGAATGGAAAAAGAAGAACATAATGATGATGCAAAAGTTAATTATCTGAAGCATGTAATTTTATGTTTGAATGGTATTAATAGATTTTTAAAATAGTATCAGTTTCAATGATATACGAACTAAAATAGGTCTTTATTTGTAATCAATGAAAAGGTAGTAAGAAGTGTTGCCAACTCTAAAAGGCTACAGATCTTTATCCTTGTTCATAAAAGAGAATATTTACGTCCAGATCGTTTTGTACTATACCAGAATATTTAATTTCTTTGAAGTCATAGGGCCATGCGCCACGACATCCTCAAAGAACATGACTTGAGCTACTTACATCATGTTTTTCTGTAAGATCTCAGCAAGTTAGATAGAGCTAAGCAAGATATATAATAGTGGCAAGTAAATAATTCTCAAGAAAATAATGTTGCAATTCTCGATTGCTAATTAGTAGGACATTCGACTGAATATGTTCTTGACTGACCACTGTTATCGATAGTTAAAAACCAGCAATTTCCATCAGGAGATTTCATGATAACACCTGAACTTGTCGCATTCAGGAACATATTATTTTCGATTTCAACAGATTCGCCTGGTTGGTTTACTGGATCACAAACATTACCAAAACCATCATTATCAATATCCTCTTGTCCAGGATTATACTTATCAGGACAATTATCTATAATGGGGTCAACTCCGTCACCATCATGGGCATAAAAGGTAAAAGTAAATTGACTGGATTCCGCACACTCATCTGTGTAAGTTGCAACAACTATTTTTGTTTCATTGCAAGCTATCGTACATGGACTACAGTCATAGCTGGCAGTAATCACTCCAATTCCATTATTACAATCTGAAGTGAGATTGCTTTTATATTGAGCTAAGCTTTCAGTTATCCATGTATCTACACCTTCGCAATAAGTCCTTTCAACACTGAGATCACCTTGAGGCGTTGAGAAATAAGGTTCTGTAGAAGGAGGTGTACCATTTGCAAAAAAATCGAATGAATACTGATTTGATAGTGCACAATCATCAGTCACAGTCATAACAATTGTTTTCATTTCAGTACAAGAGATACTACATGGATCACAGTCAAAGTCTATTGATAACGTGCTGGACCCATTATTACAGTCAGTAGAGACCATTGATTCTATATCATAAAGCTCAGATGACAACCATAGGTCTAAATTTCCACAGTCAGTCGTCTCAAAGCTGAAATTATTCCCATTGTATACAGGTCCTTGCTGAGAATATAAGTAAAGCGAAGAAAAAGTAAAGAAGATCAATAAAATGACCTTGAATGTTACGCTGTTTAGATTATTCATATAATAAGAATTGTAAAGTAATTTTTTCCCAAGGTAAAAAAAACATTCAGTAACATAAAACGATGACTACCTTATTATCGCTAAATTTACTTGTATGAATAGATAGCTAAGACAGTAACCATTAAACAAAACTAATTAATATAAGCTCAATCAAATGGTTTCAATCCACTATCGAAAGTCATATATCTGAATTTAAACACTGATAAGTTTATAAAATCAATATTGATCCAAGCGACTCAAGTCACCTGAAGTCAAATCTTTTATATGCTGCGTGATCTTCTCTATCTCCCAGTCCCACCATGCTATCGATAACAACTGATCTATAGTCTCATCAGAAAAGCGCTTCTTGATTTCTTTAGCTGGATTACCTCCCACAATGGCGTAAGGAGCTACGTCTTTAGTCACTAAAGATCCTGTCCCGATAATCGCGCCATGGCCAATCGTTAAGCCGGGCATAATGGTCGCTCGATGACCGATCCATACATCATTTCCGATAACTGTGTTTCCTTTGGTAGGGTATGATTTTCCCTCCATCGCAACCTGCCAGTCGCCACCAAATATCGCAAATGGATAAGCACTGATGCCCTCTGATACGTGATTCCCTCCATTCATAATAAAAGTCGCGCCAGAAGCAATCATACAGAACTTACCGATGATCAGCTGATCTCCATTAAAGTCAAATAAATACTTGACGTTCTTTTCAAAGTTATGCACATCCTCGAAGTCATCATAGTAAGTGTAGTCACCCACTATGATATTAGGATTAGTGATGATATTCTTCAAGAAGCACAAGCGATCATAGTGCTCAAGGGGAAATTTTTGATTCTTATCTGGTATGTTCAACGGTAAGCCATTTTATTTATATAATGATATTAATTATTATCTAACTTAGGAGAAGTAATTAAAACCACCAATAGTATCTGATGAAAAGAGTATTTTTGATTTTTAGTGTAACACTTTTGTTAGGATTATCAGCTTGCACTCTACGACATATAGACAGCATACTTTCCCAAGATGAAAAGCATAATCAATCAGCGAATTCAACAGTTCATATTAATATCAAAAAACCAAACGTCATCATCATATTTATGGATGATATGGGCTATGGAGATTTAAGTTCTTTTGGTCATCCCACGATCACGACACCTAACATAGATAAGCTGGCACAGGAAGGCCAAAAATGGACCAACTTCTATACAGCCTCAAGTGTTTGCTCTCCGAGCAGAGGGGCACTCTTAACTGGCCGATATCCCATCAGAATAGGACTGGGCCCCTTGAAGAAACGGGTGTTCTTTCCTAATTCTACTGGCGGACTACCGACTTCTGAAATTACAATTGCAGAAATGCTCAAAGAGGAAGGATACAAAACAGGGATCGTCGGTAAATGGCACTTAGGGCATCTGCCAGAATATCTACCTACTCAGCAAGGCTTCGATAGTTATTATGGCATTCCCTACAGTAATGACATGGATGCAACCAAAGGATGGAACTTGGCAAATCTACTTGGAGAATCAGATATCAATCTTTGGAATTCTACTTGGAGAATCAGATATCAATCTTTGGAATGTGCCTCTGATGGAAAATGAAACGATTATAGAAAGACCCGCTGACCAGACAAGTATCACAAAGAGATATACAGAGAAAGCCCTCGAATTCATCGAGAAGAATCAGCATGATCCATTCTTCTTATACTTCCCACATACGATGGTACACACGCCACTCTTCGCTTCACAGGATTACTTAGGAACAAGCAAAAGAGGCTATTTTGGGGATGTCATGAATGAAGTGGACTGGAGTGTAGGTCAGGTCATCTCTACCTTAGAGAGACTTCAGTTAGATCAGAATACTCTAGTCATATTTACTTCGGATAATGGACCTTGGTTGATGATGAGAGATCACGGTGGATCATCAGGTTTGCTTCGCGAAGGAAAGGGCACTACATGGGAAGGCGGCATGCGCGTCCCTGGAATATTCTACATGCCAGGTACTGTCCAATCAGCTACAGTCACTGATATAGGTTCTACTCTTGATCTGCTCCCTACCATTGCTCATATGACTGGAGCTAAGGTACCAGAAGATCGAATCATTGACGGCTACGACTTATCACCAGTCCTGACTGAAAAAGCCAAGGGTGGTCGAGATCATATGATTTTCTATCGGAATCAAGATATTTATGCAGTCAGAAAAGGCGACTACAAGGCTCACTTCATTACAGAGACCTGCTATACTTTAAATAACAATCGGCAAGAATTAGAAAATCCGATACTCTTCAATGTCAATCATGATCCAAGTGAGCGATACAATCATGCAGAAGCACATCCAGCTAAACTGGATGAGATCATTCAGCTGGCCATAGACCATCGAAGTGAAACACCTAATTCATACAGTGAATTAGAGAAAGTTGTTAATGAGGACTGATAAGGATAAAAGAAATGGTAAATTGAATTCAATGAAAATAGAACGTGAGATCCATCCTGATTTTTTATTTTATCTGAATCAGTTCGATCAAAATCTAATTGAATTATATAAAGATGTCAGAAACTTCATATTAGAGATTCATCCCACTTCCAATGAATTATTATATCAGACTCACGCCTTGACAAGTGTATATACCATCTCCGAAAAATTAGGATCTGGATATTGTCACATACCGATTTATTCAGCGCACTTGAATATTGGATTTAACAAAGGAGCATTGCTGAACGATGTAGATCAATTATTAGAAGGTACAGGCAAACTCATCAGGCATATCAAAGTGACTCATAAAAAAGATTATAGAAATAAGAAAGTTAAAAGTCTAATTAAGGCAGCAATCAAATTTGCAATAGAGGATATGGATAAGCCATCTACGAAAGAAGGGTTGACGATATCCAAAATTAAATAAATAGTGATAGAATAAATGACTTATGGAAAGAAGAAAATTTGTAAAATCAAGCATAGCACTTGCGACTATTCCAGCAGCTTGTGCTACTGCAAAAATCTCAGACCAAAAACCGACTGAAGAAATAACAAACGAACTCTATGAATGGAGAACTTATGACATAAAGTGGGGTGCTAATACAGGGCCTCTAATCTCCTATCTAAAAGAGGCATTAAGGCCGGCGATGATGAGAGCAGGTGCCAATCATTTTATGTTATTTGAGGAGATAGCACCAGGAGGCCCGAAGAAAATATATGCACTGATCAGTTATCCTGATGCAGCTACCTATGTGGCAGCACAGGACTTAAAGCTAGACGAAGTCTATCAATCTGCTTCTTCTGACTACCACGCCATTCCTGCAGA
>Ga0209187_1004336_pt1 | contig 10899 bp, 16 predicted proteins | sample BantaG_FD_187430 | JGI IMG/M metagenome (GOLD analysis project Ga0209187, IMG submission 187430) | Marine algal microbial communities from Bantry Bay, Ireland - BantryBay_4 metaG (SPAdes) (version 2) | ecosystem: Host-associated > Algae > Red algae > Unclassified | place: Bantry Bay, Ireland... | reverse complement strand
GAATCGGATTGGGACCTGCGCTGTCGCATCCCTGGCTGACGCTGGTTGCTACAATTAACTCGGGCCCGCCCCACCGGCGCGGCGGGCCCGAGAAGTGTGTCTCGTCGTTTTTGTCTTCCGTCAGGGCGAGGGATGGCTGGATTCGCCGGGGACACGCGTTTTCGCCAACCCGGCAGATCACTGCCTTTGCGCTCCACTCGGGCCCGCCCCACCGTCGCGGCGGTCCCAAGAGGTGAGTCTGGTCGTTCTGGCCCTCTGTCAGGGAAACGGATGGCTGGATTGGCTGATGACACGCGTTTTCGAATCACCGGCTGACGCAAGTCGCTACCCTCCACTTGGGCTCACCCCTCCGGCGCGGCGGGCCGGAGAAGTGAGTCTCGTCGTTCGTGCCTTCTGTCAGGGCGACAGATGGCTGGTTCCTCCGGGGACAGGCGTTTTCGCCAGCCCGGCAGACCATTGACTTGGCACTGCTTCCGGGCCCGCCCCACCGGCGCGGCGGTCCCGAAAAGTGTATCTGGTCGTCCTTGCCCTCTGTCAGGGGAAGCGACGGCTGGATCGGCTGGAGAGACGCGTGTTTGCGTCCCCGGCTGACGCAGGTCGCCACGCTCCATTTGGGCCCGCCTCACCGGCGCGGCAGTCCCAAAAAAGAAGTCTCGTCGTCCCCGCTTTCTTTCAGGGCAAGGGATGGCTGAATCCGCAGGGGACACGCGTTTTCGCCAACCCGGCAATCCATTGTGTTTGCGCTCAACTTGGGCCCGCCCCACTGGCGAGGCGGTCCCGAGAAGTGAGTCTCGACGTCCTCGCCCTCTGTCAGGGCGAGGTTCGTCTGCATCAACTGGGGACCTGCGTTTTAGCATCCCTGGCTGACGCTAGTCGCTAGAATCTACTCGGGCCCGCCCCACCGGCGCGGCGGTCCCGAGAAGTGAGTCTCATCGTCCCCACTTTTTGTCAGGGCAAGGGGTGGCTGAATACGCCGGGGACACGCGTTTTCGCTAACTCCGCAGATCATTGCCTTTGCGCTCCACTCGTGCCGGCTTCACCGGTGCAGCGGTCCCGAGAAGTTATTCTGGGCGTCCTCGCCCTCTGTCAGGGCGAGGGACGGCTGGATCAGCTGGGGACACGCGTTTTTGCATCCTCGGCTGACGCAAGTCGCTACCATCCACTCGGGCCCGCCCCACCGGCGTGGCGGTCCCGAGAAGTGAGTCTCGTCGTTCTTGCCCTCTCTAAGGGCAAGAGATGGCTGGATCCGCTGGGGACACGCGATTTCGCCAACCCGGCAGACCACTGCCTCTGCTCTCCACTCCGGCCCGCCCCACCGGTGCGGCGGTCCCGAGAAGTGAATTTTGTCGTCCGTGTTCTCTGTCACTGCGAAAGACGGCTTCTTCCGCTGGGCACACGCGTTTTCACCAACTCGGCAGACCATTGCCTTTGCGCTCCACTCGGGCCCGCCGCACCGGTGCGGCGGTCCCGAGAAGTGAGTCTGGTAGTTCTCGCCCTTTGTCAGGGGCAAAGACGGCTGGATCGGCTGATGACACGCGTTTTCGAATCACCGGCTGCTGCTTGTCGCTACAATCCACTTGGGCCCGCCCCACCGGCGCGGCGGTCCCAAGAAGGAGGTCTCGTCGTCCCCGCTTTCTGTCAGGGCAAGAGATGGCTGAATCCGCCGGGGACACTCGTTTCCACCAACTCGGCAGACCATTGCCTTGGCGCTGCACTCGGGCCCGCCCCACCGGCGCGGCGGTCCCGAAAATTGAGTTTGGTCGTTCTCGCCCTCTGTCGGGTGGAGGGACAGCTGGATCGGCTGGGGACACGCGTATTCGCATCCATGGCTGACGTTTGTAGCTACAAGCCACTCGGGCCCGCCCGACCGGTGCGGCGGTCCCGATACGTGAGTGTCGTTGTTTTTGCCTTCCGTCAGGGCGAGAGACGGCCTCTTCCGCTAGGCACACGCGTTGTCGCCAACCCGGCAGACCATTGCATTTGCACTCTGCTCGGGCCCGCCCCACCGGCGCGGCGGTCCCAAGACGTGAGTCTCCTCGTTTTTGTCTTCCGTAAGGGCGAAGGACGGCTTCTTCTGCTGAGAATACGCGTTTTCGCCAACCCGGCAGACCAGTTCCTTTGCACTCCACTCGGTCCCGCCCCACCGGGGCGGCGGTCCCGAGAAGTGAGTCTAGTCGTTCAAGCTCTCTGTCAGCGCGAGGGACGGCAGAATCGGCTGGGAACACGCGTTTCTGCATCCCCAGTCGTTCTCGCAGCCGCAGGAGGGGATGTGCGGCAGGTCCTGGGGCTCATGGCTAGTTTATGGCGTGCCTCTTTTTTACTCGCGCATGGTATCCGTGTGGGTGTCCACAAAATGGAGCCTGGGGACTTTGTCGTGACAGGCTACGGGGTCCGTCACATCGTGTTTGACGCGGGGGTTAATGTGGCCTCGGCCGAGAACCTCGCGTGCACAGGCTGGCTTGTGCATGCGATTGAGCACGCCATGCAATGGCTTGGAAAGCGTAGGATGCTTTTTCCTGTTGAGAAGCTGCTGGTGCGCAGTGCCTTGAGGCTGGCCTATGGGAAATTGTGGTTCGTCGAAGCCATTGCCTATGAGGCCCTGGAGCCGACAGAAGTCGGAAGTGAAATCAGCCTGGAGTGGCAAGAAGCCGTCGGCGGTGGACTTTGACCAGCCTCCTCAGCTTGTGCGACGATTTATCGTCAAAAATGCCATCAAACCATCAGGAGAGCCCTTTGCGCTCCGTGAGTAGAAGGAGGGCGCGGGCACAGAATTCTCAGGGGCCTGTGCTGCGTTCCCACACTGTGGGATTGTCACCTGGCTCTCTGTCGGTTTGTGCCCGACGTGCATTGAGCAGCTGGAAGCGGGAGCGGGACCGCGGGCCCCAATCTGCCGATGACGCTGCGCGCCGTCAAAGTACGACGAGTCCCACTACCAAGCGGCACAGCATGACGGGGAACCTGGTCTTCTCTGGTGTCAAGCTCCTCTGGTTGTACAGCGGCTTTCCAACGGCCGCACGTACTTGCTGATCAAGAAGCTCAAGATGATTGGTGGCGACGGCAGTGGAGGAAGGGCATGAGTGAGCTGCGTGATTGCATGTGAGTACTTGATGCTATTCTGCTTCTTTTCAAGTGACGAAATGTAGTTTGCCGTTCGTTGTTGGCTGTCGTGCCCGCGCTTAACGTGATGGCCACGACGTCATATAGGCTCTCATTGTTTTAAAATCTACAGCAAAACAAGCCGGCTAACTACTCCAGCCGCATCTGCACGCTCAACCCCCCTTCATATTGAAGCCTGACCTCTTACTAAACATGAAGTCTTTGTTCCCGCATGGCAGTACAAACGCCATCCTCCTGACCCTTTCTGCTCGTACGAGAGTGAAGCCGGCCGCAGCATCACGTCTGACTACTACAGGCTGCCCCAAGACGGAAGGCTCCGTCTCTGACTCTCTCCAAGCAAGAGAGGAAAGGTATACATCGCCATCGATTGTCCCGATCGTTTGAACCCGGACGAAGTGTACGGCTTCGCCGTCGACTGAAGAGGAGCCGGATAATCTCGTGCAAATCTCCGCCCTGCAAGATGTTGACATAGTGGAACCTTCGCGTATTGTGAGGGCCCACTGCGGGTGCCGGGCCTTCCGCCAGAACTTGACCGCCGCGTTGGGTGCGTGAGATTGTGAGAACTCCTCTCTTGTGGCCGTAACCGCGTGCAGCGCTGTCCTAGGCACCACTTGTTCAATGTAGCAGCTGTGTAGCGCTTTTGAGGAGAAAGCTGGTGGAACACAACGTATTTCAAAGGCTGTCCGTTTTTTCCGAGCAGCCATGAAGGAGGAATTCTGTGAGCCGCAGGCGTGGACAGGGCCCTTGACAAGGTCTCTATTTCACGCCATTGCTGCATAGCGTACTTAGCAGAGTTTCTGTTGGTGCTCTGTTCCACTTCGCGCGTGGCTCGTTCGTGAAACTTCTCTAATATGAGCTCGCATATTGCAGACCCAAGCTGCGTTAGAGGAAGAGAACGATAGAGCAGCTCCAACACGCGATGAACAGATGCTCGCTCCCACTCGCCGTCAAAAGGTAGCAGTAGACACAGCTGAATCATGAGACCCTCACCCAGCCGCTGAAGGTCACCAACGGTTGGCCGCTCCCTCATGGTTGACTCTCCGTCAAGTGAAATCGTTGGACGATACAGCATGGCAGCAGCGAACTGTCGCAGGGATTTCAGAGCACCGAGGGCAGCAACTGCATGCGGAGACGTCGTGTTCGTGTGTACGAGGTCCTGTAGAACTGTGGGCCTCACCGTAATCAGCACCGCGTAGTCCGACATTGACAACGTCGTTCCACCCATCTTCTCAGGCTCGAACGTAGAAAGGATAGTATTTGTGGGTACATGCTTTGCACTGCGACGCATTTCTTTCGTAAAATTGTCTCACTGCTGTACAGAGAGTGCATCGTACGATTCCATTAAGAGATGGGACCCCAGGTTGTAGTAAAATCGGTCTGAGGGAGCAACGATGATGTGTTCGTGTATATCAACGCTTCCGGGACCCCGGGTTTCATGTAACCGCATCAACTGGCTTCCAACTCTGTCTGTCACGCCATTCAACAGGACGGCCTCCCTCAAGGAGTCTGCTGATTGATCCACTGATCCTTTAACGGCTGACATGATCGCATGCGTGGGCTCCTGAACTCTGGAATATCTCGTGTCCTGGACGTCCAATGACTCGGTGCTGCTCAAGGCGCGCTCCTTCCTGCGGCTTGTGGTATTTGGATAAACAGTTTCTCAGCTTGTGCAGTGCTTGGTGCCACTCGGTCCGATAGAGTTCGAGAATTTTGCAGCCATCGGGGAATCCAATACCGCACGAGACAAGTACGCTCGAACCACAATTTACTCTTTCTTGAAGGCGTCGTAGACAACCAAGCCATCCTTACTCAGTTTTATGATGTCGTCGACGATGCGAGCAATCAACGGTTCTGGGCAAGCTTCCGGTGGAATATAGAAGAGAGGCCGACCGGAAAACGAACGATCAGCAAGGGCCAGGGACATGTGCGCTTCGTAGAATCCCTCCAAGCTCCCACGTATTTGCTTGTAGACACTAAACGCGTCACCGTATAGTGACACGGAGATAGTGAAAGGGTCGTTTTCGGGGAGGTTATCGGTAGCGGGCGGAGCCTCTTTCGCAAGCTCAATGGGAATTGGAGCAGTCAGAGCCGTCCATGAGTCTTTCTCGCGCCCGGGTGCGCTCCACACGTTGATAATAAACTCTTCACCGGCTCTTCTCATCCTGAGCATGACTGTGCGCTGGTTTGAGACTCATGAACTCCAGGGCTCCGGAGGAAGGAGGCCTGGAAGGACATCAAAACGCGTGAGCAGGTCACCAACTCGAAGTGCGTGAGAATGGGCATACGTTGCCGGTGACATCGTGACTTCTCCATTTGTAGCTATTGCAATGCTCTTCAACTTGGCCTCCACCTTGGTCTGGCTATTCAAGAAGATCTCTACGATGCATTCAAGGACAAAACGGTATCGGTTGAACACAAAAGTCTTCTTGAAATTGTAGCGAGCGGGGTCCATGGCAGCTACTGTTTGATGGAACTCTGCGGGACGCTCAACTGTTTCAATGCGCGCGTCACCGTCGCTTTGAAACAGAAAGGCCGTCACAGGATCCCGGAAGTCCCTCTTGACGTGTTCAAAGAATGTCAGGCATGCCACAGATACATCAGGTAGCTTTTTCTGGGCTTTTCCCTTGCCTGAAGCATGCTGGCGCCTCGTTCTCTCTTTTCGCATCGGAGCAGCAGACTTCAGCATGTGATTTCGAAGCTGCTGTAGTCGCCACCGCGACGGCCACTTTTTCTCAGGGTCGAACGAGGTCTAGGCCTCTCGCATAATGTCATACTGCCTGAGAGTAACACGGGCGCGTCCGCAGAGGTAGGTGAAGCACACGAACTCACGACGAGACGCAAACTCCCCGGCTAAGACTTCCTCTTTACTGGAAAAGTCCGTATCTTCCGAAGGAACCCCATCACCATCGGACTTTGACGCCATGGAGGGGTCTTCTTTGCAATGAACAGTATCCGCTGGGGGCGCCCTGCTCCATGCAGAGTGCTGCATCTGCCCGGCACTGCTACTTCCAGGGTGATTCTTAGCAGCAGTGTTTACAACTGGGGCGTTCGCAGCAACTCGCGACTCCATGTGCCGGAGGTTCTCGTCTGCAAAGTTGAAGAAGGCAGATTCATGAGGAACACGCCTGCGACTCTTCATAGCGCCCAGTTTAACCACAACCAATGCCCCTATCAAGCAGCGCAGCTCACGTAAAAATAACAGCAAGCGACGGCCTGGCGAGAACAACACAGGGTCGCAGAGCAGGAGGTCCCATGCTAGGGGACTTCAGGGATGACACTGACTCCTGCGAACACGACGAGTGCCCCGCACTCAGTTCGGTCATGTTACACAACCGGTGAAGATGGGACGGCACAAACAGCAGAGCTCAAGGCGAATGGCGTGCCGGGGACGCGATTTTGTCGCGCATCAAACCGCAACTGGACGATACCAACGGAGCAGGTCAGGAACAGGGTCGCTGCAGTCACCTGCAGGAGCACGGAGCAGTACAGCACAGCACAGTGGGGGGCGCCTGAGACTGGAGTGGTGCATCCCGAAGAGAGCTACCAGGAGCCCGAGCTCGTGAGTTACATTCACGGGTGGAGCGCCTCCATGGTGGCGCAAGCCAGAGCCGTATACTTTGGTCACATCCAAATTATCTCCACGCTGATGATGACAGTGCCCAGGACATTCATTCCGACAGTCTCAGGGAGTGGACTTGCAGACTACCCCGGTGCAAAGACCTGAGATCGTTGTGAGGTGAAGCGCAGGCCCTTCTACCAGTTGATCCAGGCGACAGTCTTTTACACTGTCCTCCGATTGATCTCGCGGACTATCCGTCATCCAGTCTCCGTCCAATTCACAGCTCGATCCTCTGTATCATACTCAGGAAAAGGACTGGCGGTCGTCGGGATCAGTTTGCAGGATGTCCTGGCGAAAAAGTCCGGGTCGGTTCCTCTCTCAGTTATGCGATGACCCCAGGATCAACGGTGGGAAATATTCACGTCCTTTCCTCCACTGATCCTGGGATCGTCACACGCTTTTCTCAAAAACGCGTCTGACGAACCCTCAGAATCGATCTCGCTGAGTGAGAAAAGCTATCCTCGATCATATCCCTTGACAATTCCCAATCCGTGGCGAGGATTAAATAAGGACGAGCACACAACTCGCTGTGTGTATGAGGATGGCGAATGGCATTTTGAGGATCCGATAGAGATGCCTCATTGCCAAAATGCCATCTGAGATGGCTTTTTTCGCGCATTGATAGACGTGCTCTCAGAGCCGGTAGGATGACGCACCGATAGACATGCTCTTAGTACCCGCTGCATCCGCTGTAACTGACGATGCGTGTCTCGGCATGGGAAGAGGGAATCAGAGCATCTCGATTGGGGAGCCATCCTAGGATGTAGGGTTGCACACGACGCCCCTATTTGGGGCATGGAAAAACACTACACGACCTCAGGGTTCTGGCGCGGTAGATCCCACCAACCAAACCAGTGCCTAGCCGCATCCGTGCAGCCTCGGGACTGTTGTAGAGAAAATATCGAGAGGAACATCGAGTGCTCAGTAGGTCCCACCCGCAAAACACGCCATTCTTGGCCCACAAGCGATCTGGTGTATCTCAGATTACCAGAAGACCTCCCATCACCAGAAGTGGAGTCAAGCTTGAAGTGACTCGACACCAAATTAGTGACGGACGGTCTTCTTGCATGAACATGGGCGTCTGGAAGTAGTTGAGACAAGTCGGAGCTCGTTTGTATCTGTACAGTATCCCATCGAACTCGGCAGCTGCGTTGGCGGATCCCACCACCCGGAGCTGCCACCCAAGAGAATACCCCGTGTGAGAAAGCCGAAGCCATTGGCCAGTGGCTTCGGTCGCCGGACCAGATCCGTCCCGGGGGCACACGAATGGCAGCGAGACTGCAGCCCTCGCATTTGCACCACACATCCCCAGACAGACCCTGCCCCGAGTGCACGTAAGGCTGCGCTGTGTTTTGCCGGACGACGGAGCGGCGCGCTCCTGTGTCTGTATGTTCGTCACTACGCGCTGTCTAGCTTGAGTACCTCTGCCCTCATCCACAGGTTGATCCCTCCGTCCCCTATTCTCTTCGTCATGACTCTTCTTGCCGTTGAGTTTGAGCGATGCCTGGATAACTCCTGCTACGCCTACAAGTTGCGCAACGGCGTCGCCGTTTCGGTCACCATGCGGACCGTACGTGGCATTTACAACTCACGTACTCTCTCCCGCTCCTGCGACAAGTGCCAGACGCAGTACACTCCGGGTACGACGACGTACAAGCCCGACTTCTTTGTCAACAAGATCCAGCCGTGGGTGACATCTGCGATCCGCATCGCTGACGTTGAATTGGACGCCGCAGTAGGATTCCGAGCGCACAGAACCGTCCAAGGCCACGTGCGCGTCTCAAACCACCATTTCATCGATTTGACGCTCGCTCGGTCTTGGTACCTCCAAGCCACGATGGGCCGGTTATCAACCGAAGGCCAAGCCCTGGTGCGCGTGGCGACGGCGACGTCTGATACTGTCCTCGTCAATATGGTCGGGTTTGTCTTGGTGGGGGAGAAGTTTGGCCTAGGGAGACTGATTTGGGCATCCATCTTGTTCTGTGGGGTATTTCTATTCGAGCAGCGGCGCGGCTGCGTCAATGTGGCCTGGCTGACAGTCCACGACGTGCAGCGGACGCGCAGCTTCCTCCGCACATCCCTTCATGCCCTGTGCCGTCGTATGGTTGGCGTGTGGAAGCGTGTTGGGTTTTTCCACGCACGTCACGAGTGTGACAGGTGCCGTCTGTTTGACGGCATCGACTATCTTGTGGGTGACGGCGTTGCGATAGGGGGGAGCGTGTGTTTCATGAGAGGGCTGCCTTAATCCCCCCGTTAACAATATTCGTTTTTGCGTGCTTCGCTCGGCGCGTGAGCACGACTGCGCTGTCGTGCTGGTTTTGTCATCATCCGGGCCGTGCGGGGAGCCCCGGGTGCCCTGAGCTCCCTCCGCTGGTCGACAGGTGTTCTGGCAGTTTTGACTGTGGCACATCCCATTGGAGGAGGCCCACGAGCGGCGCGCCAACTCAACGGCCACGCGGCGCAACGGGAGTTCACTTGGTATCGTTGCAGCAGACGCGGTTGCTTCTGTGGACGCGGACGGCGAGGACCAGTCTGGTGCTCATGGCGGGCGGTCTGGATTGGGGCTGCGGGCCGTGTGGCTTTGTCAACACGTCCAGCGCTATGCTTTTTACAGCCGACCTTGTGGGGTTGTTGTCTCTGCTCAGCTTCTGTCAGGTGGGGAGGTACCCGCGACAGTTCTCGCCTCCACGGCTTGGGCGGTGCGTTGCCTTGAGCGCACCCCGTCTGCTATTGGCTACGAGATGTGCTGTCGCACCAAAAGCACCAGCGTGGACCCAATGTTTTGCGGCAGGATGCCGATACCGTAGCCTGGGCTGTCTTGGTAGTGCCTCGCTTCCATGAGCGTACTCACCGACTCTGTGCGCTTCATTGCATGTCTTCGTGTCGAATGTCGTGCTATCCCTAGTTTGTCGGGACTGATGGCAGAACGAGTCTCTTCAACTCCTGGCGGGCCGAGCAGTACTTCAGGTTTTTGCGTGGATGGCAAAACACAGTCTACAGCATGCGCTGTGACAAGGCCGACTTCATGCTGGGTTGTGTTGAGGATGAGCGGAACTTTGACTTGCTCCGGCGCTAGTGCGCTCTTCTGTTGTATAGGTGAAAAGTGCGTGTCTGTCTATTCAATAGTACAGTCGTTCCACAAAAAACCTAGCACTCCGGCGGGATCAACAGTGCCCTCGACATCTCACATGTGTCTCTTTTGCGATGCAACGCTCTCGATTTTGGACAGGCGCTCTCGAAAATCCCTTCAACGTGACCAATCCACGATTCCAGGAGACGCCCAGCGGTCCCGGGGGACCCTCTCGTGAGGGACTTGAGATTTCTGAAACAAACTTTCTGGGACAGCCGACGCCGCGCGCGACTTCGGCGTTCGTGGCAGGTCCATTGCAGACATGGTCCCAGAATGTCGCCCGCGTTCACACGTGGTGGGCACTAACGCGCAGGCCGGCAAACTGTTGCCTCAATAGTTCCCACGGCTCCGCGCCCTCATTGGCGGGAGTTTCTAGGAGGCACTGCCCACTTTGTCGGTGATCTGGTGGACCAATGAGAAAGCGCCAGAGCGTCTCTTTGGAGAAAGGGCCCTTCAATAGATACCGCACATGTCACTGGCCAACGGACTACGTGGAGGCAGGTCACGACACATGCGGCATGGTGCCGTCGGAATCCTTCCTCTTTTTCAGGAATGGTCTCGTCAGACGCGGACTGCTCTGACACACGAGGCAGCACATGACAGCAATGAGCCCTCCATCGCTCTTTCTGGCCCTCCACATCGTGAAGCCGGGCCCGTGTGTCAATCTGGCTTGTCTCCCACTGGCGGGCGTGCCATGGGTCACACGTCCCGTTTGAATGTTCAGAGCGCGGAGGCCGGCCCGTCGGCCAATCTTGGCTGACGGCCGAGTGCGAGGTGGACAGAGACCAGATGACCTCCTCCTGCGCGCTATTTTGGGACGATGGCAAGTCCATTGCGATATCATCGGGAATCGCAGCACATTTTGATCCTGCTCTGATCCCTGAACAATGGCCCGACGGTCGAGATCATGGGCCCGTTTTCGTTCGCTCAAAATGGCATTCGGAAATTTATGACGAGCCGGGCGCATATGTCGACCGGACGACGGCGTCGCCGATCCGGTCCACGTCGCCACCGCGATCCGCCATCATCGCAC
>Ga0209187_1004335_pt1 | contig 10903 bp, 10 predicted proteins | sample BantaG_FD_187430 | JGI IMG/M metagenome (GOLD analysis project Ga0209187, IMG submission 187430) | Marine algal microbial communities from Bantry Bay, Ireland - BantryBay_4 metaG (SPAdes) (version 2) | ecosystem: Host-associated > Algae > Red algae > Unclassified | place: Bantry Bay, Ireland... | reverse complement strand
CAATCATCTTGCGGCCCTTCGCAGGAAGGCCTCCCCACCGCAGGCCCCCCTCTCCACGCTGCTGCTACCCGCAATCCTGCCCCGCCCGCGCTCCCGAGCCGCCACCGCTAGCAAGCTCTGTAGCCTGGTCGCCTGGAGCCGCTCCACCGCCGCGGCGCGGGCGCGGCGTACCCTCGCGCCGCCGCACGTGCGCTCGCCGCCAGCTGGACTGCGCAAGCGCAGTGGGCGGCGTCGCTGGCGGCCAACGGCGCCATGTGCGGCGCAGGCGACGGCAGCAGCTGCGGCGGCGGCTGCACCGGCGGCTGCGTCGGCGGCAGCGGCGACGGCGGCGGGGGCGGCGGCGGCGGCGTCAGTAAGGGCTGCGGCGGCTGCGGCGGCAGGGGCGGCGGCGGCGGTGGCGTTGGCGGTGGCGGCGGTGGCGGCGGTAACGGGGGCGGCGACGGCGGCGGTAACGGGGGCGGCGACGGCGGCGGCCCTCTGCCGCTGCCTGCCTCCTTCGTGCCGACCCCCTCAATGGCCGCCGCGGCGCAGCCGTCGCCTACTTACCCGCCGCCGCACTTGCGCTCGCCGACAGCCTCGACGCCGCCCAAGCGCAGGGACCGTCGCCGGTCGCGCTTGACGACGCCATGAACGGCGACGGCTGCGGATACGGCCGCGGCTGCGGCAGCAGCGGCGACGGCCGCGGTGGCGGTGGCGGCGGCGGCGGTGGCGGCTGTGGCGTCGGCGGCGGCGGCGGCGGCGTAAGAGTCGGCGACCCGCCGCCGGGCGCTGCGCGGCCACCGGCGCGGGAGCCGCGAACGCCATCATGACCACGGGTGAGCACCGTGTGGAGGCCGCGGCGGGCCGGCGCGCGCGGCCCTCACGACGGAGACGACCGCGGCCGAGGTCACCCGGGGGATCCCCCCGCCGTACCCGTCGGCCAGTCACTCCGGAAACGCGGCGCTGGGGGCCTCCCGCCGTTCACACGATCATAGCAAAGGTGTGTAGGAAAAAAACCCCTGCCCAGCGGGAAAAAAAAACCTTTGTGTCTACTCTACTACGCCCTAAATCACGTCACCCAATGTACGGGGCAAGCAGTTCGCCTCGGTCGCGATTAATGTCCGCGATCAGGTCAGCTCGCAGGCGCTCGTTCTCCTGCACGTTCTGCGTCGCAGCCCAAGCATCAAAAATGGCAGCCATGCCGGCGGCAGGCGGGTGGGCGACGGGATCAAGAGCAGGGGGCGCGCTGCCGACGGCGTCAATGTTGTCCATTACCGCAGCGACGCCGCCGGCGCCACCGCCAGGTGCTCCAGCCCCGGCGGCAGCAATAACACCTCCGACGCCACCGGGGCTGTCACCGCCAGGTGCAAGTGCCCCGGCGGCAGCAATGCCGCCAGCTGGTGTCCCACCGCTCTGTCCTTTTTCACCATCTGACTGGCCGCCAGCATCGCCACCTTCGCCACAGTTAGTCTCACCATCACTCCCCACCGCACGTCGACGGCGACTCAAAAAGTTGCTATGTCCACTCTCCACACTCATATTATGCAGAATGCAAATGGCCTTGTAGGTCGTCACTAGCTGCGACACAGAGCGGTAGCGCCCAGGGTGGAGCGCAACTTGAAAGCGCTTACTCAATACGACAAACAGCCGATCCACGTCCTTTCGGGTGTCGTTTTGGAGGCAGTTGAACGTCGTCTGCTCCTCAGTGGACGGCTTGGGGTGTGGCGACATCAGAAAAGCGTAGCGCGGGTAAACCCCGTCGATAAGGTAGAAGGGAAGCGTGCACGTGTGGCCATTAATAGTAAAGGGCGTGCCGCGAGGCGGCCACCGGCCGCCATTGACGTCCAGGTACAGCGTTGACTGCTGCATGACGATGATGTCGTTCAGACTGCCGGGGGCCCCTACAAACAGGTGCCACACCCACAGGTCCTCGTCACACACAGCTTCTACAACGATGCCCCGCTTGCCCTTGCGACTCTGGTAGGCCCCCGCCATCCCCGTCGGGCACTGGTGCCACTCCCAGTGGCAACTGTCTAGGGAGCCCATGCACGCCGGCATCCCGCGTTCCTTGTTGCGCTCCATAATTGTATTGAGCTCTTCTTGGTTCTTTCGTCGCAGGTAGGTCGGTCCCAAGCGCTTAACAATAAACTCCATCAGCAACTTGGTCGACTTGGCTATCACCGTCCGGGAAAGGCGCACGTACTCGTCCGCTCGGTCGGCCGCCTCGCCGTAGGCGATCACGCGAAAGGCAGCCACAACCTTCTGCAGTGGATGCGCTTGCAGCTTGCTTATCGCATTAATGCGTTGTTGGAAGAAAGGCTCGTCCTTAACCGCCAAATAGATACGCCGAAAGACGGCGCGGGGGACACCGAACCGCGCCTCAAAGTCCCGGTCATCGTAAAGAGGGAGCACACCGCCAGCACCAAGGTAGTCTCGCAAAATGGCGTGCACACCGGCCGCAAAGTCGCGGCGCTTGTTGCCACGGCGCCCCACGGTGGAGCCACGATAGAGCCATCGTCGCGCGATGCGCTTGGCGCGCGCGCGTCGGCGCACCGCCATGAGCACATTGAAGTGCGCCTGCACCACAGCAGCAACGTCCGCGCCGTCGTCCTCGGCCAGCAGGGCGGCGGTGGCCGAGACCTCCTCCTCCTGGACGTCCATACGGAAAGAAGGGACGCGAACGACCGGACCCCGTGGGGGGCGGGGTGGGAATGGGGAAGAACAGCAGGGGCGTCTGGTGCGTCGTGGAAATGAAGGAGCATGGGAGAAGTGGGGACGAGCGGTGCGAGCAGCGCGCGTGCTCAGCGAGATCGAGGAGGGGGGGGGAGTGGGATGGAGCCCAGCTGTGAGCGCAGAGCGCGTGGCAGGCACGATGGAGGAGGGGCCGCGTCGGCCGTGCCCACGCGTGTGGTGGGTGGACAAAATTCGGCGGCGGCGGGATTGGTGTGACGACGGCGGTGGCAATCAGCGGGCGGCCCGTGCCGTCCTCTGGATGGCGTGTCCGGCCGACCACTGCAGACAGCCACCCCAGCGCACCCCCCCACTGCTGATTCACGCCGGGATGCCCTGCCACCACCCCCCCCGCGCCGCGCTCGTGCGGGCGCCCCTGCCACTGATGCACGGTGGCTGGGCGGCCACCCCCCTCCAAACGGTGCCGATCGCGGCCCCCGCCATTCAGGCGCGACCGTTCGGGCTGCAGGAGCCGCTCAGGCTCCTGTCAGGGCGCCCCAATAGCTTTAGCACAGCGACCGGCCCGATCTCGCCCCTCCACGCGGCGCTGTCGACGGCCCGCGCCGCCCTCGTGAAACGACCTCCCTCCACAAGGGCCCCCAGAGAGGCCCTCCGGAGGCGCAGCACATCTGGGTCGACAGCCCCACCCCTCTCAGATTGCCCTGTAAGCGATGCGTGGGAGCCACGCAGGCGCAAGAAGATCCAACGCGCTTCCCTCTGTGCATGCCGTGACAAAAATATCTGGAGAGAGCCGTGGACCCGCTTTCGAGAGGAGTGGTCCAGATGGACAATTTCTAGTCTCTGAATGACTGTGAAAAACCGGGGCTAATCGTGGGCCCACACGTTGCTCGCTTAAGCGTGCTATCTTCTATACTGTTTCGAATCGTTCGACCAATGAGAGAGCATAAAAGAATTGGGTCGGCTTCGGACCGACCCCATTGCCGGTCGGAAATGAGGTCGGTCCGGCACGGGCCCCATTTCTGAAGGCAACATATGCGTTGCACTGACCTCATTTGATTTGGGCGAGATGAAGCCTAAATGGGGTCGGAGACGTTGATGCGGGAGCGTTCCGGCCCCATTTCCTTAATAATGAGACACGTTTGGGCCACGTTGCGCGACGTTTCGCAAATATGACTTGGGGCGGACGTTGCAGGGTTTTCTCTGAGCACACGACGGCACAAAAAAATTTGATCTGCCGGCATGAGTTGCTCTACGCCCTCTCAGAAAGATTTTATGTCAGTGACATCGGGCGCCTGGACTGGCCCTGGGTTGACGAATAGGGCGTTTGGTCCCTTGAATCATCTGAGTGGCAAATCGCGTCAGCTGACACAGCCCAAGTCAAGTACGGCCTTTTGCATGTCGGTCAAGTTGGGGACTTCGAACGTCTAAATGTGTATAAGTTTTGCGGGGTGGTGCGCACAGGCGGCCACAGCGCAGAGGTGCTTATCGAGTTTTCACGCGCAAACGCGTTTCTCTTGTAACAAGCTCCGTAACAATCATCCGGAGCGGCCTGCATGTACCGGGAGGTTGCGCAAAGACTGACCGGTTGCCTAAAGACTGATCCGGCTCCAAGCATTCGATTGCAGCTCCCTGGGCCACCTTTCTGCCTGCTTCGGACCAAGTCAACGGCAAGAAGGGGCAGAAATCTAGAGTTTGCGCCGTCCAGACGACTGATTACAACAGACCTGGCATTTAGGGCTGAGCATAGGCCAAGCAGGGGCACATTCCGGTCCTGTGTGAAGGTATCAGATGATTGGCCTGAAGGACCAAGACACTACATGTCCTTCAATCTGCATCATCGGGGGGCAATGCCACCAGGAGAGCTGCAACTGGTGTCGATATCGAGTCCCTTTAGCCCAGTGAATTGTGCCTTTGTCAAGGGGAGGTCTTCTTTGACAGTGGAGGGTGTCTGCGCACCCTCAGTGGCCCCCAAAAAAAAGGGAGACACCAGCTTTTTGTCGATGGGCGGTGGAGGGTGGGCGGGAGGCGGGCGGTGTGGGGCCGGTAGATGGACTACTGAAAGTAAAGCATCCACTCAAGATACCGTTTACAAGCGCAGCGAGCCGTATGCCACTTTGTGGTTGTTTGTTTGGTAGCAGGAAGATCACCACGCGCTACGATGGGCGCAACCCTGCAGGCTGTACAGCCTCAAGCAGTCGAATGAGGTTGGGGAGGAGGCGCAAAGATGATGATCCGCACAAGAAAATGTGCCCTGACGGGGTCAGAAACGGGTGCGTACAGATCAGGTGTTGGGCACCGATCCGCCCGATTTTGGGCCTATATGGGAGACACAATGCCGCAATAAAAGAAAAAAGCGGAGACGCCAGGCAAAGCTTTTCTTAACAGAACATATTCTGCTGCGTCATCAGCTTAATAAAAATGCATATTTTTCGCTACGGCTCGCCCACGCTCTATTTCTCTGTGTTTGTTTGTTCATGAGAAGTCACATGATAGGCAACCTCCCAGTGGCTGTAAACGGCGATTTCGCCGGCAGCAATTTGCGCAGCGGAACTGCGTTTCGTCCGGACTGTTATCTTTCTATCATCCGGGGTGCCTCGCCGCGATGAAAACGGCCATAGCCTTCCGTCAGTCCGGACGGCGCTTGGCGGCGCTTCACAAAAAGTTTAGACGTCAGCATCTTACGGAGGGGGCCGAGCTACAGAACGACCATGTCGCTTACGCCGCAGGCATTCACTATCTTCCCACAGTCGGCAGCCCGCGCAGCTGGCCAACAAAAGCCACACATGCGGTGATGCGGTCGAAATTGATTGACGATTGGATCATGGAGACCCTTAGCCGTCATGGCGATTGGCTCCGTGTCGCTCTCGACAGCTGGGGATCTTCTTTGTACAGGCTTGTGGGTCACCCTGTAAAATGTAAGCCACCACCTCTTGCGGCCTCTCTCGCAGTTCTTCCACAGGTCTTCCACAAATCCACGCCCTTGCGGAGGGACTTACGAAGGGGGTTTCGGAGCTTTTTAAAAGAAAAACGCGCTTGCGCGTGAACACACGATAAGCACTACTGCACAGGCGGTGCCGCTGGTAGCGGATCAAGTTGCGACGTGACATCCTCAAGTTGTTTCCTGGTTACGGTTTAAGGGCTGAGTTGCCCCGGTGCCTCGTTGTGAGTGGCCCTGCCTAAAGTTCTCGGGGAGTCTGTGCTGACTAGCGTGTTCAGGGTTGGAGAAGAACTCCGATGGCGCCCAAGCCAGGGCGGTGTTAACTTCACTTGTGGTACATGGCTGAGGACGAGTCCTCCCCGTTGCGCTCGACGTCTCGTGCTGTGTATGTTGGAGACGGCAGCATGACGGGTCTCGGGGCCAGATGGCCGCTGCTTTCGCAACGGTGTGAGCGCGACGCGGCTGATGCGGAGCTGCGTACGTTGGTCCAGGCTAACTGCTCGTGAGAAATGTGGAGGGCATGGGCACGGCGTGCGCACGGCGCGCTGCAACCTGCAGATGGACCTCAGATACAGATGAGCTCGTCGTCTTTTGTTTGTGTCGTCTTTGTTGCTTTGACCGATGCGGTCTTCAGGCCCGCGCCGTTAGTCCACAACTAAGAAAAGAACGAGCTACCCAATGAGCGGATTCTTCTGGCCATCCAGTGCCGCCCCCCGCACCCTACTCCTCCTCCAAACTGCGGATCATTATCGCACTCTCCTGTCCAAGGAAAGGAGGCACTGACAAAGAACCGTTGCAGAAGCAGCTCGTGAGGAGCGTCAGGCACCGTAGCGGCAGTGGCGTTCTAACCGAGGCGGTCACTGAGGTCCTCCAAGTCGGGCACGACATGCTCCGGCCGCTGAAGACGGGTCGCGGGCACAACAGCCAAGGCGGAAATTCCTGTTCGACGGTCCATGTCCCATCTCCGGCGGCCGCACTCGACCTTAGTAAGGACGCAGTTAGGGCGCGCCACAGCTTCCTGCAGCAGCTGCACGACCAAGAATTTGCACTGCTCACCGTCAACGGCATTGATGAGCAGCCCAGTCAAATCCAGCCGGGGGGGTGCCGACGGCCTCGTTCAGCTCCTGATGAGGACGAGTTGCCACCACGGAGTGTTGTTGTAGAGCGATTGCGCCGCTCGCACCCGCTGGACAAACCCACTGGCACCCCACTCAAACGACGCGTCGCAGGCAATTGAGATGCAGACCATCAGCAATTGCGTGTTTCTCACGCCCAGCGCGTCCAGAAGTCCCCGCAGTCGTCCGCCGACGGCAGCCGCTGCTGCCGCCAGACTCACTCGCGGGCCACGGACACGCATGCGTTGGCGGCGCTCGGTACCATCCCGGCCGGCGATTAAGCTGGCTTGCACCCGCTTCACTGGTCGAGAAGCGTCACTAATCAGCGGCCTGGCGGACCGCTCGCATTCTTGACGAGAGGAAAGCAGCAAAGCAGGCACGTCAGACGCAGGCGAGGCGCAGGCTTCCCCCCGAAAACGTCGTTGAACTCATAAGAGGTGTAACAGGGTGCTTCACGCCTCCGTGGGGCGCCTTCTTCTCTCCATCGCTGTTCGTGTCGTTTGTTCCAGCGACCGATGCGGGAGCAGGCGAGTCTTTTCCGCCTCGCGATAGCGGACGGCGCGTCTGGCTGCCGCTCATACTGCTGCCGCTGGGCGTCAACCAGGATCGCCGAAGAAGGGGCGGACGAGGCACAGTTGGGCCTACTGGCTCTTCGTCCCTGCTTTTGGGTGGGCCAATCGACCCGGCCAGCATAAACGGCCAGTCGACCGGCCCGAGGCGCCACTGACGCCCTTTGTTCGTGTGCTGGATGACGCTTTTTGTGCAAAAGTGGCCCCCGACACAACCAGCGAGGCGCAAACAAACGAGATGGAAAGAAGTGAACAAAAATTGCCACGAGAAAGATGCGAATGTGGGGTTAGGCTGTGTCTTGACGGCGCGAGCACGTGCACGTGATTGGGTCCGAATATGGATATAAGTCCGTCGAGAACGCGTGATTCGACAACCGCTGTCTTGCCGGGCACCAAAACTGTCGTGTTTAGATGGTTTGAAAGGTGGCATCTGGAGTGGGCAGATCGCATCTCACAGCGATCGCAAGGAAGTTTCGGACACAGCGCGCCTGCTACGTTGCCGCAACCACGCAAGCGGGCCCCGCCGATGAGGATTCGCCTCATCGCAGTCACGTGGCCGCACAACATGATCCGAAAAGGGCTCTCGTCCAATCATTCGTGTCAGATGCAGGGCCGCCCAACAGGCTATTTCCTTTCCGAGCACGTTCACGTGTGCGAGATTTTTCAAAAATCTCGCACACGTGAACGTGCTCTGCCCGGATCGGCCCGGATCGGCCCGTTTCCGCCCGCTTCGGACGGTAAGTCCGTTCGTGCGCGGGTTACCCGATCACTCCAATAATGTCCAAACTGGTCTACGTGATTGGGGCGTGATTGGAACGTCGCGTTCTCATTGGCTAGCACGCACTTGTGCACGCCGTCCACGCGTCGTTAAGACAGACCCTTAGTCGCCATCCCATGACTACACTGCACGCATCTTTGTCGCACACGCCTCGCGTCGCAACAAGACAGGCAAACGGGGTAGACACACGGCGTCGCACATACTCGGGGGGAGCCTGTGTGGCCAGTATCACATGAAATAAAAGAACGTCCCCATTCCGAAAAACGGAACGGCCATGTGACCAATGGCGTGCGGTCACCAGAATACGGTCAGATCAAGTGGTTTTCGGCCGCACCAAAAACTTGCGGTTCGGTAGGATTTCCCTTCGACACCTGTGTGTCATTCCAAATACTAGCCAAAGCGTTTTGAGCCCAAAATTGCTGAACCCCGAATGTGGTCCTGGTGGACAGAAACTGACTTGCGTACTGACTTTCTCCACCAATCAGATGCGTTCCTGGGACGGACTGAGTGCTCCTAATTGCTGACATGTGCCCCCACAGACTTGAAAACAACATTAGCTCCTCTCGTATTCTGCACTTTTGGCAAGGAGACAGTAGAAAGTCTCAAAACCTCGTGTGGGCAGCGTGCTCCTTGCCAAGAAAAGCGCATCAAGCGGTACCAAAAAGTGAGTTCTGCTGGATGCGAGGTCCGGGCACCGAATACGGGCTTTCTATTGGCTTCTATGCTTTCTTACTGTTCTTTTAAACCAATGGAGTGCTTTTACTCACAGTCAGTTTCTGTGTCTGTCCCCCAGGACAAAATTCGGGGATCAGCAATAGAGCAGCTCGCTTGTCCGTGGTTTTGCCGCTCGCTCGTCTCCTTCCCCAGATTCCTTCGCTTCCCCTCCTGCCCTCCCTCTCACCGCATTTTTTTGGGTCATCGTGCCTATTTTACAAACTGTCTTGTGCTTTATCGACGTATTTCTCCGTCCCCCTCACTCCCGCTCAGAGGCATTCGTGCCAAAAATCACTAATGTTGCCCTCCGCCGCAGCTTTCGGTCTCCACCCCTCCCCCACCTCAACCCGCACAACCCCCACCACTACAGCCAGCACAGCAGTAGCCATACGTGATAAGAGTCACAAAGGGAGCCGATCAGCAAGAATGAAGGACGATTAGCAACTGGGGGGGACAATGACGGGGTTGCTGGAGGAGAAAGACGGATGGCCAAGGAGGTTGATGGGCGATTCTGAATCGAGTGTTGGCAGAGGCCGAGCCGCAAAGCCGGGCCATGAGCAATTCGCGCGGGACATCAGTTCAACCGTTCTCTTGAGGGCCTCAATCTGAGTATTGATTGGGCAAGCGCCCGACTCGTGTCGTCCCTGCCGATAAGATACGTCACAGGGGGTTTGCCAGACCAAAAGGATTGCCCCTCGCTCGGGCCGCCTTCGTACGAAGAATGCCATACTGCGGATGCAAGAGGGGCCCCCCACTGAGGCCCGACTTTCAAAAGGACCCCTGCAGCCCTTTTCGCATGCATTGCTCACAAGCAGCGACCGTTCGCCCCCAAGTCACCTCGCCGTGTGTACTCGACATGCCAGGAGAGTCCCCTACCAACGCCGAGCACCAGAGTATTCCGTATTTCTTCTCCTGAAACCCCCTACTCGTTCCCCCCCGTTGCTGATAGTCCCCCACTCTTGCTGACCGACTTTCTTTGTGACTCATATCACGTATGGCTACTGCTGTGCTGGCTGTAGTGGTGGGGGTTGTGCGGGTTGAGGTGGGGGAGGGGTGGAGACCGAAAGCTGCGGCGGGGGGCAACATTAGTGATTTTTGGCACGAATGCCTCTGAGCGGGAGTGAGGGGGACGGAGGAATACGTCGATAAAGCACAAGACAGTTTGTAAGAGAGGCACGATGACCCAAAAAAATGCGGTGAGAGGGAGGGCAGGAGGGGGGGCGAAGGAATCTGGGGAAGGAGACGAGCGAGCGCCTAAACCACGGACAAGCGAGTTGCTCTATCAGGCTCAAAACGCTTTGGCTAGTGTCTGGAATGACACACAGGGGTCGAAGGGAAATCTTTCCGGACCGCAAGTCCTTGGTGAGGCCGAATACCACTTAATCTGACCGTATTCTGGGGACGGCACGCCATTGATCACATGACCGTTTCGTTATCCGGAATGGGGACGTCTGTTTACACTCCCCAGTATCAAGCGGGTCATGTGTAAAATCCTCTCTTTTGCAGCAACCAAAGCCTTGTCCTCAGGGCCCCACCTCGCATCACGCTTTTCACATTCCGCATACAGCAGTGGCGGTTCTGCGTCCGTGACCGTCTTTAGGACTCCCTGATTCATCGCCTTCTCTCAGCACACACTTTAGGGCTGTTAACAGAAGCCCTGTCGTTATCTCGTATATGAGCGGTTATTTTTCCCGACATAAGATCGGGGTCCAGAACGCTCTGTCAAGCTTATCGTTATCCGTCGCACGACTGAAGTTGCACTTGAGAAGGATCAACGCAAAACAATTTCGTAATGTACTTGTTCCATTTTTTCGAGAACTCCTTTGGCTGCGGCTTCAATTGCGTGCCACGCCGGATCTGGCAGCGCTTGGGCACCTCGCCCCACCGCTCGAGCCTCTCGTTGCTGCTTTGTTCTGGCCGTGATGCGCGTTCCCCTCTCTCTCTCTCGCTTCCCCCGCCCCCCCACGCCTGGGCGCCCAACTCTCCAACCCAGCGGTGCTGTCACGGCGCGGACATGGCTCCCAATCAGGCGTCAGGCGGCGATCACCGCGTGCCGACGTCTGCCCGCGAGCGACTGGGTGCCGGTCGCCCGCCCTCAGAGCTACGCCTCCTACGACCC
>Ga0209187_1004334_pt1 | contig 10907 bp, 15 predicted proteins | sample BantaG_FD_187430 | JGI IMG/M metagenome (GOLD analysis project Ga0209187, IMG submission 187430) | Marine algal microbial communities from Bantry Bay, Ireland - BantryBay_4 metaG (SPAdes) (version 2) | ecosystem: Host-associated > Algae > Red algae > Unclassified | place: Bantry Bay, Ireland... | reverse complement strand
ACCAGAAGTGTCTTTATCCAGTCGGTGTACTATCCCCTCTCGTAAAGGAGTTTTATCTGTTGACCTTGTTTTCATAAATTCGGCTACAGAATACTGGTCATCGTCTTCGTATTTAGGGTGAGTGATTAGTCCGCTAGGTTTATCGATAACGACAACGCTATCGTCTTCGTGCAATATTACAATATCCGATTCTTGCACTAGACACACTCCTTGAGTTTGTTGCAGTGAGTTGGGTGTGCCATGCTACTTTCTTAGACCAACTGCTTTTTGAACTTTCAATAAAGTTTTATTAGCAATCTTATTAGCTTGCTCTTCGCCTGCTTCCAAGACTTTCATTACTTTGTCATCATCAATTTGGTTATATTTTGTTTGAAAATCTGTCAAAAAACTCTCGACAGTAGCAGCTACTTTTTTCTTGAGGTCACCGTACTGTTCTTTGTCTTGCCACTCTTGGACTACTTCAGAAATCTTCCTATCTGTTAAGTAGGCTTCGATCTGCAATAAGTTGCTTATGCCCGGCTGGGTGTCAAAATCATAGTTTATTTTGCCAACAGAGTCTGTTTCAGCACTCATAATTTTTTTAGCGGCTACTTTAGGATCATCAGTCAATTCAATCTTACCTTTTTCATCCTCTACCGATTTACTCATTTTCTTTTGAGGATTTGTCAGGCTTCTGATTCGAATAGCTTGTTCACGCTCAAAATACTTCTGTTGATCGTCTGTACTTTTTGGAGTAGCCAAATCTAAGTCAAATTTGTTATTTAGTCTATCGGCCAAAGTCCTGGTCAGCTCTAAGTGCTGTCTTTGGTCTTCACCTACGGGAATATAGTCTGCCCCGTATAGCAATATATCACCCGCCATTAGAATTGGGTAATTTAACAAACCAACACTAACACCTTTATGGCCAAGCTGTTCGGACTTGTCCTTAAACTCAACCATTCGATTAGCTTCACCATAGTAAGTAAAGCAGCTTAATATCCAAGCCATTTCTGAATGGGCTTGCACCTGGCTCTGGCGATAAATCAAAACATCATCCCCGAACTGTAGTCCAGCCGCTAAATACATTCGAACATTATCAATCGTTCTGTCGTACAGACTTTCATGGTCAATCGGTGTAGTGAAGCTGTGTAGGTCTGGCAAAAAGAAGAACATCTTATCATCGCTGTCTAAGTTGTTGCTCTTATCAACCATAGCCTTTATTGCCCCCAGATAGATCCCTAGGTGCAGAGTATCATTTGATCTTATGCCTGTTAGTATTGTGCTCATGTAGCTTAAATTATACCCTAAAAAGAATCTTTTGCGATTGGCAAAATAACTTCTTTGGCTTGACCAGCCTTTATAATGGCTTGGTTGAACCAAGCTAGCTCCGCTTCTTCTTCGTGGGCGATTATGACTTCTTTTTCAATTGCTAAGGCGTAGCCAATCTCTACTTGCAGCCCAGCTGACACCTGTTCGTTAACTAGCGCCAGCAGTACGTCAGCCTTTTTTAGCTCCTTTATGTCTAAGAAGAAGGCTTCGGCTGGGTCAGGGTCGTTTATTTTATAATTGTCGGCACGCAGAGCGTTAAATACTTCGTATCCCATACCCTCCAACGTTTCGAGTTGTGATTCAAGCCTATCCTTAAATTCAGGGAATACTTCGCCCGTATCATAATTAACTTTACTGGAATATGAGCAACCTACAAAAATTCTTTTCATGTTTTTATCTCCGCCAAGATCTTATCAATCTCTGGTTTGATCATATCCGCAATGAGCTTATGGCCTTGGTTATTAGGATGCAGTCCATCTGGAAGATAGTTTCTGCCTGCGTCCAATTCTTTCTTAAAATTATTAAAAAGAGGTATAAATGGAATTTCGTTAGTATCGGCAACTTCCTTCATTTTGTCTTCATACCTTTTTATAGACGCGTTGGTATAGTGAAAATTACCCCAAGAAACAGGTGTTGTTTTTGATTGATCACACGCAGACAGACCTATGAATATTAACCTTGAGCTCAATGACTTAGTCTTTTTGATGATATCTTTAAGGTTATTCTCGTAATCCTCAATTGATACTCTGACGCTTTGACCTTCTGATTCATTGTCTGTTGATGAATCATTAACTCCAACCTGGACAAGAACAACTGGTAAATTGCCTCCTCTTGTCCTTGCTATAATCTCTGTCTGGATTCTGTCGAGCACATCTTTGGAGTTATCTGCGGATATCCCCAAATTAAATACTGAAGGCTCATTGCGTCCTTGCAGGTCAGATGATTGAAGTGTGTCATAATCTCTTCTCAAGCGATCGACCCATCCGCCATCTGTATCCCAAAATCCTTGGGTTATGCTGTCCCCAAATACCAAGACTCTCATTTACTTAACCACTCGGCAATTTTGTTTTGATATTCTTCAGCTTGCTCTTCTGTAGGATTAGTCATCTTAAAACCATGCTTGAAGCCCTTTGCCTCCCAAGTCTCAGCGCTAAATGCTTTAATGTATGGATCTGTGCTAGTCTTTGGACAAGCTTGGTCAAATTCATGGGTTAGAACATAGGCCTCACCCTTAAATTTTGCTCCTTCCGCTAAAACTGGATGTTTATCAAAGTTTTTCGGGTCCGCTCGGTACTCATTTCTTATCTGTTCTTGATCTAAGTTTTTCCATTGAGTATAGACATCTTTAGGATCATAGTTTGCTGGCACTCTTAAGATAAGTTTTCTTATTGACCTAGCTTTTATTAGTTTTGCTGCAAAATAGCCACCATAACTAGTGCCCATAACATCAATAGTCTTCTTTGGATGATTTTCTTTTATCCAATCATATGCTCTGACAACTTCCGAAAAGTTTTCTGAAATAGTGATATCTTGGATATCAAATGGACTCTCGCCGTGTCCAGAATAATCTACAACTAGCGCAGACGTGCCGTTTTTGGCAACAATTGCATCTATGAGTGGTTTGTAGCTCTTTTTTGAAGAAGTAAAGCCAATCAGCACCAGCAATACATTATCATTGCCTTTATACCAGTCTGCTTTTAATTCGTAACCCAAGCATTCAATTTTTACTTCTCTGAGAATCATGACTCGACTTCTGTAATGTACTTTTTATAAGCAAATCTAAATCCTTCAGTATAATCATTTGGGTTACTTTTGATGTCCTCTGTTAACTGATCGAGTTTAATCCATCTATAATCTGATACTTCATCTTGATCAATAATCACCTCACCATCATACTCACCCATATAGACGGTATTGAATCTTTTTCTTGTTGTATCATCTACTTTCTCTTTTACAAAATATTTTGTTAATCTGATCAACTCTACGTTTTTTACACCCATTTCTTCTTCTAGCTCTCTTGTTGCAGCTTCGTCATAGGTATCACCAACGTCAACATGACCAGCAGCAGACTGATCCCACATATTAGCACAATTAACTTTATTGGAGCGTTTTTGAATTAACATCTCGCCTTTTGGGTTAGTAATGAATATTCTAACTATTCTAACTGCCACGTCTTTTGATATGGCATCATAGGCGGGGCCTGGTCCTACTTCGTTATCGTTTTCGTCTACATAGATCACATCTTTATACATTATTGCTCCGTCTGTTAATTTAGCTACATTATATCAGCATAGACCCAACCATAGCCAGCAAAGCAGCTAGAAGCTTAATTTTGATGTTATCGCGTTCTTTCAAGAAAATTGCTGCTGCAATAGCCACCGTAACGACTTTTGCAGAAGCGAGGGCGCTAAGGAGAGAAAGATTGTCAGCCAAGTCTGTAGCCCACATTAATAATAGTATTTGTGGAAAAGCCACTAAGCCTAGCCCAATGATCATTGGTAATTCTTTCTTGATTTGCTCTTTTTGTGTATAGAGGTTTTTATAGCTTGGTATAAGCTTAAACACAAGACCAAATCCAAAGCTTAAAGTTAAAGTTGTGACTACGTTGGTTGCTTCTACTAGATATCTCGACAACAACCCGATGAGAGTTATCAATATAATAGACAGCAACATCAAACCAACACCCCTTCGACTCATCTTTACCTTGCCAAGCACCAAACTACTCAATAAGAGCAAGCCAGCGCCTAGCATTTGCGAACTGCTTAGACCTTCACCTAAAAATATCCCGCTAAGAATTATTAAAGGCACGACACTAAGCTTGACCAAAGTAGTAAAGGTGGACGTGTCCGTTTCCTTGATTGCGTAGAAGCTAACATATCCGTAAGCTGTGCCAATTATTGACTCGATACATGATATAGCTAGCACGCTATAGGCAGGAATATAAAAGTCTCCCGTTAAGATAACTATTGCCAACATTGCTGGTAAACTTACTGTTGTAGCTCTAATTACACCCGAAGTTAATGGATCTAACTCTGACTTTACTGCAAACCTTCTGTATAGAAGCGACGCAGCTGTTGTAAAAACAAGCCAAACACAAAATATTATTTGCCAATTTAACATGTTTTCCTTTCTGCTTAACTCAATTACCGAGAAGTAATATGAGTAATTAATTTATTGTTTATAGATGTCCTGGTAAGACCAAGAATGGATTTTTAACTCGTTAAAAACTCATTTCTGTTCTTTAGGAGATGGGGGCTTTCGCCCATAAGTTACAATAATAGTATCATCAATAGTAATATAAGTCAAGCATATTATATTATCAAAATTACCGAAGAAGCTTGCCTAGAGCAGACTCTTTGGGTGATATACTTAAAAGTGTATTTGGACTTTATCCAGCAACTTAGGGTTTAAGACATAGAATTACTGCTCCGATTGAGCTAAGCTACTCAAAAGATTCGAAAGGTGCCAAACACTAACGCTTAGAGAATTGTTCGGACTTCCTGGCTCTCTTGAGCCCCGGTTTCTTTCGCTCTTTCTCACGAGGATCACGCTTAAGCAGGCCTTCTTTTTTAAGAGTAGATCGATAATCGTCGTTAATTCCAGCGAGTGCGTTAGATATTGCAAGCATGCAAGCTCCTTGTTGGCCGTGCATTCCACCACCTCGGACTCTTAGGGATACGTCAAATGTCTTTTCACGACTAACTGTTCTGAAAGGCTGGTCGAGTTCCCAAACTAACTTATCGTAGCCATCAAAGTATTCTAATGCAGGTTGATCATTAATTGTGACCTCACCTTTACCTCCATCATATAGTCGAGCTCTTGCAGTTGAAGACTTTCGTCGACCTAGTCCGTAAAAATATGTTGTACTTTTGCTCATTTAATCTCCTTTGGTGATTGTGCAGCATGATCATGAGATTCATCTACATAGATTTTTAGTCTGTTCATTCGTGGTGGTCGCAGTTTATTCTTTGGAAGCATTCCGTAGACAGCGTCCGAAATAACCTTAGTTGAGTCTTTTTCCATCTGTTCACCCAAAGTAGTAGACTTTGTACTACCCATGTAGCCACTATGTCGATAGTAAACCTTTTGATTATCTTTTTTACCTGTTGCAGCAACTTTATCCGAATTAATAACAACAACGAAGTCGCCATCGTCTGTGTGTGGAGAGAATGTTGGCTTAGCGCTACCTGACAGCATCGCAGCAATCTTAGTAGCTAGCCGACCAACTGGTACGTCTGTTGCATCAACAATAAACCAATCTCGGCTCCCAATATCTTCTTTTCTCTTAGAGAAAGTTTTCTGTAGTCTCATTATTTGTCACCTCTCTTCTTGACCGTAGACTGACTACTTGCCGTCTGACGCCCTGAACTTTTTACCTTTGAGTTTTGAATTTTAGACTTTGCAGAAACAGCAGATTTTGGCTTAGTAGCTTTAGCCTTAGCGGTAGACTTCTTGTCAGTTTTCTTTACTGTTTTAACTTCTTCTTTCTTCTTAGCTTTTACTGCAGAAGCTTCCATTTCGGTAAATGATAATCTGACTATCTCAGAACCATCACCACGCCTGTATCCAGCGTGCTCTAATCTTGTGTACCCACCATTTCTGTCTTTAAAACCAACAGCTATTTCATCAACTAGCTTATGTGCCGCACCAATTGTGTGTAGCTTGCCAATAACTCTTCTTCTGCTGGCTAGAGTGCTTTTCTTGGCTGTAGTAACAAGCTTTTCAAGATCGCTACGAATAGCTAGAGCCTTTGGTCTAGTAGTCACTACGAAACCATGCTCAATCATGTCAGTCATCAGACTGCGTACTAAAGATTTTCGCTGATCGCGTTCTCTTTGTAGTTTTATTCCTTTGTATCCGTGGCGGTGCATAATATTCTCTCTATAGCTACTTAGCCTAGATTAATTTCCTTTATCTTCTCTTGAACTTCTTCTAGTGCCTTGGCACCAAAGCCCTTCAGGTTACGCAAGTCACTATCTGTTAGTGACACTAGGTCGCCAACAATTTTAATGTTGTTGTTCTGTAGTGCGTTTGTTGTTCTAGCCGACAAGCTCAAGTCATCAATAGACATTTCAAGATCATTTGAAGAGTTGTTCTCCACTTCCTGAATGTGGCTTAGTGGCTCACCAGCTTCAACAGTGGTGCTGCCTGCAAGTGCCTCATATTGGTTCTTCAAAATTGCGTTTGCTTCTTCAAAAGCGTCTTTTGGCGAAATCGTGCCATCAGTATCGATGGTGATTACTAATTTATCAAGATCTGTCATCTGACCAACACGAGTATTCTGCACTTTATAGCGCACCCTCTCAACAGGTGAGAACACAGCATCTAGAGCAATCATGTCGCTTGGCTTAGAGTCGTCTCGCTTTTCATCCAAAGGACGGTAGCCGCGTCCGGGTTCAACAATAATATCCATCACTAGCTTAGCAGTAGACTTAGACAATGTTGCAATAACTTGTTTTGGATTTGCGATTTCTACTTCTGAGTTAGGAGTAATATCAGCTGCAGTTACTTCTCCGGAACCCTTAGATTCTAGACGTAAAGTAATTGCCTCTTCGCCAAAAGTTTTGAACCGTAGACTCTTTAGGTTCATCATAATATCGACTACGTCTTCTTTGACGCCCTCAATTGTTGTGAACTCGTGGTTTGTTCCTTCTACTTTAAAACCTACGACTGCAGCACCTCTTATGCTCGATAATAGGACTCGTCGTAGTGAGTTACCAAGTGTCATACCGTATCCGCTATGTAGTGGGTCGATGGTGAATGAGCAAGAAGTTCTGCTGTGCTCGTCCATATTTGAAAGTGTTGGTACGTGAATTAGTTTTGACATTGCTTCTCCTTGTCCTTTATCTAGAGTAAAACTCTGTTATTAATTGCTCATTAATGCCTGCGTCGATTTCTTCGCGAGTAGGAACTCCCTTAACATCGATTTTAAGCTTTTTAATGTCTGATGTAAGCCAGCTGGCGTCTTCTCCGGTATCTACTGTATCTTCGACTGTCTTGAAGTATTCATTCTTAGTACTCTTTGGTCTGACGGTGATAACATCTCCGACGCTAACTGAAATACTAGGAATATCAACACGTCGGTCATTTAGCATAAAGTGTCCGTGAGTTACTAATTGTCTAGCAGCTTGCCGTGAGCCTGCAAATCCAGCCCGGAATACAACGTTGTCTAATCTTTTTTCTAGATCTAGTAATAAGTTGGCACCTGCGATACCTTGCTTCTTAGCAGCTACGGTAAAGTACTTTTTAAATTGCTTCTCTTGAACTCCATAGATTCGCTTTACTTTCTGCTTTTCTCTTAGCTGGTTAGAGTACTGGCTAGTCTTTAAATCTCTAGCACCTTTCTCTTGGCCTGGCTTATTTGGGCGATTAAGCATAATTTTATGAGCTTTAGGGTGTAAAGCGTAACCTTCTCTACGGCTAAGCTTGGCAATTGACTGTCGTTTTTTATGTGCCATTAGTTTCTCCTAGCCTTTCTTGGTCGGCAACCACCATGCGGTACGCCAGTGGTATCTGTAACGCTTTCGACTTGAATGCCTGAATTTAATACTGCTTTAACTGCTGAATCTCTACCTAGTCCAATACCGTTAACAAAAACATCAGCTTTAGTCATGCCGTTGTCCTGCTTAACTTTAGAAGCAACTGCTTCGCAAGCTATTTGAGCTGCATACGCAGTGCCTTTTTTACTGCCTCTAAACCCTGTTGCACCGGCTGATGAAGCAGCAAGGGAATTACCTTTGCTATCAGTTACCGTGATAATAGTGTTGTTAAAAGTCGCCTGGACGTAAAATCGGCCACTCTGAACCCTTTTCTTGACTTTTCGCTTCTTTACTTTAGCGGCGCCAGCTTCTTCTGTAGCTTCCACTGTAACGTCAGCCACCTCCTCTGGGTTAGCTTCTTTAATTTCTGTATCTGGTGTTGTAGTTTTATCTTCTGTCATAATTTCCTAAGTCTTAGTTGCTGCCTTTGGTTGTGCTCCACCAACTGCAACTCTTTTGCCTCTTTTAGTTCTTCCGTTAGTGCGCGTTCTTTGGCCTCTTGCTGGCAGGCCGTTCTTGTGTCGCAAGCCTCTGTATGAGCCGATTTCTTTGAGTCTGGTGATATTTCCACCTACTACTCTCTGTAGATCACCTTCTACGGTCATATTGTTGTTAATATAATCTCGAATTTTGTTTAACTCATCTTCGGTCATGTCCTTCACTCGGACACTGTGATCAAAACCAAGTTCGTCTAAAATTTTCGCCGAAGTTGTGCTACCAATACCATGTACATAAGTAAGAGCTATAACTACTCTTTTTTCTACTGGTATTGTTATTCCTGCTATTCTTGCCATATTAGCTAGTCTTATCCTTGTCTTTGCTTATGTTTAGGATTTGAACACTTAATAATAACTCGGCCTTTGCGCATGCCTGGTCGGCACTTCGCACATATTCGTTTTACGCTAGCTCGAACTTTCATTGGTTCCTTAAATTAAATTTATGCATATCGGTAAGTGATTCGTCCCTTATCTAGATCGTAAGGGGTCAGCTCAACTTTTACCTTATCGCCTGGCACTATTCTAATAAAATGTTTTCGCATTTTACCAGCAACGTGGGCGGTTATCTCATGGTCATTATCTAACTTTACTTTGAATTTCGCACCGGGTAACGTTTCTACGATTATTCCGTCTAGTTCAATTACTTCTTTAGATGTAGCCATTATTAAAACCCGCCTATATTATCATCTGGGGTGAGAGAAGTAAAGACTTTTTTCATAATATGTGTCAAATTACTCGCCCTCATCATAAGTTATCATCATTGCTTTAGATTCGACCTGTCTCAGAGTTTCAATCGCAACAGATACAACAATCAGCAGCCCAGTTCCTCCTAAGGTTAGCGAGCCGATGCTTGGGAAGATGTACGAGACGATAAATGGCAAAATCGAAAGCAGACCTAAACTGAGTGACCCAAAGAAGTTAAGACGGCTTACAACACCCCTAAGGTACTTTTCTGTTTGTTCTCCTGGGCGAATACCGGCAATAAAACCGCCCTGGTTCTGTAAGTTCTCGGCTATATCTTTAGGATTAAACACAAATCCTGTATAGAAATATGTAAACCCAACAATCAAACTAAACAAGAAACCAACTGAGAACAAGAAGCCCCCAAATGAACCTGCAAATCCAGTGGCGTTATTGCCTACCCCTGTGCCATTAGTTATACTAGAAAACAAATCGACCATTGTCTGACCTAAGCTACTCAAGCTAGGACTATCAAGCGTCACTAAATATTGACCCACAAAACTTGGAATAAGCACGAATGCAAAAGCAAATATAACTGGTATAACACCGGCAATAATTAGTTTGATTGGCAATGCTGTGTCCACTCCGCCATAAGCACGGTTACCTTGAACACGCTTTGCATAGCTAACTGTTAGCACTCTTTGAGCTTCGCTAATCTTTACTACTATAAACGTAACCAATAAAAAGACTAGTGCAAAGGCCGCTAAGAAACCAATCGTCGGCGCATCAAACGGAACGTTAAATAAGCCAAATATACTAGTAGTATCTTCGGCTTCGAAACTGCTCTTAACGGTACTGAGAATGGTAGTTATAACATTAGGTAGCTGTGAAATTATGCTAGCAAAAATCAATATTGATATACCGTTACCAACACCTTGCTCGGTCATTAATTCACCCAGCCACATAATTATCATGGCGCCGCCCACTAGAGCTGTGATAATAAGAACCCAATCGAACAAGGACGTGCCGGAAGTGATATCTATACCCGTAGCTGAAGAGGCCTGAGCTCTTATCAATAGCACTAAGCCGATAGACTGAATGATAGCTAAAGGTAAAGTCAAGTATCTGGTGTATTGATTTATTTTTCGCCTCCCAGCCTCGCCGTCTTTTGATATTTCCTCTAGTTTTGGAACTGCCTTAACTAAAAGCTGTAAGACAATAGATGCAGTAATATACGGACCAAGCCCCACTAATACAATCGAGAAGTTAGCTAAAGATCCACCAGCAAATAGGTTAAAAAACCCTAGCAGATCTTCTGAGCTAATCAGAGTATCGAGCACTGATCTGACCGTTGCTGGGTCTGAAAAAGGTACTGGTACGTGAGCTAGTAGTCTGTAAATCACCATTAAAGCAACAACAATACCAAGTTTCTTTCGCATTTCGTCGCGCTTTAAAGCTTTGAATATCGTTTTCCAGCTCATTTACCCTCCTTAATTACTTTATTTCTTCTTTTTCGGCTTACTCTTGGTCGGAGTCGAAACATTATGAAGCTCCTTGTAGCTTCCACCTGCTTTTTCGATGTTTTCTAAAGCTCCAGAGGATATACCATTAGCCACAATTGCATATTTCTTACTTATTTTAGCATTTCCTGACACAACCTTGAACTGTGTATATTTAGGGCTGACTATTTTAGCTTTCTTAAGTTCTGCGATGTTAATCTCTTTCGCATCCATCTTGATAAGGGAGTCAGTAGAGACAGTAGCTTTTGGGGTCTTGAAAGACTTAAATCCTCTAAGTTTTGGAATCCGCTTCACTAGAGGGCTCTGACCACCCTCAAATCCTGCGCCTCTTTTGCTCTTACCGCCACTGCGGGCATTCTGAC
>Ga0209187_1004332_pt1 | contig 10908 bp, 9 predicted proteins | sample BantaG_FD_187430 | JGI IMG/M metagenome (GOLD analysis project Ga0209187, IMG submission 187430) | Marine algal microbial communities from Bantry Bay, Ireland - BantryBay_4 metaG (SPAdes) (version 2) | ecosystem: Host-associated > Algae > Red algae > Unclassified | place: Bantry Bay, Ireland... | reverse complement strand
CTACCTTCGGTACAAAACGTCACCGTCGGTCGTCCGTCATAACAAAGATTAAACGTAATTTTTGTATTTCAAAATAGGATCTAATGCAGATACCTTAATTGGTGTCCGATTAATTAGGGGCAAAACAGAACTTGTTGTCATTACTTTTAGCGATTCGGCAGTGATGAGTGTATTGTTTAAAACGGCTTCTGCGAAGTTCAACAGATCTGGGACGGTAGATTGAATTCCGCCACCTGGCACTTTGACACTTAAGTTGGTTGTTTTGTCTTTAACAAATTCACCTTTGTTATTTTTGGTATACAGTTTTGATTTACCTAGGCAGGATTGACCAAAGACTTCGACATCGGTATGGATCATGCCTGCTTTTTGCCAGATGTTTTCTTGCATATAAGCTCGGTAGGAGAGACCACTTATTTTTTCAATCACCTCTCCCAGAACAACATAGCCATAGGTCGTGTATTGGTATCCTTCTCCAGGTGTATTGGCCAAATCTCGATCTTTAAATAGGTGTACTGCCTTTCTCAACGTCGGATAGTTTTTTGTTGGAAAAGCCTCTTTTTTATTTTTGTATGCCTTGATTCCAGAGCTGTGTTGCAATAAGTGCTTAATGGTAATTGTTCCTTCTTCTTTAATTGGAAAATCTGGTATGTATTTCTGTATCGGATCATCTAATGCCAACAAACCCTTTTCCATCAACTGAAATATCGCGACGGCTGTCATTGGTTTGCTGATAGAGGCAACCCGATGGATCATATCCACCTTTGCAGGGATGTTATTTTTCATGTCCATATACCCAGCAGCATCTGACCAGACTACCTTGCCATCCTTATAGATACCTGCAGAGATACCGACAACTTCTTTGAAACTGACACATTCATTTAGTAAGGTGCTTGATCTTTTTTGTAATTGTTTGTTGAATGATTCTGACGATTCTTGAGTATACGCATTTATTGTTAGCAAGCTTAAAACTAAAAAGCAGAAGAATAATTTGTACAGATATTTCATAGGTATTAATTTTTACAGACGTAAGTAAGATTTAACAATCCAATTCGTATTGAATGTGGTATATACAATATAGGAACGATCTTTTAATTGTTGAGTAGTAAGAATCTTGATCAAACCATATTGCTAATGTCAAAGACTTTGATACAGTTTGAGCATTTAGAGATGTGAGAATTAAACTGAGCTATAATGAAAAAAAAATAATGAGATTATTACTCATGATGGCTTTATATCTCACATACCCACCAAGATAAAAATTCGCCTGATTTGAATTTATGACAAAACTATTTTAACAAAGCATCTGTATAAGTATAATATATTAACATAATAATAGAAGTATTATTATTAGAATTATAGGTTTGGCACAATTTTAGTACTTGATTATATATAATAGAATCTAGTAATATATTCTCTCAAGAATATTGTTTGGTTATTAAAATTGAGAAATAAACCTTGGCTGAATACATCAGTCGAGGTTTATACATTTTACTATAACTTATATCCAAATGTCAAATCCATTTTAATCTGTCTACCCTCAACATTGACGATTTGATCTGATAAAGAATTAGTTAGAAAGTAAGGACTATAACTCAGGGATGTCGTATCGTATGTACCTGACAAATCAAGAAATACTCGATTAATTCGTATACCAATGCCACCACTGAAGCGAGTTGTGCTTGAACCACCATTCGCAAAAATAGATGGTTGATATCTAACACCAGCTCTATACCTGAATTGGCCTTTAGATATTTCTGTACCGAATTTTACAATCGGGATTGATCTTAATTCGGCACTTATTTCATCATTCAACTCTTGTTCAAATGCAGCATCTAGAGGATCATTACTATCTCTAGTAAGATTAAAGTTAGCGTTAGTATAACCAACAAATTCAACCTCGGCTGTAAAAAATCCTCTTGTCTGTGCTTTCCTTCTTTCAGCAAAGTCGATATCTTCTTCACTACGTCGTTGGACAAGATCACCTCCTAATGTAAAAATATATGCTCCTCCTAAAATAGCTCTCCAAGGTGTTGTGAGTTGATAGTCAAACAATCCATTTGGACTTTGGGCAAGAGTTGATTCTGGATCTCCTGTATCATTGAATGTGTAAGTGAGATCCGTAAAAAACTCATCACTAAGAAACATAGCACTGGGTGTGTGGCCTGCTAGAGAAAGTTTAATCTTATTATTCAACCTATAGATAACACCGATTTTGGCATTGACACCAACGCCACTTGTTTCTAGCATTTCTTCATATTCCAAATTTTCGAAAAAGTCTATGTCATTAGCATTGTCAAATTCACTATACTCTTTAATTTCTGTGAATGAAAATATAGGAACCCCAAGATTTATACCAAATGATAGTTTACCTTTCAAGCTAGCGCCATAACCTATATTTAGCTCCGATCCTGAGCCTACACGAGAAACCGTTTGTCTTTTCGGAATAACTCCAGTGAAACCATCAAAGTCAGTTTCATAAGATAAATCTCCATCAAAATCAAAAATAGCTCCTGAATCAAATGCTGGCCCCGCCTCAAAGTCACCAAGGTCATTAAGACCTCTACCATTGGCTCTTTCTACGAAGCGTTCTGTGATTGATCCTGCTGTACTTGCTCCGTACTCGAAAAAGTTATCAAAATTTAAAAACCTATTGAATGATAATCCAAAGCTTGAATAGTTTAATGCAGATGTTGATCTGTGTCTATTAGTAGAGACATATCCAAGAACACCGATATTAGAAGTTACATTCGAACTATTTGTCGTCTGACTTCCTAAGGTCGCATCTTGATTGTCGTAATTCACACCAAAGGAAAATACAAATTCTCCAAATCGATATTCTCCAAGTCCAGCTGGATTTATCGTTGCTGCAGAAATGTCAGCACCAAGGGCTGAAAATGCACCGCCAACAGCTATTGATCTTGCTGTACTCGCATAATCATATGACGAATATCTTACGGCTTCAGTAATTGTTTGTGTATATGAAATGCATATTAGATTGAAAAGGAATATTGTGGATATGATTGTTTTACGAAACATACTGGCTATGGTTTTGAGGTAGTAAGTTATACAGTATTCTAAGATTATAGAAGTATTCTACTGGATGAAGTTAATTTGGGCATAAAAAAAAGGTGGATGAATTATGTATTCAGCCACCTTATGTAATTTACTTATTGAAAACGTATTCTATCTTATCCTCTTGAACCTCTTGAAGAACTAGAGCTTCTCGATGAGCTACTTCTTGAAGGGCTACTGCTTCTTGCTGAAGAACTTCTTATTGATGAGCTTCTTGAAGAACCCAAGTTTCTTGATGAAGTCCTAGTTGATGTTCTAGGGCTTGTTCTTCTAATCGTACTTGAATTCGTAGATGAACCTCTGAAGTCTCTTGCAGTTCGAGTAGTTCTAGTTGTAGTTCTTGGCGTTGAACCAGAAACTGAACCTGATCTTCTTGCTGAAGTAACGTTAGATACGTTTCTAGTATTGGTCGGAACTACTGCTGCTGCTCTATTAGTTGCAAACCCGCCACCAACTGGAGGACAGTAATATGCACTTGAGAAGCCACCACCTCCGCCAACAAAATTAGTTCTTCCAAAAGAATTGAAAGTGTTGAATCTAGAATTAAAAGGACTTCCAAAACTGTTGTATGCATATGCATTGTTAGAAATAAAGCCTCCTCGAGTTACTCCAAAACCATTACTAAATCCAATTGAATTGTTAAAACCATATGGACTATATCCTCCATATGTAAATGCATTGGTGTAAACAGGAGAGAAGTAGTTTATTGATGCTGATGGTCTACTGAATCTTCTTATTCTAGAAGTATAGTAATAACCATCATCCTCAGCAAAACTGCTATATCCGTAATCGTTTCTAGCTTCTGGTACATACTCTTCTTCCACTTCAGTAGTGAAATGAGCTTCATCTGAAGCGCTGTAATAAATATCATCGTACTGAGCCTGAGCTACTGTTGCCACGAAGAACAAGGCGATGAATGATAAAATTGTTGACTTGATATTAAACGTTTTCATATTTATATTTTTAAAGTGTAAACTCATTGATTTTCTTTGACTTATGGTTCATTTGCAATATACAAAATATAAGCTTTCAAAACCACTTTTTAATTATCGTCTACCTGACTTTTCAAGTAAGCTTTTTAGTATTATATACATCATTATGACGTAAATTTGTCGTTGAAGGTTCTAATTCTACCCAAATTAGGGGATTTTTAACATTTCAAATCCAAAAGATAACAAACTCGATTGCAAAATGAGCGAATTAAATTCGGATTTACTTACAGTATGGTGAATTTTAATCTATTTCAAAGAACTTGATCGACTTTTACGATCCTCTCATTTTATTTGATTTATAAACAAGGAGGTATAATCTTTAATACACCACCTTTTGTCATTTACTTCTTGAAAAATGCATTATAATTTTATCCTTTTGATGCTCTAGAAGAATTATTTTCTTGACCTTTTGCCTGAAGACTTATTTTTTGAGGATCTATTATTCGTATTGCGTCCACTTGATGATTTATTATTAGATGATGATCCTCTATTTGAAGACTTAGTTCTAGAAGATTTGTTACTAAATTTCGATAAAGACGCATTACTTGATGATCTTGAACTAGAAGATCTATTGTTTGAAGAAGATCTCGAACCAAAAGAATTACTACTAGATCTTCTGCTATCAGATGACCTCGAAGACGATGATCTGTTTGTCGGGCTGCTATTTCTGCTAGTTTGACGACTAGATGACCTGCTGTTTGATGAAGTTCTATCATTTAAGGATCTATTGGTTGAAGATCGACTATTAGAACTGCTGTTTAAAGTAATGTCTCTGGATGATGAAGATCTATTGGGGGAATTAACCCTATTTGATCTGGATGTTGACCTGCTGATTGAACTTGATCTATTTCCTGAAGGCAATTTTCTATCTACAGGGTTCGATGACCTTGATGATATAACTCCTCTGGCAGTTGATCGATTACCATTTCGTCTACTGCTTGGAGACTGATTTATAGTTCCAGTTCTAGTACTTGCTGTGCCATCGGCAGGACTGTTTCTATTCGAATTATTCCTACTGTTAGACCTGTTATTCCCACTATTGGATCTGCTACTCCTGTCATTCCTGCTATTAGATCTGTTACTCCTATCATTCCTACTGTTAGACCTATCATTCCTACTGTCAGACCTGTCATTCCTGCTATTAGATCTATCACTCCTACTATTAGACCTGTCATTCCTATTATTAAATCTGTTATTCCTATTCGATCCATAATTTCTGTTTGATCTGTTGTTAGAATAATATCTATTGCTATTATAGGACCTATTCGTTCTAAAACCTCGATTGAAACCATAATATCTATTGTTGAAATATCTGTTTGAGCCAAAGTTTCTATTGCGATAAAATGGTTGATTGAATCCATAAAAGCCAAAACCATTATTTCTAAAGAATGGATTGCGATATGATCTTCTAAAATTATTACCCACATAGAAATTAAAAAATCCAGTGGAGAAACCTATAGACCAACCAGGTCTGCGAAAATTGTCGTAGAAACCATTATTCCAATTTGGATTATAATTATAGCCATACGAAAATGGATTGTAAAAATTTCTGCCAAAATTTAAATTTACAGCAATGATCGATCTAGTATTCCAGTTTGGACTATAAAATTGATTTGGGTAACCGATCGCTTCTCTGTAAGTATTTCCTACCGCATAGTATTCACCTGTCTCTAAATCAAGTAAATAAAGGGTGCTGCCTAAGTAGTAATAACTACGCTGCCATTCTCCAGTGACTGGATTATAAATGTAATCTTCATCACTTGACGTTTCCGTATAATCATCATCGTAATCGTACTCTTGGTCATCGTAGACATCGTATACAGGATCATTTAAATCCGAATATTGATATTCATTCTCCTCATAGTACGTCTGAGAATAAGATTGATTAAGTACAAGCAAAAACCAAACTAAGACGACCATTGTGCATAATTTAAACTGCTTCATGTGATCAGATTTTTATTTGTAAATGACTGACTCTCTCTCAATAATCATAATCAAATTACTACTTTTGTGCCTCACTACTAGTTAAATTCAGGCATCTTCAAATGTTAAGCCTGTTAAAGTTAATTCTCAAAGAAATAGTTGATAAATCAAGATTTTTTTGTGTTTTAACAATGTAACTGATTGAATATCAAAATCTTATAAAATTTTAACACTTGTTAATAAAATCTTAAAATGTCTAAAGTTATTACTTCGAGAGAGGAGAATTACTCACAATGGTATAATGATATCGTCAAGAAAGCAGGTCTTGCAGATCATTCTGCCGTTAGAGGGTGTATGGTGATTAAGCCACTTGGTTATGCCATTTGGGAAAATATGAAGGCAGAATTAGATAAGGCTTTTAAAGATACTGGACACGTTAATGCATATTTTCCTTTATTTATACCTAAGTCTTTTTTAAGCAAAGAAGCCGAGCATGTCGAAGGATTTGCAAAAGAATGTGCAGTTGTGACACATCATCGATTAATGAACGACCCAAATGGTTCTGGTGTTGTTGTTGACCCATCTGCAAAGCTAGAAGAAGAGTTGATTGTACGACCTACTTCAGAAACAATCATTTGGAATACCTACAAGGATTGGATTCAATCTTACAGAGACCTTCCTTTATTAATCAATCAATGGGCAAATGTCGTCAGATGGGAAATGAGAACACGTCCTTTCCTCAGAACCACAGAATTCTTATGGCAAGAAGGGCATACAGCTCATGCCACCAAAGATGAAGCAGTGAAAGAGGCAGAACTGATTCACGAAATTTACACTAGATTCTTAGAAGATACAGTCGGTATTCCTATCATTAAAGGTGCTAAAACACCACATGAAAGATTTGCAGGCGCAGAAGATACATTTACAGTAGAAGCATTAATGCAAGATGGGAAAGCGCTTCAAGCTGGTACTTCTCACTTTCTGGGTCAAAACTTCGCGAAAGCATTTGATGTCAAATATCTAACTGATGCAAATAAAGAAGAATATGTGTGGGCGACTTCATGGGGTGTTACCACAAGAATGGTAGGCGCAATGATCATGGTACATTCAGATGATGAAGGATTAGTCATACCTCCAAAACTGGCTCCGACACAAGTCGTTATTGTTCCTATACCTAAGCCAAAGGATGAGTTAATGGTTCACGCAAGGGAGATTGCTGATAAATTAAAACAACAAGGAATAAGAGTTACTATTGATGATGATACTAAAAAGCGACCCGGATATAAATTTGCAGAGCACGAAATGAAAGGAACACCAATTAGAATTGGGATTGGACAAAGAGACTTAGATAAAGGTGTTGCTGAAGTAGCTAGAAGAGACACAAAAGAGAAAGTATTGATACCATTAGATAATTTGGTAGATGAAATTCAAAAACTCTTAGCTGAAATTCAAACGAATTTATTTGCTAAATCTAAGGCCTACCGGGATGATCACATTACAAAAGTAGATACTTTCGAAGAGTTTCAAAAAATATTAGAAACGAAAGGTGGTTTTATATCAGCTCATTGGGACGGTACTGTTGAAACTGAAAAGAAAGTAAAGGAATTGACTAAAGCAACCATTCGATGTATTCCATTGAATAATGAAAAAGAAAGAGGTCAATGTGTATTTTCAGGAAAGCCTTCTGAGCAAAGAGTGTTATTTGCTAAAGCTTACTAATTAAAAATAGGATGCTATTATTGTTGGAATTGAGATAATGTGAAAATGATTTTGACAGTTTCTTCCTAATTTCTCTGTCATATGTCTAAATTTTCTATATAAAGATTTTATATTTGTTCTTATGTCATACGAATTAGAAGGAATGCTTCATAAAGTAAATGAAGTTGTTAGCAAATCAGCAACATTTCAAACAAGAGAGTTCATCGTAAAAACAGATGGACAATATCCTCAATTTATAAAATTTCAATGTACCCAAGATAGATGTGGGATCATTGATGGATATGAAGAGGGAAGTCCTGTAAAAGTTTATTTTGATTTGAGAGGCAGAGAATGGAACGAAAAGTATTTTACCAATCTAAATGCGTGGAGAGTAGAAAAACCACAAGAGTCAGCAGAAAACACAGGTAGTAAAACATCGGCTATTTCCGATCCATCCTTTCCACAAGAAGATGACTTTTCAAAAGATAAAGATTCGAATGGTCCCAAAGTAGAAGAATTTGATGACCTACCGTTTTAAGCATTAAGGATCTACGACAACTATATTTTTGTGCACCACCGTTTTCTTAGAAATAAGAGTCAATATGTATGGGCCTGACTCTTTGAAACTATACGGTAATTCTAACTGAGTTGTAAAAGGCGATACCTCAACTATTTTATTGAACAACAGACCATTATTCGTGGTGTGTATTTTTACTTCTAAAGAATTAGCATTGAAATCTTCGAGTTTAACTATAACATTTAATCCTACAAATTGCGGATTCGGATAAACACTAACGGTAAAATTACTTTCAGTTGGCTCTTCTTTATAACCGAGTGTGATGTATTGATATGTCTCAGGACTTATTTCTGATAAAGTCGTTATTGACCCATTACCCAGTGATGATTTGTGAATAGGGTGAAATGAGCCATCAAAATGAGCTTTATTTAATACAGTATTTTCAATCTCTGACGGAATTAATTCCCAATACCCTTGTTTATTTAGACCTATAATGGAAAGTTTATCAAGTTTTTCAATATTGAGTTCACTTGATTCATCCCATGTACAAGTAATTTTAGTCTCTAATCCAAGAGTCATTTTCCAATATTCTTCATTGCTGATTGCATCAACTCCTTTATTTAGTACATCACTTATGGTATTAGGATCATCCCTGTAATAGCCTATTAGGGATTTTGCTGCTTTATGGAGCATGATCGGTCTATAATACTCATACTGACCTATAGGAAATGTAAATGCGCCAGTATGGAATGTTTTAACGTAACCATCAACAAATTGACCGTGCGAGGCCCCTGCCCAAGTACTATTTTTAGCATAAACAATATATCCAGGATCTGAACTCCTAAAAGTCTTGATAACTCCAGGATTGACAAAGCCACTTCCTTCCATAAAGCTGTGATGTCCAAATATAGTTATGAAGCCGCCTTCAGGAATAAATCCATTTGAAAGAGCATTAGATCTTGACTGAGTGTATATATTCGAGTCAATTATAAGAAATATTGCTATAACGAAAGAAAGCCTTTTCAGTAGAAAAAGCATAGGAAACGATTTTTGGGTTAAAAAAAACCGAAGAAAGGCTTAGGGAATCCTTTCTTCGGTTATAAAGTTAGCTTATTTTATTAAAATAATATAGTCAATAGGAAAGAATATGCACTTTCCCAAGCTTCTTGATTGTCTTGTCTCACAATATCAACCTGTAACTGATTAGTTGAAACATCAGCTCTTAGGTTTATGGAGAAGTTACTATTATCGTCTAATTCATTTATTTCCTGAATATATGTACATAATGTGTTTATTGATAACTCAGGGAAACTGTAAGTAATTTTCATGCTTGCATGTGTACCATCTGGGTTAGAATCATCATTAACAGTTAATTCGTCGATAACCCATGTTCCTACAGAACCATCAGGTGTAAAACAACCATCAGTGAATTCTCCAGAAGTTTCTCCAGCTAATGCATCCGTAAATGAAGGAATAGGGAATGAGCCCTTTTTAGAACTCAAGCCACCAGCAGCACCTCTTGGACCTATAGGACCAACTGGACCTTGAGGGCCTACCTGACCTTGCGGACCACCCAAACCTTGTGGGCCTTGTGGGCCTATAGCACCTTGATCGCCTCTAGGGCCTTGAATACCTTGAGGACCTTCAGCACCTGTAGATCCCTGTGGACCTGCTGGACCTCGTAGACCTTGTGGTCCAACAGCTCCTGATTCTCCAGCTAAACCTTGAGAACCAACTGGGCCTTGAGCACCTGTAGAACCTGCAGGACCTATTTCGCCTTGAGGACCTTGAGGACCTTCAGGACCTTGCGGACCAACACTTCCTTGTGCACCTCGGGCACCAGCAGGACCAGTATCTCCTTGAGGACCTGCAGGGCCTCGAACTCCCTCAACACCAGCCTCTCCTTGAGGACCTTGAGGGCCTTCTACACCTTGCGCACCTTCTATACCTTGTGGGCCAACAGGACCTTGTATTCCTGTTAAACCTTGTGGTCCTTGTGCTCCAATATCTCCTTGAATTCCTTGCGATCCTTGAGGACCAACAGGACCTTGTATTCCAACTGCACCTTGAGGACCAGCTGGGCCTTCAAGACCTTGAGGACCTTGAGGACCTTCAGGACCTTCTGCGCCTTGAGGACCTTCAGAACCTTCAGAACCCTGTGCTCCTTGAGGACCTGCTGGACCAGCTGGTCCAGTTTCACCTTGAGGACCTACTAAGCCAGTAGCACCAGTTGCACCAGTGTCACCCTGAGAACCTTGTGGTCCAGTAGCGCCTGTTGCACCAGTATCTCCTTGCGGACCAGTAGCACCTGTAGCACCAGTTTCACCTTGTGGACCAGTTGCACCAGTATCTCCTTGTGGACCTTGTGGGCCAGTAGCACCTGTCGCGCCAGTATCACCTTGCGGACCTTGCGGGCCAGTAGCGCCTGTTGCACCAGTATCTCCTTGCGGACCAGTAGCGCCCGTCGCACCTGTTTCACCTTGTGGACCAGTAGCACCTGTTTCACCTTGAGGACCTGCTGGGCCAGTAGCACCAGTATCTCCTTGCGGACCAGTTTCGCCTGTCGCCCCAGTTTCGCCTTGTGGGCCAATTGCGCCCGTCGCACCTGTTTCACCTTGTGGACCAGTTGCACCAGTATCTCCTTGTGGACCTTGTGGGCCAGTAGCACCTGTCGCGCCAGTATCACCTTGCGGACCTTGCGGGCCA
>Ga0209187_1004330_pt1 | contig 10909 bp, 5 predicted proteins | sample BantaG_FD_187430 | JGI IMG/M metagenome (GOLD analysis project Ga0209187, IMG submission 187430) | Marine algal microbial communities from Bantry Bay, Ireland - BantryBay_4 metaG (SPAdes) (version 2) | ecosystem: Host-associated > Algae > Red algae > Unclassified | place: Bantry Bay, Ireland... | reverse complement strand
TTTCCTTTGTTTGGTCGTAAGCTTTCTGAACTTCGCGGGAAGCCAGCGCAAGAGGAAAAGTTCGGAAAGCGATCAATTTTTTCCTTTAGAGAAAAGCGCTGTAAGAAAACTGCTATTCTTCTGGCTTCCCGCGATTTTCTCAAAGCTTTCCTTTGTTTGGTCGTAAGCTTTCTGAACTTCGCGGGAAGCCAGCGCAAGAGGAAAAGTTCGGAAAGCGATCAAGTTTTTCCATTAGGAGGAAGCGCTGTAAGAAAACTGCTATTCTTCTGGCTTACCCGCGATTTTCCCAAAGCTTTCCTTTGTTTGGTCGTAAGCTTTCTGAACTTCGCGGGAAGCCAGCGCAAGAGGAAAAGTTCGGAAAGCGATCAATTTTTTCCTTTAGAGAAAAGCGCTGTAAGAAAACTGCTATTCTTCTGGCTTAACCCGCGATTTTCCCAAAGCTTTCCTTTGTTAGGTCGTAAGCTTTCTGAACTTCGCGGGAAGCCAGCGCAAGAGGGAAAGTTCGGAAAGCGTTCAGTTTTTCCATTAGGAGGAAGCGCTGTAAGAAAACTACTATTCTTCTGGCTTACCCGCGATTTTCTCAAAGCTTTCCTTTGTTTGGTCATGAGCTTTCTGAACTTCGCGGGAAGCCAGCGCAAGAGAGAAAGTTCGGAAAGCGTTCAGTTTTTCCTTTAGAGAAAAGCGCTGTAAGAAAACTGCTATTCTTTTGGCTTACTTGCGGTTTTCTCAAAGCTTTCCTTTAAAAATTCCCATCTTTTAGCTATCATTGAGGTTTTTATAAAAACAACGTTAATACGATACCTTCATGAAAAACTACAAGACCACAGAAACAGACCTACTAGGTACTGTACAGATCGGACCAGAACGCTTCTACAAAATATCCAATAGCGATACCATCCGACCCTTTTTTATGAGTATTGTCAGTGATTCGAATCACTGGATGTTCATTTCCAGCAATGGCGGATTGACCGCAGGAAGAAAAAATGCAGATTACGCTTTATTTCCCTATTATACCGATGACAAGATTACCGAACTCGCCGAAATCACCGGTAGTAAATCCATCTTTCGAATCCAGACAAAAGACCAGACTCACAGCTGGGAACCTTTCTCCGACCGCTTTGCCGGACGGTACCAGATCACGCGAAATTTATACAAAAATGAATTCGGTAATAAACTGCTTTTTGAAGAAGTAAACAAAGATTTAAACCTCACTTTCCGTTACCAATGGAGCTCCAGTAACCGATTTGGTTTTGTAAAAACGGCGACCCTGGTCAATCATGGGAGTGAGCAGATCAACATTTCCGCGTTGGACGGTCTACAAAATATTCTCCCGGCTGGCCTCAAAAGTGATCAGCAAAATAGTACCAGTAATCTGGTGGATGCTTACAAGCGAAGTGAACTGGAAAAGGCCGCTGGATTAGGCATTTATTCTTTGAGTGCCATCATTGTCGACAAGGCGGAACCGAGTGAAGCACTAAACGCCAACATCGTCTGGTCTTTAGGCCTGGATAATCCAACCTATCTGCTATCCACCACACAACTCAATAATTTCAGAAAGGGAATCGCTATTCAGGATGAAATTGATATTAGAGCGGAAAAGGGCGCTTATTTTGTTGCCCAGGAATTGACGCTGTCCGTCGGCGAAGAAAAAGAATGGATGATCGTGGCCGAGGTCAATCAAAACCATTCCGCGATTGCGGCCATCGCTCACTCGATCAGCAAGGATACAGATTTGAAAAATCAGATCAATAAAGATGTGGAAGCGGGCACTAAAAAACTGATAGAACTGGACGCGGCCGCCGATGGATTACAGCTGACTTCTGATCATTTTCGGGATACTCGACATTTTGCGAACACCTTGTTTAATATCATGCGAGGTGGGATTTTTGATCATAATTATCAAATAGAAAAAGCAGACTTTGTAAAATATTTACAAAAAGCAAATCGGAAAACCTACCAAAGATTTGAGAGTAAAATACAAGCTTTGTCTGATCTTTTCACCTTAAAAGAATTACGGGATTTGGCCACCCCCGCGGACGATCCAAACTTTAAACGGTTGTGTTTTGAATACATGCCCTTGCGGTTTAGTCGTAGACACGGAGACCCAAGTCGACCCTGGAATAAATTTTCCATCAATACCCAAAGTGAAATTGACGGTTCAAAAATCCTCGACTACCAGGGAAACTGGCGAGACATTTTTCAAAACTGGGAAGCCCTGGCGCATTCTTATCCCGCCTTTGCGGACAGTATGATTCACAAATTTTTAAACGCCACGACCTTTGATGGCTATAATCCTTATCGGGTGACCAAAGATGGATTTGATTGGGAGACGATTGAGCCGGATGATCCGTGGTCGTATATTGGTTATTGGGGCGATCATCAGATTATCTATTTGTTGAAGTTTTTGGAGTTTGTGGAAAAACACCAGCCGGGCACGCTTAAGAAATATTTTGCGAAGGATATTTTTGTTTATGCACAAGTTCCCTACAAGATTAAAGGCTACGCCGACATTCTAAAAAACCCAAAAGATACCATTGAATTTGACGAAGATTTAGATCACCAGGTACGAAAACGCCGAGACGAACTTGGCGCGGATGGCGCGTTATTGACGACTGCTGATCAATCAATTTATTCCGTTAATTTTATGGAGAAAATAATGGCTACCGTTTTAGCCAAGCTGTCTAATTTTATTCCGGAAGGCGGGATTTGGATGAATACCCAACGACCAGAATGGAATGATGCGAATAATGCTTTGGTAGGGAATGGCGTTTCTATGGTCACGCTTTATTACTTAAGAAGATTCCTGAACTTCTTTAAAGAGCAATTGGAAGATTTGGATATTTCTGATATTTCTATTTCAAAAGAATTGGCTGCTTTTTATAAAACGACCCACGAAACCCTGAATAAATATAAAGCAATTCTTACCAGCAAGATTAACGATTCCGATAGAAAATCGGTTATGGATGGATTGGGACAAGCGGCAAGTAATTACCGATCGCAAATTTATAAAAATGGATTTAGTGGAGATAAGCAATCCGTAGATGTTAAAGATTTAAGTGGCTTTATTAAGCTTAGTATCCGTTATTTAGACCAATCTATTCAAACTAACAAAAGAGCCGATAATTTATACCACGCCTATAATCTAATGACTGTCAAAGGTGAGAATGAGGTGTCGATTAGTTACTTAAGTGAAATGCTGGAAGGTCAGGTCGCCGTACTTAGTGCGGGCGCTTTGTCGTCAAAAGAAGTACTGGCTACTTTGGATGGTTTAAAAAATAGCGCATTGTTCCGGGAGGATCAATATAGTTATATTTTGTACCCAAATAAGGACTTGCCGAGATTTATGGCAAAAAATACGATTCCGGACGCTGCGGTAAATTCGTCCGAACTGCTGACACAATTGGTCAAGGACGGGCATTTACAAATTATTGAAAAGGACATCAACGGGACTTATCATTTTAATGGTAATTTTAAAAATGCGAATGACCTAAAAGCCGGACTCGATAATTTATCTGGTTCTGATTATGCATCTTTACTGGAAAAAGAGACGACCAAAGTATTAGGGATTTTTGAAGAAATTTTTAACCATAAAGCCTTCACCGGAAGATCGGGAACTTTCTTTGGGTACGAAGGATTGGGTTCCATCTATTGGCACATGGTTTCAAAACTATTATTAGCGGTTCAGGAATGTTGCTGGAAAGCGATTGAAGATAAGGAAAGTCCGGAACTCATCGGAAGATTACTGGAACATTATTACGAGATCAACGCCGGAATTGGCGTCCACAAAACGCCCACTTTGTACGGTGCTTTTCCCACCGATCCGTATTCGCATACGCCCGCTGGAAAAGGCGCTCAACAACCAGGAATGACGGGCCAGGTGAAAGAAGATATTTTAAGTAGATTCGGCGAACTGGGCGTACGAGTCGATAAAGGCCAATTATATTTTAAGCCCGCCCTTTTACGAAAAGATGAATTTCTCCAAGAAGCCAAACGCTTTGACTACGTAGATATTAATTTGCAACATCATCAGATTGACTTACCAAAAGGTTCGTTGGCTTTCACGTATTGTCAAATTCCAATCGTTTATCAGCTAGCAGAATCAGACCGAATTGAGGTTATTGATAAATCAGGTAAGGTGAGTGGAAATGATTCCTTATCTTTGGATAAAACGACTAGTCAAAAAATATTTGGACGAACGGGGGAAGTTTTGCGAATTATGGTTTACATAAATGAGGAAATTTTAAAATAGAAAGACTACTAAGGAACGAGGATTAAATAGATTAAGAAATTTTGAGTAGGTAGTTTTTGTGTATAACGAGTTGAAAAACACAGACATAGCCGTAGCTATGGCGCGTATTTTAAACGAAGTTAGGCACAAAAAATATTAGTCATAATTCTGAATCTATTAGATCGTTGTTCCTAAGCGCCTTTGTGGCCTTGTTTTTTGTTTTGTCAATAGAATTAAATAACATGACCAAATCTTTAATTAAAATTACAATATGTTTACTGGTGCTTCTGCTAGCGGCCGCCTGTACTTCGGACGCGCAGAAAAAAGAAACGAATACGCCTAAAACAAAGTCAGTTCTGACAGCCAGGGATATTCTCGGGAATCCAGATTATTTAGCGATTTCCTACGGAGGGTATCGAAAACCTACGCGGGATATTCAACCTACGGTGGCCGAAATAAAGGAGGATATGAAAATATTGTCTGCGATGGGCGTGGGGATTTTAAGAACCTACAACACCAAACTAGCGCACGCCACCAATGTCTTAAAAGCCATTCGTGCGTTAAGAACCGAAGATTCGGATTTTGAGATGTACGTCATGGTCGGTGCCTGGATCGACTGCAAGGATGCCTGGACTGCCGAACCCAATCACGAGGAGGAAAGCGAAGCCGCCAACCAGGCAGAAATTGAAAGAGCGACAACCATGGCGATGGAATATCCGGATATTGTAAAAGTGATTGCCGTTGGCAACGAGGCGATGGTCAAGTGGGCCGGTAGTTATTATGTCCAGCCGGGCGTTATCCTGAAATGGGTAAACCATTTACAAGAATTAAAAGCAGCCGATAAACTTCCCAAAGATTTATGGATCACCAGCTCGGATAATTTTGCTTCCTGGGGTGGGGGAGAAGATACCATCTACCATACCGAAGATTTGACCAGTTTAATCAAGGCCGTAGACTTTGTTTCCATGCATACCTATCCGATGCACGATACCCATTATAATCCGGCGTTTTGGGGCGTTACCAAAAAAGAAAAATACCTGACCAAGATCGAAAAAATTGATGCGGCCATGAAAAGAGCGGGAGAATATGCGCAACTCCAATATGAAAATACGGCCGATTATGTTCACGCGATTGCTCCTAACAAACCGATTCATATTGGTGAAACCGGTTGGGCCACCGAGTCCAATGGATTCTATGGCGGCGGCGGATCGAAGGCTACTGATGAATATAAATCTGCCCTTTATTACAAGTTTATTCGCAACTGGACTGCCCAAAAAAATATTGCCTGCTTTTATTTTGAGGCATTTGACGAACCGTGGAAAGATGCCGCCAATCCCGGCGGATCAGAAAATCATTTTGGTCTTTTTGATGTAAAAGGAAAAGCCAAATATGCGTTATGGGATTTAAAAGACCGGGGTGTATTTAAAGGGTTGAGTAGAGATGGGAAGCCGATTTCGAAGACGCTTAATGGCGACAAGAGAAAATTGTTTAATGAAATAGCAGTGCCACCGCAGTGGGAAGGAAAAATCAATATTGAATGACCGCTCTCCGTGACAATGTTTGTTTGGAATGAGGTATTAATAAATTAAGAATTTTGAGTTAGAGATTTTTGTTGCTAGTAAGGCAAAAAACATGACTGAACCATGTGAAGGAACCGGAACGGTCGGGCTGCTATAGCCGCGCTATCACGAGGCTTTTTAACGAGACTAGCGGCAAAAAGATCAAGCCAAAAACGTAAATTTATTATTAACTCATTCCTTTAGAAGTCCAATATAAATAAAAAAAAAGTGAGCAACGTAAAACCACTACTCATCCAAATTAAAGAAATTGAGCCAGGAGAAGAATTGAAATACTATTCGTCCATAGTAGAAAAAGTCATCTCCCATTTTAATTTGCCTAATATTGCCAGTCACCAGGTGACGTACGGTCATATATTCGAGGAATATTACTGGAAAAAAGAAGCGCTTGACACGACTTTACAAACCATTGATAAAAAGAAATTCTTCGTGGGAACGCCAGACTTCATCAAACCAGATAATCCGGCAATTAGTTTTCATAAAAATCTCCCTTTTGTCATAGAGGTGTTTAATAAATATTTCCTGGAAGAGAAGCTTGATAAAAAATTCGTAATTTATGAGGCAGGACAAGATCTGGAAGTACACCAACTAAATATAGCGGAGGAAGTGGACGATGAAAGATTATTGAAAACCGATAATAGCGACTTTTTTTCACCAGCCTTTGATCGACAAACCATTCTCAACACCATCAAAAAATACGCAGACAAAGAATTTTTCTGGAGACTTTCCAATGAGGCAATTGAGCAAGGAAAAAATTTGGCTATCAGCGCTAATCCAGCTTACCTGCAGGATGTTCTCTGGCAATTCGAGCATTTGATCGTCGATTGTTGTCCACGGGAATCCGGAGAAAATTACGAAGGTGTTTTAAATAGCTTTATGAAAGCAACCCACGGAGAACTAAAAATCTCGGATTTCGAAAAAGAGATGCTCGATGATTATCGGTGCTCGATTTCTTTTAAAATAAACGATCAGGAATTCGAGACCAGCGAGCCGCTTCCCCGTTTGTTTAGTCTTGGATCTATTCATCAAATCAATGCATTCTTGTCCGAGGAATTTGGCAGGTCGTTTTATTTATGGGAATGGGAAAGAAACCCCTGGGAGCAAAAAACATTTATTTATTTAAAGAACAGTACCTACGATAAGTACCTTAGTAGTATGGAAGCAAAAGAAGTCCATATCCTGGATGATTACATCGTTAATTTCTATGACGAAAACAGATAAAAATAAACTTTCATTATGAATAACCCCACCCCGACCATGATCGTTCCTTTCGGTCAAAAAGTAGCCTTTGGATTTGGCATGCTGGCCAATCAAATGTTCCCCGCCGCCTTGAGTATCTTTATGGTGGTGCTCGTGCAGGATCTAGGTTTTCCGCCGCTGCTTTGGGGAATTCTGTATTTTCTGCCACGGGTCTTTGATTCGATTACCGATCCCATCATGGGGTTCATTTCTGATAATACGAGATCGAAGTGGGGAAGACGGAGACAGTATGTTTTTATTGGTGCCATTATCATGGGATTGTCCTACTTTTTCATGTGGCAGTTGCATCCGGAAAATGGGCTGAATTATAACTTTTTTTACTTTTTAGGTTGGTCAATTGTTTTTTATTTGGGGATTACGATTTTTAGTGTGCCCTACGTGGCGATGGGTTACGAGATGAGTTCTGATTTTCACGAACGGACCAATATTATGGCCGTGGCGCAATGGATTGGTCAGTGGGCGTGGGTGATTGCTCCGTGGTTTTGGGTGATCTTGTACGATCCGGAATGGTTTCCGAATGCCGCGGCGGGCTGTCGGGAATTGTCCATCTGGGTAGGCGCTTCTTGTATGATCCTGGCGATGATTCCGGCGATTTTTATAAAAAGTAAATCCACCGTGGATGAGACCAGCTATATCCCGCTTAAGATGAGTAATCTGATGGGTAGCTTATCGGAGTTGGCCAGTGGGTTTGTCGATGCATTTAAAAATGTGCCTTTCCGAAAACTGTGTATCGCAACCTTTTTGATCTTTAATTCTTTTCAAACGATTGCGGCGTTTTCCTTTTTTATTATTGTCCATTATATGTTTAGTGGAGACGCGGGAGCCGCCGGATTCTGGCCGACCTTACACGGTTGTTTGGGTGCCCTTGCGACCACTTTTTTAGTTATTCCCATCGTTACTCAACTATCCAAAAAGATCGGTAAGAAACAAACTTTTATTATCTCGCAAGGAATCTCAATTATTGGCTACCTGATGTTTTGGTTTCTATTTGTTCCCGGAACGCCGTACCTGTTTTTGTTTGCGCTCCCGTTCTTTTCGTTTGGTATCGGTGGTCTATTTACGTTGATGATGTCCATGACCGCAGACGTTTGTGATCTGGACGAATTAAGGAGTGGTAAAAGAAGAGAAGGAATTTTCGGTGCCCTCTACTGGTGGATGGTAAAATTTGGTACCGCCATTGCCGGACTCCTCAGCGGGGTGATCATGGCCTACGTTGGATTTTCTCCGGATGCTGCCGTGCAACCCGACGGCGCGATGATCGGCATGAGACTTTTCTATTCCGGTTTTCCGATCATGGGAACGTTACTGGCGATGTGGGTGATGCGAGATTATGATTTGTCGGAGGAGAGAGCGGCGGAGATTCGGGGGGAGCTGGAGGCGCGGAAGGCGGCGGGTGGTGTTTTATAAGGATAAACTTTGAACTTGGATTAGCCTCTTTTGTCTATTATTTGCTTGTAGAGCTGTATCTACACGTGACCTTGACTTTTAGCCAAGGCAAGCTGTGTAAACAAGCGCTATGATTTTTGTAAGCGCTTTTATTATTGGTCAAGTCTTTAGATATGATAGCACGGCGGTATCCCGCGCCAGAAGAAAGCCAATCGTTAGCCAATTGTCAGCTTACTGAAAGCCAATCGTCAGCCAAAAAATTTTCAAACCTTATCCCGCAACAACCAATCCTCCCGCAACCCATCATCCCCATCATGATATTTCTGTAAAAAACCAGCGACTGCTTTTTGTTTATTGATGAAAAAATTATCCTTACCCAATACATCAATTATCTTTCCTCGGGTCATGGCATCTATCACCTGATCTTTTACCCCCGCCAAATAAATGGTTTTTTCAGCCTTTTCATATAGCTCAACTACTTCCTCTAACGCACGAATAGCACTACTATCCATTTCGAGGATGCTTTTAAAATCCAGAATCAATACCTTCATATCTTGATGATCAACCAGTAATTCTTCCAGCGTATTTTTAAAAAAGGCCGAATTGGCAAAATAGAGCTGTGCATCAAAGCGTATAATTTTTAATCCTGGTAATTCCTCTAGTCCGGAAACCCGGTTTACGTTTCGGTAAAAATTGGTGCCCGGAATTCTGCTTCTGCCCAATACGGCGTAGTGTGGCCGGGTTGTTTTATAAATAACCAGGGCCAGGGAAAGAATGACCCCGATCCCGATTCCTTCCTCTATCCCCAGACCAAGGGTACCAAAAAAGGTGACGATGAGCATCCAGAAATCGGTCTTGTTTGCCCTCCATAAATACCTGGCTTCGTTTAGATCGAGCAAGCTAAAAACGGCGATCATGATGATCGAAGCTAAAATAGCTTTTGGTAAAAAATAAAATAAAGGCGTCAAAAACAGAAGCGTCAAAATAATAAGCCCAGCGCTGATGATCGAGGCCAAACCGGTGTGGGCGCCTGATTGATCATTGACCGCGCTTCTCGCAAAGCCACCGGCTGTAGGGTAGGATTGGAAAAAGGAACCACCCATATTTGCGAGGCCGAGGGCGATCAATTCCTGATTGGGTAGTATTCTGTAATTTTTACGTTTTGTTTGAATCGCTTTTGCAATAACACTACTTTGCATAAAACCTATCAAGGCAATGGTAAGGGCAATAGGTGTTAATTTTTTTAATGTATTCAGGTCTAGACTGGGTGCAGAAAATCCCGGTAATCCCGACGGAATATCTCCGAAAATTTTTACGCCCTGGCCGGCCAAATCAAATCCCCAGACGACCAGCACACTCACAAAGACGGCGACCAAAGCACCGGGAAAGCCTTTGCTAATATACTTGATCACTTTTATAAGAATGATACCACCGATACCTACCGCAACCGTCAACCAGTTGATTTTATCAAATTGCTCAAATGCACTTCCCAGAATTTCGTGAATATACCGACTCCGAGGTATCTCTACGCCTAGTAAATGATTTAGTTGACTCAAACCAATAATCAGGGCGGCAGCGGAGGTAAATCCACTAATTACCGGACGGGATAAAAAATTGACGATAAAACCTAGCTTAAAGATTCCTACCAAAAATTGAATCAATCCAACTAAAAAGGCCAGAGTGACGGCCAGGAGAATATAGCTTGCGGTTCCTCCTTCCGCCAGTGTACCGACCCCCGCTGCGGTCAGTAAAGAAACGATGGCTACCGGACCCACGGCCAACTGTCGAGAAGTTCCCAGTAAAGCATAAATAATCAGTGGAATAGTAGAGGCATATAATCCGTAGATTGGAGGCAGTCCGGCAATCATAGCGTACGCCATCCCTTGCGGAATCAGCATCACCCCAACGGTCAACCCCGCTGCAATATCCCCCTTTAGATTTTTCCGCTTGTAATTGGGCAGCCACGATAATACAGGTATGAATCTTTTTATATTCATACTAAGACAACTTCTTTATTCATTTTACAAATATCAGGATTTATGGTTGCTTTTGGTGGGTCGGCATAGTAAAAAAAAATGCGAGTACAATTTTACGAAAAAATACCTGAAGGGTGAGTGTGCAGCTATCTCGTTTTATACAATATCTAAGTCGTGGAAAGTTATCAGCGATGTGGGTAATGCGAAAGTATTACTTATTGGATACAGAAGGGTTTGATTTCAATCCAAAATATACTGCTAATACCATAAACCAAAGAAATGATTAAAACGCTTAATGCCGCAATCAAGGCAATATATATTTCATAAATCGGTATTTTGTGATGTTAAAGGTAGTATTTCCAAGATAATGGGATCAAGCGTACAATAGTTAGTACACGAACTCGAGGAAGCGTTATATTTTAGATGAAAATTAATAAATAATTAAAGCTACTGATTATCAGTCATTCAAACCCGCAAATGTC
>Ga0209187_1004329_pt1 | contig 10911 bp, 9 predicted proteins | sample BantaG_FD_187430 | JGI IMG/M metagenome (GOLD analysis project Ga0209187, IMG submission 187430) | Marine algal microbial communities from Bantry Bay, Ireland - BantryBay_4 metaG (SPAdes) (version 2) | ecosystem: Host-associated > Algae > Red algae > Unclassified | place: Bantry Bay, Ireland... | reverse complement strand
TAGGTACGTTGGAAGGTGCAAATTCTGGTTATGCCTTACCCGCTTTATCGTCTCCGCCGCCGAAGGCATTACCGCCTATTCGCATATCACAGCCTTTTGAAAAACTTTTAGTAAAAGGCTCACAGCCGTCCATAACATTAGTCGCACTTAGCACTGACCCGGTCGTCAATGCCCGTATCGGTTTCATGACGAGCTATCTCAAGGGCGGCGGTATTGACGTTAATATCATCAGGCCCCAAGCGGTGTTGCTGCCCATAAAAGAAGCCGCTGAAAGCACCAATGCGCCGCTTGTATTCTTTGCGGGAACAGATGCTGATTATGCAGGCATTGGAACAAAAGTTGCCAAAGCACTAGAAGCCGTACGCGGTTCTAAGATTTGGATTTGCGCTAAACCCGACATAGCTGCCAAAACAGATTATGCTCATGGCCCGATATATAACGGCCAAGACAGGCTGGGAACGCTCAGTGAAATCCTTGGATTGATGGGAGTAAAGCTTGATGTCTAATCCTGATTTTACACAGATACCTCTCGGCGCGCAGGCTGCAGCCGCTGCAATGGACAAACCGGCTTGGGAGTCCCCCGAAGGCATTGCTGTCAAGAACATGTACACGGCCGCGGATATAAAAGACTTAGATTTTACAGACACTTATCCCGGCCTCGCGCCTTATGTACGCGGGCCCTACCCAACCATGTATGTGCAGCGGCCCTGGACGATCCGGCAATATGCGGGGTTCTCTACTGCCGAAGACAGTAACGCATTCTACCGCCGCAATTTAGCGGCGGGTCAAAAGGGACTTTCCGTTGCGTTCGATCTCGCGACCCACCGGGGTTATGATTCCGATCATCCCCGCGTCCCCGGCGATGTCGGCATGGCGGGCGTCGCGATTGATAGCATTTATGATATGCGGGTTTTGTTCGACAAAATTCCGCTAGATAAAATGTCCGTCTCCATGACGATGAACGGCGCAGTTCTCCCTATCCTCGCGCTTTATATTGCGGCGGCTGAAGAGCAAGGTGTTAAACAACAACAGCTCGCTGGAACTATCCAGAACGATATTTTAAAAGAGTTTATGGTGCGAAACACCTATATCTATCCGCCCAAACCGAGCATGCGAATTATCAGCGATATCTTCGCGCATACGGCAGAGCATATGCCGAAGTTTAATTCGATATCTATTTCTGGGTATCACATGCAGGAAGCGGGCGCGTCTGCCGATATTGAGCTCGGCTATACGCTCGCGGACGGGCTTGAATATGTGAAGGCAGGTCTTGATGCAGGCATGGCGATTGACCGCTTTGCCCCGAGGCTAAGCTTTTTTTGGGCCATTGGCATGAACTACTTTATGGAAGTCGCCAAGATGCGCGCCGCTCGCCTTATCTGGGCGAATAAGATAAAACTCTACGACCCTATGAACCCGAAATCATCCATGCTCCGCACCCATTGCCAAACGTCCGGCTGGTCGCTAACCGCGCAAGATGTTTTTAACAATGTGGGCCGTACGGCCATCGAAGCCATGGCCGCCGTGGACGGACATACGCAGTCTCTTCACACGAACTCTTTGGATGAAGCCATTGCTTTACCAACAGATTTCTCAGCTCGTATCGCTCGGAATACGCAAGTTTTCTTACAAACTGAAGCAAATTTCACCGCGCAAATCGATCCGTGGGGCGGGAGCTATTATGTTGAACGCCTCACCCATGACCTCGCTGCGCGCGCGCTCAAACATATGGACGAGATCGAAAACCTTGGCGGGATGGCCGCCGCGATTGAGGCCGGCATTCCAAAACTGCGCATCGAAGAAAGCGCGGCCCGCACCCAAGGCCGCATTGATAGCGGCGCGCAAACTGTGGTGGGCGTGAACAAATATCTGTCCAAAGAAAAAGACGAAATCCCACTCCTGAAAGTCGACAATGATGCTGTGCGAAAAGGTCAAATCGCGCGTATTAATCAGCTCAAAAAAGACCGGGATACAGACGCGACTATGGCTGCGCTAGACGCCCTCACCAAGGCTGCAGATACAGGCGAAGGCAATCTTCTCGCGCTCGCTGTCGATGCGGCGCGCAAGAAAGCCACCGTCGGCGAAATCTCCTACGCGTTAGAAAAAGTTTATGGCCGTTTCGAAGCCAAGCCAAGCGGCGTGAAAGGTGTTTACGCTGACAGCTTTGATAAGAGCAATCCGAGCTTCGTCGAAGCCCAACGCCGCATCGAAGCGTTCACCGAATTTGAAAACCGGAAACCAAAAATCCTCATCGCCAAGATGGGCCAAGACGGTCATGACCGCGGCCAAAAAGTCGTCGCTTCTGCGTTTACAGATATTGGCTTTGACGTCGTCATCGGACCGCTATTTCAGACTCCGGAAGAAGCCGCAAAATTAGGCATCGAGGAAGGCGTAGATGTCATTGCCGCCTCCAGCCTTGCCGCTGGGCACCTCTCCCTAGTGCCGGGCTTACGCAAATCCTTAGAGTCAGAAGGACGCGCCGACATCCTCATCATCGTCGGCGGTGTCATCCCGCCGGAAGACGTGGAAGAGCTCAAGAAAATGGGCGCTAAAGCTGTGTTCCCGCCTGGGACGAATATCCCTGAGGCGGTGCTTGAGGTGCTAGATATTGTGAATATGCGGGTTAGCCAGGGCGGGTGAACTTGCCCCCCCCTCTTAGGGTGAGGAATGGATGTGTCCCCGTAGGCACATAATTTGCATCACCCTGCGTTATGATACGCACACTCCTCCTCACATTTGCAGCCCTAACACTCACTACTGCGCCAGCCTTAGCTCAGATGAGCTTTCACGGCTACGTTCCTCACACAGATATAGTGCCAACTCCAAAAACTAATAAACGCGGCGATGCGGGGAATTGGTATAATGGGGACGAGTTTAAACTGCGTCTTCTGACGTTAGAATTTGGGCAAAAAACAAAAGCCTTCTTCCCGCCCGCGAGCGCGCTTATCGTGCCGGGCTCCGGGACTATTCCTAATAGCGAGTTCTTACGCGGAGCGCTTAGCGTTATGGGGTTTGAGGCGCCGAGCTCGCCTTATGTTTTGCTTGATGATTTAACCCACAAGACGGTTGAGCTTTATGCTTTTGACGATGTGCTCGGGTTCATCGAAACGCAGCCTGATGGGACTATATTTATTATCGGCTTGGATTTTCATTCCGGCTTTATTCGTAAAGATCAAGACGGGATTACATTTGTACACACCAGCAATAATTCCAAAGGCATAATTCGTGAACCGATTAAAGACTCTCTTGCCCTTAAAGATAGCCAAATTTTTATCATCGGCGATTTGTCAGATCGCGCCCGCATCGTTCTTGGTGTCGACGCGATTTAAGCTCTAAAATCATGGTTAAGCGAAATTAATACTTGAAGTTTCAATCATTCAGGTTTGATACAGGTCGATATAAGTAAACCACATTCCTAGCAAACATAGTGTTTGCCACCTTTATTCCCTTCACTTTGGCCCGCTTTGTGCGGGCTTTTTTTTGTCTAGAATTTGGTTTAACCGAATATTTATAATGAACTCAATTTAACGGTTTTACCCCTCAAATGGCGGGTTCATATTCATACTAAATGTGCCATATATATCCTCACGCGCTGGAGACAGGACGGTTTAGTTGGGTTTATCCTGGACTGTCACCGGCGCGTATTTCACTTGGGGCGCGGAAGGCTAAATTTACTGTATGACTTACACGTCTGACATAACCGAAATGGTAAGAGAGTTCCTCTTAACCCTACCCCCTGGCCTGACTGTGGACTCGCCAGAAGAAAGTAAAGCTGCTGTCAATAAGGCTTCGGAAGAGTTTGGGTTTGGAGCGCCGTTTGACCGTGAGCAAAAAACCATCAATGCTATGTTACTTGAAAAACTTGCCAATGTTATTGTAAGCCGTGTTGCGTGGGGATTTTACTATGACAGTAAGCTTATTGAAGCCCGCAAAACGACACCCATTACACGCATCTATTAGCTAGCAACGGCGAGTTCTACATCCCAATGCTTAGACGCCATAGTGATGAGACGGCTTTCAGCCCCATGTTCAACCCCATCAGAGAGAGCAATTTTTAATAAGGCCATCACAAACATCTGTTTGTCCGGCAAAACATCCAAATTCTCTAATGTTTCGGCTACGGCTGTCGGGTAATTATGCGTGCCCATTCTCTCCAGAATGTTATCCCGGTGAAGCGTGAACCAATCAAATGCCATTTGCTCGGTCAACATGACCTTGGGACAGATTAAATCCCTAAGCTCAATAGCGGCTTTTTTGAAAGCTTCCATTTCTTCTTGGTAGACTTTCCCATCTGCCAAAACCATCATGGATAACAATGTAAGAACGTCTGACCAATCGAGGTCGCGTATGTGATTGCTCATAAGTCTCTCCCCTTATAGGCTCCAAATCGGCTACATCGCATACAAATATGAATTTAGGCTTTATATTGGAAACTTCAAATAATTATGCTGCAGTCCTACAGGGCGAATATGTCTTTTTAGATTGCGATGGCAGGATAAGCGTATCGCCATCTGGCAGGTCGACAACCGTTTGGCCTTTCGAGATTTCAGCCATGATACGATCCCTGCAGACGAATGGCCCTAGCGCCAAAAGTAAGGCCCATTGCGCGGGTTTATCTGGAAGCGTTGTAAAGGCACTGGCTTGCGCCAAAGTCAGATCACCACGGCGGAACGCAGCGTTAATATCGGGATGAAGGACTGTAAGTGATTTAACCTGCTCTACGACTCTTAAGCTACAGGCATAACGGTCAGATATCTGTTCATCTGTCCGGCCAGTGGTCCGTTCTTCTTCAATATTGAGGGCGAGGTGCCTATCAGATATCAGCATAGGCTGCGATGCAGACGTAGACACATCATCGCCTGACAAAACACAGGGTATTTTTTCAAGTGTGCGCGGTAACATTCCCTTCTTTTTCAGCATGCGCAGGGCTAAAAACCGTTTCACACCGTCGATGATAATGTAGCCATTATGTGTTTCTTTAACCATTAAGGGGTTGAGAAGACCTCGTGCTTGAACACTTCGATATAGCACCGCTATTTTATCAAAATCAGTTATTTTGGCTTTTTTTGATTGTGTCACGAACAAGTTTTTTGGGTTCAAGTAAATTACAGCGGTCATATTCATGTCCTTTGTACGTGCAGTTACAAAGACGACGATACGCCTTGGCGAAATCTGCTCTTAATGAACTATTAAACTTTAGGTGTACCCGGTCTGAACAACGTGGTTAATAAAAGGTTAATTATCGTTTAAATTCAACAAGTTACAGAGATGTTTCGTTCAAAATATGCAGTAAAACGTGCTTTTTTGCACCCCTAAAAGGTTAATTTCACGTTAACCAATTAGTGTTGCGCGACACCGTAATTATAGCGGATTGTAATAATTTTAAGAAATTAAACGGTCTATCCTTTGGGGTAAGGCATAAAAAATTCCAATGTGGCGTAAGTGCTAAGGCACATAAAACAGACTATTAAGCGACTAATGTGCGCTCATACGCTATCGGCGGCATACGAGATGGCAGGATGAGAGTATCTCCATCCGGCAACTCTACAACCGTTTTGCCTTTAGCGATTTCAGCGATAATACGGTCTTCGCTGACGAATGGTCCTAGGGCTAGCAATAATGACCACTGGGATGACGTGTTGGGCAGTGCCGAAAATGCGCTCGCTTGCGCAAGGGTTAAATCACCGCGGCGGAACGCCGACATAATTTTTGAATGTAGGTTTTCGAGGGATTTAACCTGAACCACGACCTGCAAGCTACACGCATGCTTACGCGCGACTTGATCATTATTGAAGCCAATACCTAAATCTTGCCCAATATTTAAAGCTAGCTCTCTGTCAGAAAGAGACGAGGGTCGAGCCAAATCAACGGACGTATCGTCGCCTGATAAAAGACATGGAACTTTTTTAAGTGTATGCGGGAGTGTCCCTTGTCTCGACAACATGCGAAGCGCTAAAAACCGCTTCACACCATCAACTATGACATGTCCGTTTCGTGTCGCTTTTACAACAAGGGGGTTGAGGAGACCTTGCGAAAGAATGCTTCGGCACAACGTCGAAATTTTAAGAATATTGAGCGTCTTCGTTTTATCAGTTTGTTTTAAGTAGAGTGCTCTCGGGTTCAAATGCCTTACCTTTGTCATCACTGCGTCCTCTCATTCACATCATGAAACCGACGTTGCGCTCTCATAATTTCCATGATGAATGGATAGTTGAGCGTCTATAAATGCGGGCTGAACGCAGAAGTTAAATATACTTAAAAATATATTAAAATCAATTAGTTAACTATATTATTAGTTTTAATTTTATGCAGTATACTGCACTTTTTCAAACGTAATTATGGTTAAGCCGCATTAACTAAAGTTGTTCAGACATTCAGGACTGCGGCGCGAGTATGACTACAATACAGATCTATTACCCGCGACAAACCCATGCAGGACGCGAATTTATATTGAGACTATCGCCTGAAATTAGGACTGAGGCCTGCACCGAATCTTTAATCTACAGACTTGCTATCCATCCTTTATATCGCCGTGAATACTGGCCCTTACCATGGCATTAATACATGCCTCAGGACCTCCATTTTGCCCTGCGATATGTCAAAACTCAGAGCTAAGAATCGTCATATTTGACGCATGGTCTAATGCGCCTCCTTTCCCTAAAGTTTTTCCAATAAAAACTTGGAAGGAATCCCCATGAAGCATATCACACTCGCCCTGCTCGCCTCCGCTTGCGTCCTGACCGCCTGTAAGGGCAATACAGATACGAAGACCACAGACACACCTACAGCGGCAACGGACGCGCGTGCCGCTAATGAAAACGCTGAGAACCTGTGTTTATCATCAGGCCCACAAACACCCCGTGATATTTCCAGCAAGAACGGACTTAATCTGGCAGATTTCGCCATGGCTCCAGCCGCAAGCGAATTGAACCTGTGTAATATCCACACGCATACGAACGCCGAACACAAAGGTCCGGGCTTTAATCTCTTCGTGAATGACAGCGATAACGGCGGATACGCCTGTAACGACACGCCTAATCTGAGCGCAGAAGAACTTGCGCCGTATGAAGGCAAGGCGTCTTACGAGGGCGTGAAACCCGGCGACACGATCGAAGTCCACTGGGTGCATTCAAGTTGTGATATCGAGCCTGGTAAAGGCCTGGGGTCTTGCCTCAGTGATTCGTGTGAAAATCCGCTTCTGCGGGTCGAAGCGCAATCTTTCCTTGTTGTGAATGACGACGACGCAGCAGATTTCATGGATTACACGTACGGCGGTTCAAAGGGCGAGACTGTTTACCAAGCCAAATCCCTGCCAAAAGGAACAGGCACGCCTGTCGTCTTCCGCGGGTCAACAACGGGGCCGAGCTATACACAATCCGTATGTTCACCGGTGAAAGTCACATGGAGCGTTCGTCCATCTTGCCAGAAACTGGATATTGGATCTTTGCACGACTGGGCAGAGTCCGGAAATGTGTTTGAAGAAACGAAGTCCCATGGCGTGCGTCAGCTCGTAACAGCACCAGAACTGCTCTCGCCGATTAAATAGAGGCTAAACCGCCTCTTTAAGCTCCACGTTCCACTCTTCGGAAGCGGTGCGAAGGAGGCGGTTATCCGGCCCTTTGTCGGGTGTATCGGATATAGCAATTTTCATGAGAGCGATGATAAGCTCTTTTTTCTCGGGAAGCGCATTTAGGTTTTGCAGCGTGTCGGCAATCGTTTTGTCGTAATAAACGCTGCTCATCTTACGCCGCATATCGTCCTGATGAAGCACATACCAATCACGAGCCATTTTTTCGTCAAGGTTGAGATCCGGGCAAATTGTATCTCTCACCGTCATAGCCGCAGCTCTGAATATCTTGGACTCGCGCCCCTTTATAGATTTATCATCCATAATCATCATGGCCAATAAAGTCAGTACATCATGCCAATGTTGTGCACGCATAGGTTCCTCGATCCCTTTTTGCTCCCGTATGTCAACACTGCGCTTACAGTGTGAAGAGAAACTTAAGAAAATCTGAGGTTGTTCAGCAGGGATAATGACCGTTTATCTGCGGTTCATAATCGATATATAGCTTATAAATACAGTTTCTGTAATCGCGTTCGAAGTGCTGAGCACCTATTACGATATGGGGTTATTTAAACGGCACTCTCAACAATACGCAGGAATTCCATACGCGATTCAGATTTGTGAAACTGACCGGATAGAGCGGAGCTGATCATGCGGTGGGGTGTTTTGATACCGCGCATCGTCATACAAAGATGTTCGCCCTTAGCCATAACAGCCACATTATCAGTGCCGAGAATGTCTTTCAGTTCCTCGGCGATATCAGCGACAAGCTGCTCTTGTAGAGTGAGCTTGTGGGCATGCTTGTGCGCAATACGGGCAAATTTTGACAGGCCCAAGACCTTGTCATCCGCAATATAGGCAATCGACACGTCGCACCAGAACGGTAGCATGTGGTGCTCACACATAGACCACACCTTCATACCAGTGACCGCGACCATTTGATTGTGCTTAACCGCCGCAAAGGTCGTATCAAGTTTTCCGGCATCATATTCGATGAATTCGCGCCAAAAATTGGCGATACGCCGCGGGGTCTCAATCAAGCCCTCCCGGGTGGGATCCTCGCCGAGCGCTTCAAGCAATTCGGTGACAAGGGATTTAACTTTGGCGTGATCTATTTTTTTGCTCATACTTTACCTTAGAAGAAACTGCCGATAGAGAAATAGACAGATTGACGCCCCTCATCATTAAAACCTAGCCCCAAAAATACAGGACCAATCGGCGTATCTGCCCCAGTGAATACACTACCTGAGTAAACCACGTTGCCAACACCTATCTTGTCAAAGCTTTGATAGACATTACCAGCCTCTAGGGAGGTTCCGACATATAACGGCGCATCAAAAAGTGGAGATGCCTGATTCAGCCGGTAATAGTAACTCCCCAGAGCGAGGGCGCTATACCGCCCAATAAGTTCATCTTCGCCAAACCCGGATAAAGACAAAAATCCGCCCAAATTTGAACGCCCCAACACATCGGAGTCAGTCCCGGTTACGCCCGCCAACCGGCCAGAAAGTAAAACCGTATGCCGATCGTAATTGAACGGTTTTAAGGCTTTTACACTGAAGGTTTCATATTCAGCATTGCCGCCAAGAAAATTATCATGGTAGCCATATTCGGCCACAAATGATGTCCCTGTTTCAGGAAAAGCCAAATCATTTAGCGTATCAATAGAAAACCGCCCAAAAAGACTGGCATCATCAACTTTGAAGCCGCTCTGAACGAGAGTTTCGTCTGTAAATTCGATCTTACCAAACTGACGGGTTACACCGCCGCGAAGCTCCCCCCAACGGCCAAAGAGTATGCCGCCTTCAAGAGCGCTACCATAAAGCCGAGCATTAATTTCGCCACGGCGACGCTCGTTGACATCAAAAAAATCATCTTGGGCCCGGGAAAAGAAGACACTCGGCTGGACGAACAAATCTTGCTTGGCTCCAAATGGCTGGTAGTATTCGGCTTGCAAATCCGTTCTGTCTCCGATGATGAGTTCCGCGCGAACTTCTCCGCCAAGGGCATTTATCTCCGGCTTGGTGTATGCGATACCCAGTTGAAAAGAGGACTCGTTTTTAAGGTTGGAATTCAACTCCAATCCGGCCCGTAAAAAACCTCCAGATGATTCCTTTGCAGATGCAGAGACCATAAGAATGTTCTCATTATCCTCCGTCACAACCCGGTACTTTATCCGGTCAAAAACACCGTCATCGTAAAGCTTATCGATATCCTGATTAAGAACATCCACGTCGAGTGTCTCGCCGGGCTGAATAGACAGCCCCGCCCGTAGTATTTTATCAGATAGGCGTGTATCCTGCGATATCACGATACGGTCAATCCGAGGCGGGACGGGCTTGAACTGTTCTGTCTTACTTAAATAAGCCGCCCACTGAACATCGCCTAGCCGTAAGCCTTGCAAATTTGGTAAAACGCGGTTTGCAGCCTCCGTCCCTAAAGAGATCGTGGTTTCAGTTTTACCAAAATCTGTGACAGCTATTTCGGACAAAGCTGGGTCTATAAGTATGTCGTTTGAACGGATATCTGCGCGCTGGGCATCACTGTTACCAATCGTCAGCAAAATTTGTAATTGCCGGATAACGTCCAAAACATTTTCAAGCTCTTCTGCCGGGCGTGGGTCTGTACCAAGATCTACAACGATAACAATATCAGCCCCCATAGCCCTTACTTGGTCAATGGGCAGGTTATTAGAGAAAGCCCCGTCTATAAGGTATTTGTTTTGACGTTCTACAGGCGGAATAAAACCGGGTATCGCCATCGATGCAAAGACTGCAGACACGAGGTTTCCGTCTTTCATAACAACAGGTTTTCCGGTCGACAAATCTGTTGCGACAGCCCGGAACGGTCTTGCGAGATCATCGAAGTTCTCAACCGCGTAACTCCGCGTGAGTAATCGGGAAAGTTCCAGATATAAGGTTTGCCCTTCGATTAAGCCAGCAGGTAGAACCAATCTGCCGCTGTCAAAGGTGAGCTTTAAGTCGGTGAGAAAGCCCTCCTCATTTGACTTTCGCCGAAACAAAGAATTTTCTCGATTTGAATTGTCCGCAAAAACTGCATTCCAATCTAAATCCGTTGCAATCGTGTTGATTTCATCTGCGGAATAACCTGAAGCGTAAAGAGACCCTATAACGGCGCCGATACTTGTTCCTGCAATAACATCGACTGGGATCTGATTGTCTTCAAGGACTTTCAAGACGCCCACATGGGACAAACCTTTCGCCGCTCCGCCGCCGAGCACAAGGCCAACCGTTGGGCGGCCGTCAGGTTCTACCGCTATAGCTGTGCCTGCGTTCAGGCAAAATAAAGCCGTACAAAGAATCAGAAATAAGTAGCGCGCAATC
>Ga0209187_1004327_pt1 | contig 10917 bp, 10 predicted proteins | sample BantaG_FD_187430 | JGI IMG/M metagenome (GOLD analysis project Ga0209187, IMG submission 187430) | Marine algal microbial communities from Bantry Bay, Ireland - BantryBay_4 metaG (SPAdes) (version 2) | ecosystem: Host-associated > Algae > Red algae > Unclassified | place: Bantry Bay, Ireland... | reverse complement strand
CCTATTTACGACTATTGTGAAAACCTTAAACAATATGTAAAAGGCAATAAGAAAATGTAGAAATTATATTTAATTCTAAAATAGGGCTTTCAGTTATTGTAATAATCAAGGGATATTCAATAACTGAAAAAAGATTAATTAAATAGGGATTTTCAGAAGTAAGTACACCAACTACTAAATTGTTTCAGCTTACTAGTAAAGTCATGTTTTGCGTTTGTCTCTTCGAAACAAGCCACACTTGGGCAAGCGAAAAGTTAAATTGAAATTATTACCTCATATTTACGTATAATCATCGAAAAACGGTGTAATTGTTCAGAAGTAAAAGATCAATTAGCTATATAAATAATGGATATTCAGTACTGAGGAATAAGCCCTAAATAAAATGGCAACTCTGAAACAGAGTTGCCATTTTATTTGATTTTTAAACATTGAAATCAACATTACCAACTTACATCCTCTTCACTTACATCATTACCCGCTGTCGGCTCTTCAGGTGTTGGAGCAGAAGTTTCTATTTTTACTTCATTTTTTTCTTTTAGTGCTTGCTCTTTTTCCCACTCTTCGTGTCTTCTTTCGTATTGGGCATAATCATAATCAGGCATTAATTCAGTTTTCACATGGTTGATCGCATCATTAAGCCCATTTTGAAATCTGTTAAAATCCTCTTTGTACACAAATATCTTATGCCTCTCAACACCATCTCCGTTGAATCTCTTTGTACTTTCAGTCAATGTGATATAGTAGTCTTTGCCCTTTGTTTCTCGAACATCAAAAAAATATGTCCTCCTTTTTCCAGCTCTAACTTTTGAAGTGTACACACTTTCCATGTTATAATTTCCCTCTTTACTCACAGCCAGATATTTTATTAATTATTAATTTACTCCATAAATGTAACCAAACTTTGCAAAGTGATAAATTTTTTAACATAAAAAAATCTTTAGATTTAGAAATCTAAATAAATCAGTTATTCAATATCGTCATATTTTTCATAAGAATATTTACTTCATAATACAGAATAATATTTACTTCAGGACAACTCAATTGCCTAAAGTATGTTTTAATCTCTACATTTGTAACATCATTTAGTAAAGCACATTATTGAAGAATCTTCAACATCTAAATAAATACTTCTACAAATACAGAGTCCGCTTTGGGCTGGGTATCATTTTTGTGGCTATGTCCAATTATTTTGGAGTCCTGATTCCTCAAAAAATAAGAGAAGCATTAGATTTTGTACAGAGTAAGATTGTTGCCTACAAAGGTGCAGAAGGGGGTGTTCAAGATACTCTATATAGTGAACTCGGTGATGCTTTGTTAACATTTGCCGCCGTAGTAATAGGTTTCAGCATTCTCAAAGGGATATTCATGTACTTTATGAGACAGACAATAATTGTAATGTCTCGTTTGATAGAATATGATCTTAGAAAAGAAATATTTGGTCATATGGAGATGATGGATCTGGCTTATTTCAAAAAAAATAAAACAGGCGATTTCATGTCTCGTATTTCTGAAGATGTAAGCAAGGTTAGAATGTATCTGGGCCCAGCAATACTATATGGAATTAATCTTGTAACATTGTTTTCTCTTACAATTTTTGCAATGTTTAAAGTAAGTGTCACACTTTCACTTTATACATTGATTCCTCTTCCGTTCTTATCCCTTACAATCTATTATGTAAGCAGCAAGATTAATTTTAGATCTAGCCTTATTCAAAAACAGTTATCTCAATTGACTAGTAACGCCCAAGAAGTCTTTTCTGGAATTCGAGTTATAAAGTCTTATGTTAAAGAAAATCAATTCAGTAAATATTTTGAAGATGAATGCGAGGATTTTAAGTCAAAATCTCTTGATCTTGCTAGAATATCTGCGTTTTTCTTCCCTGTTATGATATTTATGATTAGTGCAAGTACTTTGATAGTAGTTTATGTTGGAGGACTCGAAGTTGCCAAAGGAAATATCACAACAGGTAATATCGCTGAGTTTATCATTTATGTGAATATGCTTACATGGCCAGTTACATCTATAGGCTGGATAGCATCTCTTATACAACAAGCCGAGGCATCACAAGAAAGAATTAACGAATTACTAAATGAAAAATCAACTTTAGACAGATCAGGAATTTCCACTGAAAACTTAGAAGGTGACATTAAATTTGATAATGTTAATTTTACCTATCCTGATACAGGGATAGAAGCATTGAAGAATATTTCTTTCCACTTAAAAAAAGGAGAGAAAATGGCAATTATTGGCAAAACAGCATCTGGTAAATCAACAATCGCAGACCTTATATTGAGAATGTATGATGTTACTGAAGGCAAAATATTGATTGACAATCAAAATGTAAAAGCTGTCAATCTAGATAACTTAAGAAGAAAAATTGGATATGTGCCGCAAGATGTTTTTTTATTTTCCGACTCAGTTACAAATAATATCAGTTTCGGTGTTGGTGAGGTTGATCAAGAAAAAGCTAAAAAATATGCCGCTCATGCAGCTATCCATAATGAAATAAGTGAACTCCCCGAAGGATATCAAACGATGATGGGAGAACGTGGAGTAACTCTTTCTGGTGGACAAAAACAAAGAATTTCAATTGCTCGTGCATTCATTAAGGATCCAGATATTGTCATTTTAGATGATTGTCTGTCTGCAGTAGATACAGATACCGAGCAGCAAATTATGCAATATTTAAATGTCGCTCTCAAAAATAGGACTTCAATTATCATCACTCATAGGATACATAATCTCATGGAATTTGATAAAATATTAGTTTTAGAAGATGGGCGCATCGTGGAAATAGGGACTCACGAAGAATTACTGGCTAGTGGTGGGTACTATAAAGAAATGCTTGACCAACAAAGCATAGGAGAAGAAGTATAAAAGTTATTTAAAAGATCAATTTCCAATCAAAAGATGATTCATAAAATAATAGCGGCCATTTATATTCTTTGTGCGGCTGTACAATATAATGATCCAGATTTTTATATCTGGGTGCCAATTTATCTAATTCCTGCCGCTGTTGCTATTGCATATGATAGAGGTTGGAGAAATAGCAAAGTATTATTTGGTCTTTGTATACTTTTTGCTTTAAGCATGTTATTATATACACCTGATGTAATTTCTTGGATTAAAAATGGAACACCAACGATAACTGGTTCTATGCAAGCGGAGAGTCCTTTTATTGAGTTTGTAAGGGAATTCTTCGGATTAGGCATTTGCTTGGCAGGTCTTCTTTGGTATTTCAAAAAAAGCAAATAAAATAATCAAAATAAAAGACTCCGTAGAAATTAATCCACGGAGTCCTGATTATTATCAATTAGTCTTTTTGGAAACTAATTCTTTATATCCTCTACACCTTGTACAAGAAGTGAAACCTCTTGTCCCAGTACCTCAACAAAACCTTTATTTATACTAAAAGCTTGCTTGTCTCCTGTTGTAGTTATTATTCTTACTTCCCCAGTTACTAGACTTGATACAATTGGTGCGTGACCATTTAGTATCTCAAATTGTCCGTTAGTTCCAGGAACTTTTACAGATTCAATACTTCCTTGGAAGATTTCTTTTTCTGGTGTTAGTACTATTAATTCCATAGTTTATAGATTTCGAGATCCTGAGAAGTCGAGAAATCGAGACTGTTCGATTCTCGAACTCTCTAATTCTCGATTTCTCGATTTCTTTATTTTTATGCTTCCGCTAACATTTTCTTACCAGCTTCTATTACTTGTTCGATATCACCTTTAAGGTTAAATGCAGATTCTGGGTATTGATCCAATTCTCCATCCATGATCATATTGAAACCTTTGATTGTATCTTCGATTGGCACCAATACTCCTTCAAGACCTGTAAACTGTTCTGCAACGTGAAACGGTTGAGATAAGAAACGTTCAACTTTTCTTGCTCTATATACTACGTTTCTATCTTCGTCAGAAAGCTCTTCCATTCCAAGAATCGCAATGATATCTTGAAGCTCTTTGTATCTCTGAAGAATTCTCTTCACTCTCTCTGCAGTATCATAGTGCTCATCACCAATGATTGCTGGATCCATAATTCTTGAAGAAGAATCTAGAGGATCCACGGCAGGATATATACCTTTCGCTGCGATCTTTCTATTCAATACTGTAGTTGCATCCAAGTGAGCAAATGTTGTTGCTGGTGCTGGATCTGTTAAATCATCTGCAGGTACGTATACCGCTTGCACTGATGTAATTGATCCTCTCTTAGTAGAGGTAATTCTTTCTTGCATAAGACCCATCTCAGTTGCTAGAGTAGGCTGGTAACCTACGGCTGATGGCATTCTTCCTAATAAGGCAGAAACCTCAGAACCTGCCTGAGTAAATCTAAATATATTATCGATAAAGAATAGGATATCTTTTCCTCCTTGTGGATCAGACATATCACCATCTCTATAATATTCTGCGATTGATAATCCAGAAAGTGCTACCCTTGCTCTTGCACCAGGAGGCTCATTCATTTGACCGAATACGAATGTTGCTTTAGAAGTTTTTAGTAACTCTCTATCAACTGACTTTAAGTCCCATCCTCCTTCTTCCATAGAATGCATAAACTTGTCACCATAATTGATGATACCCGCTTCTAGCATTTCTCTCATAAGGTCATTTCCTTCTCTTGTTCTCTCTCCTACACCTGCGAATACTGATATACCATCGTATCCTTTTGCAATGTTGTTGATCAACTCTTGGATCAGTACTGTTTTACCTACACCTGCACCACCGAAAAGACCAATCTTTCCACCTTTTACATATGGCTCAATAAGGTCAATTACTTTGATACCTGTAAATAAGATCTCTGTATCGGTAGATAAATCTTCATATCTTGGCGGTTTCTGGTGGATTGATCTTGTATTGACAGTTTTGTCAAGATTACCAAGTCCATCAATTGCATCACCAGTTACGTTAAACAATCTTCCTTTGATCTGATCACCAATAGGCATTGATATAGGAGCTCCAGTATCGATTACTTCTGTACCTCTTGTCAATCCATCAGATGAATCCATGGCAATAGCTCTTACACTATCCTCTCCAAGATGTTGTTGTACTTCAAATACTAGATCAGTTGCATTGTCTCTTCTGATAACAAGTGCATTTAAGATTTCAGGCAATTTTGATCCTTCCTGAGAAAAGCTTACATCTACTACAGGTCCGATGATTTGCTTGATTTTCCCGATATTAGCCATAGTGCTATAGAAATTTAAGTTATATAAATTAAGGCATTCTGAATTAAGGTGCAAAGATATGGAAAACCTTATAAAATTAGGGTACAAATTGATTAGATTCTACTGCAATTTCAAACTGTTTGTCTTTTTGCTATTTCACACTAATATGTTCGCTTTTAATTAGCTATTTTAGAATATGTGATATGTTATTTTTGTCGGGACGGAATCTAGCTCATTTGTTTACTTCCATTTAGTAATACTTTATTCTACTTTTTGACATATATTACTTAGCATGAACCAAATAATATGACCATTAGACTTATAATATTTCTACTTTTTTGCTCTCAGTTAATATCAGCACAATATTTAGAATTTGTTGGTGATCTCTCTAAATACGACTATGGCTTGGAAGATGAATTAAAATACAGCAACTCTGCAAAAACTGAAGTTGGTTATGGTTTTCATATTAGCTTAAATGATGTTCAGTTTGGGTTGGAAGAATTAAAGGGTGTCAATTTCAATTTTACATTTGGGGTCAATAAATCAAAAAGTGAGTTTTCTTTTAGATCAGGAGGCCAAGGAGGAGGATCAATTACAGGAGTCAAAACTCAAAAAACGGTTATTGTGATTGGTATTTATCCATTTAATTTTAAGCTTTTCCAACGATTCGAGCTAAATTTTGGTGCTAATTATATGGGTACTTTATCTAGTAATGCACTTGGATCAAACTCATCCTTTGGATTGGCTGGTAATAATGTTAGAATAATTGATAATGAAGGTGATTTCTTTTCAAAAAACCAATTTGGCGTAACTGGAAGATTAGCATATAAAATAAAGTTTAATGATAACACCAGTCTTATTCCTCAATACAATTACTATCTAGGATTATCCAAAGAATTTAATAGATATATTTCTACAACCTCAATACAAAATCACTTTTTAGGAATTGGTATTACTCGAAAACTATAAGATCATTATTTACATAAATGAACTATATCACCCAATTCATTCGTTATCAGACTGTAAATAAATGCAATAGACAATATTTAGCATTTAAATATGAGTTTTAGATTTGAAATCCTCCCATATTCAAATCAAATAACAAAATAAACAAAGTATGAAATCATTACTAATCGTTTTAGTGACATTTGTCTCAATAAACTTGTCTGCACAAACGGAAGTTGACTTCCTCAATGCAGTAGGCAAAAAAGACTTATCAAATGTAGGGGCTTATCTCGCACCTAATGTTTCTTTCTGCATCAACGATAATCAGAAAAAAGTAAGTAAATCGACAGCAATTTCTGAATTAGATAAATTTCTGTCCACTAAGAAAATTCAAAAATTTAAGATTTTACACAATGGAAAGTCTTCAGATAAAGCCTCTAGTTATAGAGTAGCAAGAATAAAAACTCAAGAAGGAACATATCGTATTTTTGCCTATTCTGAAGGATCTGGAGCATCCTCTAAAGTAGTTGAAATAAGGATAGACCCTATGTAAATTATTTTTAAGATATATTTAATTGACGTTCAATATTGCTTAATTTTACTGACTATCAACACATTACAACGTATCAATAAATTTAAATATGTCATTTTAGTTGATAGTCCTTTCATCTTTGAAAATAACCGCATATATTGCGACCATATTAATTAATTAAAAGTCAATCCGCCTATACATTAAATTTTACACTAAGAATACTTAATCAGATTATTATTTACCTAACCGATTAAAAGTGTAGAGTTATGAATATATGTGAAATGAAGGACCAAGAGTTAATTAAATCCTACCTAAAAGGCAACGATAAAGCCTTTGAAATTCTCTTAAAAAGACACAAAGACAAAATTTATACATCAATTTATCTTTTCGTAAAAGATACTGAGATGGCTAATGATATTTTTCAAGATGTATTCATCAAGATCGTTGATACTCTGCGAAAAGGAAAATACAACCATGAAGGTAAATTCTTACAATGGGCAATGAGAATATCATACAATATGTGTGTTGATAATTTCAGAAGAAATAAAAGAAGAACTAAAGTATCGTCAACTGAAACATTCGATATATTCGATGTTCTACAATCTAATGATGATAACATGGAGACGACTATGATCAAGTCGCAAATGCACAAAAAAGTAAGAAGTTTAGTTGATGAATTACCACCTGAACAAAGAGAGGTAGTAATCCTAAGACACTATGCTGATATGAGTTTCAAAGAAATTTCACAATTGACTAGAGTAAGTATTAACACTGCACTAGGTCGTATGAGATATGCGCTCATAAATATGAGAAAAATGGCTGACGAAAGAAATATGGTAGCTGTTTAAATTGTTGAGAATAGAGACAAAGAGAAAATTACAATTTTACAACTCTACAACAAAGTAATAAAAATAAAAAGCAAGTATGATCAATGATCGTGCTTGCTTTTTATTTGATGGTCCGCTTGATTTATTTCAATAATCCTCGAAAAGTTTTTACACCATCAAGGTAATTACCAATTCTCAAATTTTCGTTTGGACTATGTTGATTATTATCGCTATTGACCAATGGAACAATGATTGCCGGCACTCCTAGTGATTGTATAAATGGAGAAATAGGCACACTCCCTCCAAGGATCCGAACTCTAATTGGTTCTTGACCAAATTCTTTTTTAATCGCTTCATATACCTCTATACCTATTGGAGAATCCAGTTCAGTTCTGAATGCATTGTACGCACGATTGTTAGTGAATTGACAGATTTTTGGATTCATAAACCTCTCTTTGGATGTAGGCTTTCTGTCTAACACCAAATACCCTTGATCTTTGATATGTTGTTTTACAAGATTAATTTGTCTTTGAGGTGGAGTCTCTGGTACCAATCTAATATCTATTTCAGCGGTTGCAGTTGAGGGTACGATTGTTCTTGCTTCACTTCCTATCCATCCAGATCCCATTCCTCTTATATTTAAAGAAGGATATTGAATTGATTCTTGATAATTTCCCCCTACTTGGTCTGTGTTTCCAATTCCAAGTTTGACTCTAAGTTCATTCTCATTGTCAGGAACCTGAGATAAGATTTTCTTAGTCGCATCATCTATAACAACGCCATCATAAAATCCATCAATCGTTACTCTGCCATCCTCATCTTTCATAGATGATAAAAGTTGTGCCAATCTCAATGCAGGATTTGGTGCATAATTCCCATAGTGACCACTATGAAGTGGAAAAGTGGGGCCAAACACTTTTACACTTATCGTTGTGATTCCTCTTGCGCCATATGTAATAGTTGGTTGATTACTGATATGTTTTGGACCATCAAAGATCAATAGCATATCTGATTCTAATACCTCTTTATTCTTTTCAACAGCTCCGGCCAATCGAGGAGATCCCTTTTCTTCTTCAAAATCCAATATAACTTTCAGATTAAAAGGTAGCGATTCTCCCTTTTCTTTTATCAACTTCATAACCGTAAGAAACATCACAAATGGTGATTTATCATCAGAGGCTGATCTAGCAAATATTCTCCATTCTGGATCAATATCCTCAGTTGTCAATTTGTTCCAATCAATATCTACCCAGCCTTCTCCTTCTATTTGCTCTTTAAGTACAGCTTTGTATGGATCATCTTGATACCAAAACTGAGGATCTACTGGCTGCCCATCAATATGAAAATAGTACATTACCGTTTTTTGATTTGGCTTCTTTGTTTTGTAATTTGCCAGAAGCAAAGGAACAGTCTCCGTTTCTAGACGTTGCGAAGTGAAGCCAAGGTTACCCATATATGACTCTACCCATTCTATGTTTTTTAGAATATCTTCTGGATGATTGGCATCATTTGGAATAGCTAATAGTTCTTTTAGAACTTCGAATGATTCAATAGTTGCTCTTTTAAGTTCTCTATCACTAATTTTTTGCTGAGCGTAACTGTTTATACAAAAAAGTATAAATAGACAAAGTGTAAATACATTTTTCATATTCCAATTTTTATTGACATGCATATATGGCAAACGAGCCTAACCAATGGCCGCCTTCATAGCTATCGCCAACTAGAGAAGGAAGCGATTTTTCAATATGGGAATTAGCTACTGATATTAAGTGGTTGTACTGTTTGTCTGTCTCAGCAATGGACTTCAAGCACCACGCTCTGCTAAAATTAACACCATCCAAATGGACTAATTTTCCATCAGTCCTATCACTTACTTTTCCAACTGCGAGTTCAAAGTTTTTATCTTTTAATTGAGGTAGAAAGAGATCTAACCATTTCATATATTCCTCCTTAGGTAGCACTCTACTCATGAGACTTGCTTCTTCTAAGCATGGAGATAAAAAATCAAAACCACTCGGTTCCCAAGTAAGAGGGCATTTTTGATCAACTTGATAATAATCTCTAGCCCGCTTCTTAAGCAATTTCTCAAATTCAGTGTTTCCAACAGTCTTGGCAAAATCAAGTGCGAATGACATTCCAAAAGCGGTATTGGGATGTTCCCCCACTCTAATTGGGTAGACTAATTTTGGAAGAAATTCAGAATACTTGTCCACGATCATGTCTGTCATGGGCTGTAAATTAGATTCTAACTCTCTTGCTAATGGGTCATCCCAAGTATGTAATTCTTCTGCCAATTTAAGAAGCCATGCCCAGCCATAAGTACGTTCGTAAGATTTATTATGACCTTCGAAGTATTCTATTTCTTTGAGAATGTTTTCTTTGCTAATATTCTGTTTTAGTTTTGAAATAGCATCTTGTTTGTTATCTACATTCGGAAAGTCCTTTAGTAATTTCACCAAAGACCAATGTCCATGAACGGCCGAATGCCAGTCAAAACAACCGTAAAAAGACGGATGAAGATCTTTAGGTTCACGCAAATCATTTTTGTCGCCAACTACCTGACCTAACTTATTTGGATATTCTTGCAGTACGCATGCCAGTGGAAGATCTATCAAATTATTCGCAGCCTTAAGATCTAATTTGATTGGTTTGGCTTTCTTTGATTCTTCTACATCTACTTTAGATTTTTGCTCAGCACAAGCCAAAAACAAAATAGCAGACATGACAGAAAAAATTATTTTTGCTTTCATAAAATGTTATTTTAAACCTGAATCAATTGTAAATCTAAGACTTGTAATTCATTCAAAATTCTTAATTCAAAATTGAATCTAATGTCCATGTCCATGCTCATCTTCTCTAGCTAGCGTACTTGTATTGACTATACTAGAAAAAAACAGCGCATTACCGAACATTTTATTACCTCCATACCAATAGCCACGGAACAGCACATTGTCTTGAAAGCAAATGACCTTTCCACTACCAGCTCGGTGGACAGTTACAGCAGGTTTGTTGGCCGCCTTTTTATCGAAGCCTCTAGGAATATAACCTGATTGTACAGGGTTATTCGTATATTTTATCGGAGTCGCAAAACTGTTTGATGGCATATCATATAATGAAGTCCCTCTTCGGAACATTGATATGCTACTATTGTCATAACCATAACAGAGCGGATGAGATAGATCCATTTCTGCTGCAAAAATAGCTCCACCAAGTACTCCAGCCCCACGAGAAGAGGATGACATCTTGTAAGATTTAGATTCGGTATTTTCTGTTTTCTTGTTTTTGCTTTTTTCTAGTTCAATTAATTTATTAGACCTAGCCCAATCGATCGCGTTTCGAAACAAAATAAGATTACCCCCTCCATTTACCCATTTGGTGATTTTTTCCAGTTCTTTTGTATTCAAGTCGTTATATCTTCCATTAACCATGATTAATGTATTATA
>Ga0209187_1004318_pt1 | contig 10935 bp, 9 predicted proteins | sample BantaG_FD_187430 | JGI IMG/M metagenome (GOLD analysis project Ga0209187, IMG submission 187430) | Marine algal microbial communities from Bantry Bay, Ireland - BantryBay_4 metaG (SPAdes) (version 2) | ecosystem: Host-associated > Algae > Red algae > Unclassified | place: Bantry Bay, Ireland... | reverse complement strand
CAATTTATTTAATTTCTTTCACTAAATCTTCCTTACGTAGCTCGGCTATGCGCGTCAAATTTAGCCAAACATATAAAAAAAATAACTTCTTCATTTAGGGTAGATTATTTTCTTCCTCTTCCCTTAATTAAAAATTAGAATAAAACTCACTTGACGGCTAAAGTCGTCAATACATTCTACTGTGAATAAAAAATGGTTTGAACATATCGTCGATTTTATCACCGGACATCCCCTATTCAAGTGGCTGACCAATTGGACGAAAACCACTACACTACCTGGTTTTGATGGCATCCCGATTTACGATATTAGTGCCTTCATTTACAACGAAATACGCCGCAACAAACTCCCCATTCGCTCGCAATCTATCGCCTTTAGCTTTATGTTGGCACTCTTTCCGTCAATTATCTTTTTATTTTCCTTATTGCCCTATATTCCGATAGCCAATCTCGACGCTGCCATCCTCTATTTTGTAGAAGACCTCCTACCCGAAAACGCATACAGTTTATTTGCAGCCACCATTTCTGACCTTGTAAATATCCCGCGTGGGGGGGTGCTTTCTTTGGGTTTTATTTTGGCGATATGGTTCTCATCATCAGGAGTTTATAGCATGATGCATACCTTCCAAAAACTTCACCCTTCGACCTTCGTACCGCGCAGCGTGGTGCGCAGTCGAATCGTGGCATTTCAGATTCTTCTGGTCTTATTTGTACTCTTGATTGCTTCCTTTGTATTGGTTATTTTCGGAGGTAAAATCATCACTTATGGCTTCAATTGGTTGGATGCCGGGCGGTTTGCGTATACGGGCGTTACGATGCTGCGTTGGTTGGTCATTTTGATGTTATTTTATTCAGCCATCAGCATCATTTATCGGCTTGGTCCTTCTACCAAGCGCAAGTTTCCATTCTTCTCGGTAGGTGCTACGGTGGCTACACTGTTGTGTATACTCACTTCCGTAGGTTTTTCTTTTTTTGTCAACGAATTTGGCAGATACAATCAAATTTATGGCTCACTTGGTACGCTGATTGTCGTGATGGTTTGGCTCAATCTCAATTCGCTGATTCTCTTGATGGGTTTTGAATTGAATGCCGCTATCGCAGTAAAGCGAGATTTGAAGGAATAGGAGGAGGAAAAGGTAGAAGATGAAGTGTGAATTTCGGTTCTTTTTTATTTTTCAATTTTCGCCAGAAAATTAAATTACTGGACTTTATTGGAATTTAAATATTTGCCAGAAAAAAATAATTCTGGTGAATATTGGATTTGTAATTTTCGGCAGTTTTATGTATCTTCGTATAAAATAGGCATTGAGATATGATGAAATTTATAGAAAATAAATTTATAGCAGAATTTAAAAGTAGAGATTTTTTCACTCGTATAGACATTCGTAATTTTTTTGAAAATTACGAACCGGACATTAAAGACGGAACATTAGGTTGGAGAATTTATGAATTGAATCATAAAAATATTATAAAATCCGTTAAACGAGGGCTTTACACGATTTCAAGTCAAAAGGGGTATATACCCGCTGTTTCTCCGCAAATATTTAAACTGGGTAAAAAAATTCAAGCGCGATATGAGGAAGTAAATTACAGTATATGGAATACTATTTGGCTCAATGAATTTTCACGACATCAAACTAATAAAAGCCTGATAATCATTGAGATAGAAAAAGAATTTACAGAGTCCTTATATTATTACATTAAAGACAATTCTAAATTTGATGTTTATTTAAATCCTAATTCAGAGGTAATTAATTTTTATATTACTGAAAGTAAAAATCCGATAATTATTAAGAAGCTAATCACGAAATCTCCACTTGTAGAAGTATCGAAGGAGAATGCAAAAATTTCTGTTTCTGCAATAGAAAAAATAATGGTTGATATTTTCGCAGATAAAGAAATATTCTACTTTTACGAAGGAGCAGAGCGAAAATACATTTACGAAAATATAATAAATAATTATTCGATAAATTTTACAACACTATTCAGTTATGCCGGACGGCGAGAAAAGAAAGACGAACTCAAATCCTATCTCCTTGATATTGTGGGGAAGGATTTAAAAAAACTAATCCATGATTAAAGAAAAATGCTTCACGAAAGACTGGATGGAATCTTTCAAAAAACAAAAAGTACACAGACAGGTTCAAGGGCAGATTTTGGAGAAGATGATTCATGCACTTTATCTCTTGCAATTACTAAAAGTATATGGTTTAGATTTTGTATTTAAAGGTGGTACGAGTCTGGTGTTGCTGCTTAATGCAGAAAAAAGATTTTCAATTGATATTGACATTATTTGCTTACAAGAACAGGCTGAAATAGAGCGTATTTTAAACCTTGTTGTCAGTAAATCATCTTTTAAAATCTTTGTTTTAGATAAAAGGCGAAGCTATAAATCGGGTATACCCAAAGCTCACTATATATTTGATTTCGAATGTGTTTATAATCCTAATGTTCCGGGAAAAATACTACTTGATATTCTCCTTGATGAATCTATATATCCTGAAATTATTGCTTCTCCGATTAGTACAAAATGGATTGAATCAGAGGATATTATAAGTGTAACAACACCAACTATTGATAGCATTGCAGGCGATAAGCTAACGGCATTTGCACCCAATACAATCGGTATCCCTTATTACAAAGGCGAGAATAGTTTTACTATGCAGATTTGTAAACAGCTTTTCGATTTGAGTAAATTATTCAATGAAATCTCCAATATGAATACGGTGAATAAGAGTTTTCAAGCATTTGCAAAAAAAGAAATCGGCTATCGCAATCATTACACTGATTTTGAAGTAAAAGAAGTAACTCCTGAAAAGGTACTGCAAGATATATTGGGTACTTGCCTATTAATCACCAAAAGAAATCACAAAGAAGAGCCTTACAAAACCCAATTTGCTGATATAGAAAAAGGAATTCGTGCTTTCGGTTCTGCGTTTCTGATGACAGGTAAATTTCGTATTGAAGATGCAGTATCGGCTGCCGCAAAAGTTGCTCATTTGACTGCCAAATTAATAGTCGGTGAATTGAGTCCAATTCAATTCTATAATGGTGAGGATATTAAGCAGCTTTCAATAACAAATCCTGATTGGATTTTTTTGAATAAGCTCAAAAAACAACCCGACAAATCTTCATTTTATTATTGGTATCAGACCGTTCAGTTGCTTTCACAATAAGGTCAATCTTGAAGCACAAGCCTTCAGCGCACCCATCATCAGGCAGTTAGGGGAAGCCGTGTTTTAGAATAGATTGAATACAATCGCGAATGAATCATTATCGCATTACTATTCACTCATTCACTCATTCAAAATTCACTCATTATCTAATCCTACACCCGTTTCTCTATCAAATAATGATTTCGATTAGGCGCGTTTCGAGAAATAAGCTCGGCAAGAAAACCCGCGAGAAAAAGCTGCGTACCGGTAATCACCGCCAAAATGCCCAGAAAAAACAAAGGACGTGTAGCGATTTCATACTCATTCCAATACAACTTTGCAAAACTCAAATACACTAAAATACCAAAGCCCAACATAAAACAAAATATACCCATCGTACCAAAAAAGTGCATCGGTTTTTTGCCGAATCTACCGACGAAAGTAATCGACAATAAATCCAGAAAACCATTTATAAAACGACTCATTCCAAATTTGGAAGTACCATATTTTCGGGCTTGATGTTGGACGGGTTTTTCGCCGATTTTCGAAAAACCTGCCCACTTTGCCATCACAGGAATAAAGCGGTGCATTTCGCCATAGACTTCGATGTTTTTGACCACTGATTTATCGTAGGCTTTCAAGCCGCAATTAAAATCGTGCAGATTATGAATGCCACTCATACGGCGCGTGACGGCATTGAAGAGTTTGGAGGGAATATTTTTGGTAAAAACGGGGTCGTGCCGCTTCTTTTTCCAACCGGAAACCAAGTCGTAACCCCCGTCGCATACCATGCGGTATAGGTCAGGAATTTCGTCGGGGCTATCCTGCAAGTCGGCATCCATTGTAATTACGACATCCCCTTGCGTGGCTTTAAAGCCCTCGTTGAGTGCTGCCGATTTTCCGTAATTTCTTCTAAACTTAATGCCCTTAATACATTCATTTTCAGCAGATAAGCCCTCTATCACTTCCCACGACTTATCTGTACTACCGTCATCTATTAAGATAATTTCGTAAGAAAAACTATCGGCGTCCATCACTCGTTTTATCCATGCCGTGAGTTCCGGCAGAGATTCTTCTTCATTCAATAAGGGGACAACTACGGATATGTTCATGTTTGGATGTAGTGATTCGTGACTCGTAATTGGTGATTAGATAATAAAACTGTGAAGCATTCTGGAAATGCCTCACGACTTTAATTTATATTTTTTATTTTCTACGAAAAAACTACACAATACCTCTCTCTTTTTTCAAAACTGCACTTGCAATAAGTGCAGCAATTAGTCCGAGAAAAAAATAAAAGCCCGCTCCTGCTGCTGCCATAATAGGTGCGGTCATATATTGCTTTGTTATTTCCATAGCATTCTCAATGTCATCATCACTCATTCCTTGTTCTTCCATCGCCTCGACTTGTACTTGCAGTACCGTGTCTAACATACTCGGATCGATTACATTATAAAGGAGAATTGTCCAGATAACAGTAATTATACTAATTATAAGTATCGTCAACACTCCAACGCCAAGACCGCGACCAAAGGAGATATATCCTCCTAAATCATTGTCGCGGTGTCCACGAATAGCTAATACCGGAAAAACAATCGCAATTAGCATACTCGACCAACCGAGTGCCTGTGATATTGTGGAGGTCACACCCAATAAATATTGAGCAAGTCCTACAACTATTATCAATAAGCCCCCAATCAATCCAAAGCGTAACGCCGTTGGAAATGGAGAAACATTTTTTACATTCAATTCATCAATGTTGTCTAAAGCCATGATAGTGAGTTTATAAAATTAAGTTTAAGTAAGGGAAGAGGAAGAAAATAATCTACCCCAAACGAAGCGGTTATTTTTTCTATATGTTTGGCTAAATTTGACGCGCATAGCCGAGCTACGTAAGTGAAAAAAATTAAATAAATTGTTCCATAATGCGCCGTAATTTTTTTTTCTAAAGAATTCAAAAAATCGTTGCATAGCCATAGCTACGGAACTATTTTTTGTGTTTTTTAGAAGGGAAAAGAACAAGCATAATGGGGCAAGTTATTTATTTTCTTTCACTAAGGAAGATTTAGTGAAACATATAAGAAAAGGAACAATTCAGACGGGTAGATTATTTTTTTCGTCTTCCCTAAGCTCCCCTCCAATGTAACATGTTCCATTGAATAGTTACAAGCTAAACTTAATTTGGTTAAAAAATGACAAAATAAAAATACAATATTTCTCGTCAATATCCAAGTAAAATAGACGGGAGAAATAATATCGTGTCTCAGCTCTCTTGTCTCTTGTCTCTCCTCTCAATTCTCCTGTCTAAAAACCTTTCCGTTATTCATCGTTGCCAATACCTTTCCCGTCAATTCATATCCGATGAATGGTGTATTTTTTGATTTCGAGTAAATATTTTTTTCTGTAAACGTCCATTTTTTATTAGGGTCAAAAAGGCATAAATTCGCGGCTTCACCTTCTGCAATGACAGGAATTTCTAAGCCAAAAATACGGCGCGGAGCGAGTGCCAATTTCTCAATAAGTGTTTCAATATCAAGGGTTTCATCCAGTTGGCTGCGACTCACTGCAAACGTAGTTTCGAGTGCGATGACACCCGCTTGGGCATACACAAATTCGAGTTTTTTGCCCTCCTCATCTTCGGGTGTATGATTGCTACTGATAAAGTCAATCGTACCATCTTTCAAACCTTTTTTCAAGGCTTTAATATCCGCTTTTTCGCGTAGTGGCGGCATCACTTTCATGTTTGTATCAAAGTCGGTCAGTACCGTATCGTCAAAGGTTAGATTCATCGGATTCACAGACGCCGTGACTCGCAAACCGCGCTTTTTGGCTTGTCGTATTAAATCCACCGAATTGGCACAAGAAATATTCGCCGCATGTAGCCGCGAATCGGTGTATTTGAGCAAATATAAATCGCGTTGTAACATCAATTCTTCGGCAAGTGCCGGAATGCCTTTCATACCGAGCGATGTACTGACTGCGCCCTCGTGTACATGCCCACCATGCGCAAGATTCGTGTCGAGTGCCTGATTGATAATAATACCCTCAAAAGGCTTCACATAAAGCAAACTCCGCATCATCAAACCACTGTCATTCAGCGAATTATGTCCATCAGAAAAAGCGATCGCGCCAGCTGCTCGCATGTCGTACATCTCCGTAATGTCCTTACCTTTGCAGCCCTCCGAGACTGCGCCTATCGGATGAAAATCAACCAGCGAATTGCGCTGATTTCGAATATACAACACTTGCGATTTATTGTCGATAACAGGCTGCGTATTGGGCGTACATGCGAGTGCTGTATAGCCTCCTGCCATTGCCGCCCGTGCCGCCGATTGTAAGTCTTCTTTATGCTCAAATCCCGGGTCGCCTATCTGTGTTCCCACATCCATAAATCCGGGCGAAATATGCGCATTATCATACGCCCAAACGCTCGCTTTATCGTCCGAGATGTGCTTGGATATTTTCGTAATTTTACCATTATGAATAAGAATATCTTTCACCTTGCCGTGATGCGGTGAACCGGGAGAAATTATGTGCGCTTGCCTGATGAGTGTTGTCATTAAGTGCCAAAGTTATAGTTTTTCAACCGAAAATTCAACTGCAATTTCAACTGAAAATACAACCTCAACCTCAAATGCAACTTCAACCTCAAATTATAAGGTTTGGCAAAGCCAAAATAAACAAATAAAAATTATAGAGAATTTGCATAGCAAATTCCTTGAAATTGAGGTTGAAATTGAGGTTGAAATTGAAGTTGAAATTGTATTTAAAGTTAAAAGCTACTCATCACCACTCCCCTTCTTCTATCGTCGCCTGCTGCTTCAAAGTGATTATTTTTACGGTGAATAGTATGCACACCACCAAAATAAAGGGCGGGGGCATTCCAGCGATTAATATTTTCTTTGATGGAAATTGCGGATAAATCGTGAGCAAAATTTGGTTCGAGATTCAGGGTATCATCCACCAAATGCAGTCGTGGCGCATGTACGGCATCATTCACATTGAGTTGATGGTCAATAAGATAGTGTAGTACTTGCAAAATCACGCCGGGAATGCGTCCTGCACCGCCGCTGCCGGTTACGACTTCCACTTTGCCGGCATCATCCAACATAATTGTAGGAGACATCATCGAACTCAATCGCGTATTTTGTTGCCAACTATGAAAGCCATTTGGCAATAACGCCGCTTCACCCAACATGTTATTCATCATAATATCTGTATTGGGAATAATATAGCCGTTACCTTCGCCATTTGAACTGGTGACGGCGATAGCATTTCCGTATTCGTCGGCTATACTAAAGTGGGTGGTACTGCCTCGTTTGCCCGTTTCGGCGATAGCCGATGAAAGACCATATTCAGCAAGTTTGCGTTGGAGTTTTTCGGGGTTTTTGTGCAAATCATTAGTGTAAGTGTAGGTATCGTAGAGGTGTTTTACATGCGCCGCATCGCGGTAATCGTAATTAAGAGCACCCTTTTCTAACTCCCTCATTCCCAGTGCAATTAAAGCACCACCGATGCTCGGTGCAGGTGTCGTCAGGATGGTTTTATTTTTGTAATCAAACCGAAGTGAAGGCGTGATATTGACTTTGTATTGTTCAAAATCTTCGCGGGTGAGTTGACCACCATTTCGGGCGTAGTCTGTTGTGATTTTTCGTGCTATTTCTCCCCGATAGAAAAGCGACTGCCCTTCCTGTACCAAGTTTTCGATAAAATCAGCCAAATGTGGCATATAAAGGTTCGCACCTTCTTCGAGGAGTTTTCCATCTTTATACCAAATCTTTTTTCCTGTCTCGTCCACTTCGAGTATCGAACTCAATATCTGAAAATCCAAGGCTTGAAAATCATCAATGTATGCGCCCTTTTTAGCGATTTCGATGGCGGGTTCGGTAAGAATGTGGAGTGGAAGTGTGCAGAGATTCTCGTGCAGTGCGTATATGCCCGCAATCGCGCCGGGTACACCCGACGCACCTCTGCCAATATGAAATTCTTCGGCGGTATTGCCCAAATCTACGATGACAGGATAAAATTCGATGTCAGATTCAGGGCGTTTTTGTCGAGGTGTTTGGCAAAAAAAATCGAATACATAGGCTTCGCCGTTTGTGGTCATTACATTGGCGAAAGCACCGCCACCGACCGAACTCATGCAAGTTTCGGTCACGAATGTCGTGAAAAGTGCCGCCACTGCCGCATCAAAGGCATTTCCACCTTCTTCAAATGCTCGCATTGCCGCCTCTGCGGTTTGCGAATGCCCTGCAGCTATGATTCCTTTTGTCTTCATGGGGCAAAGATAATTAATGAATGAATTTTGACTGAGTGAATGAGTGAATATTTCGATAGGTAAGTAGTGGGACAAAAATAGGCTTACAATTTTTACGTAGTTATTTTTTCGATATTTTTTCTTACAAAAACCGCACATAGCCTACGCTACGTAAGGATTTTTGTAGGGAAAAATAGCGGAAAAAGAAACCGTCAAAAAGTAAGGATATTTTTGTCTCACTACTTACCCCAAATGAAGCCGTTATTTTTTTTATATGTTTGGCTAAATTTGACGCGCATAGCTGGGCTACGTAAGGAAAATTTAGTGAAAGAAATTAAATAAATTGTTCCAAAATGCGCCGTAATTTTTTCTTCTAAAGAATTCAAAAAATCGTTGCATAGCCATAGCTACGGAACTATTTTTTGTGTTTTTTAGAAGGGAAAAGAACAAGCATAATGGGGCAAGTTATTTATTTTCTTTCACTAAGTGAAACATATAAGAAAAAGAACAATTCAGACGGGTAGATTATTTTTTTCGTCTTCCCTTAGTACCCGTTTATCGTAAAAAATAGCGTGACACCGCCCATGAAGTAGTAGTCGTTTACATCTGCGCCACCGCGTTGTGCGCCGCCTTCAAATGTGAAGGGTTCTTCGAGGTATTCGCTGGTGCGATTGGCGAGGGCTACGGCGAGGTCGCCTCTGCTTGTTGCGGCTCGTAGCACTTCTTCATCGACATAATTGGTGCTGACATCATCAAGATAATCCGTGAATGTCATGCGGATGCCGCCCTCAAAACCAACGCTAAGGTTTTCATTTAATGCGTATTTTACACCCGCACCAAATGGTAGCGCGAATATCACTCGATTATACCTTTGCTCGTAGCCGCGTATGCCTTGTCCTTCAGTACCGAGCGGTTGTAACTCATGCCATACGCCCAGATATTCTGCTTTTGGGTTGTGGTGTGTCGCTGCCATTCCAACAAACACATAGGGCGAAAAACGAGTGTACATATTCGCAGGGCGAAAACCTAAGATGTTGTATTCCAAGCGAATGCCTAACTCTGAAAGAGTCGATTTGAAGCTAAGGTTGCGCTCCCGAAGGAGGCGATTTTTTTGATATTTGTCGTTACCGCTGATTTGTCCGCGATAAAAACTGCCTTTAATTGTAAGATGGTCAAAAGGTGCGTATCCTGCAAAAAAACCATACGAAAAGTGTGGTTCTTGCAAGCCCAAGCCTCTCGTCAAATCGCCTTGATAGAGCGATATACCTGAGAAAACGCCAATTTCCCCCCTTTGAGCATCCGAAGTGTAAGCAAGGGAAATGAGTAAAAGTAAAAATAGTATTTTTTTCATAGTTGAAATATTATTTCAAGTTTATGTGTTTCTAAAAATCAGAACCTATCTTGTCAAAAAGTATTCCAATATAAAAACTATATTTTTGGGTATTTATTTTCTCTGACACACGAAAGATGTCAGATACCCCGTTTTACTTGGGGAATTGGATGGTTGAGAATTAGGTAATCAAGAAATTAGTTGACTTGGTGAGCGAATATTATCTAAAAAACCACCTAATTTCTTTCACTTACCATTAGCAATATGAGAAATATAATTTTATTTATTCTAATCACGCTCGTTTTTACACAGTGTAAAAAAGATAGCGGAGATTTTGAGCTTGCATATAGTGTTGAATTTGACATTCCTGCTGGTATACCGCCTTTTCCATTTCAGAATGTAGAAGTTGAAGTACCTAATTTTAATGTCGAACAACGGTTTGCCAATGCTGGATTTACGGCAGATGATATAAGTACCATCAATACTCGCTCACTGCGTTTTGATATTTTGACAGGTGTACAAGATTTTGCTTTTTTGGAGCAAGCATACATGGAAATTCGCACCAATAACCTTCCTGACCAACTCGAAATCGGCTACCTCGAATTTGTCCCAAATAATCAAGGCAATACGCTCGACCTCATTCCCTCTTTACCCAATGTAGTAGATTATATCAAAGACGGAAATTTTATACTCATTTTCAAAATGGATCCCAGATATACGACTACTCAACCCACACGCGTGCGACTATATTTGAGTTTTGATGCCTTCGTGGAGTAAGTAGTGAGACAAAAATATCCTTAGTATCAGGAACAAAATAAATGTATATTCTCGACTCGTTCTTTTTCCTTTATACTTCACCAAATTTTTCTTAAATACAGTGAGTATTCGCGTCAAATTTGGTTCGTCTAAAGAAAAAATAACGACGCGGAGAATGTACATTTATTTTGTTCCTGATACTAAGGTTCTGCTGAAATAAGAATATTTTTAAATTATTTTACAATAAAAAATAGGTTTTTCATAAAAAGCTGATTATCAGTGTTTAATAATTTCTATACCACCTGAGTAGTTACAAAATATTTATAAATAATTCATTTTTAATAATAAATAAATTACAAAATAATTTTAATTAATTACAAAATGGCTATATTTCAGTGCGACCTACTAAGTAATTATAAATATTAAAAAAATCATAGCATG
>Ga0209187_1004316_pt1 | contig 10938 bp, 8 predicted proteins | sample BantaG_FD_187430 | JGI IMG/M metagenome (GOLD analysis project Ga0209187, IMG submission 187430) | Marine algal microbial communities from Bantry Bay, Ireland - BantryBay_4 metaG (SPAdes) (version 2) | ecosystem: Host-associated > Algae > Red algae > Unclassified | place: Bantry Bay, Ireland... | reverse complement strand
TGGCGTTTACTTTTCGCTCTGCCCCAGTCGGCGATCGGCACGCTGATACCCACCGAAATATTTTCTTGGTCTTCCAGCGGAAAGGCATAAATATTCTGAAACCGCTCATCTTGTTTCGACAATCCAAAACCTGCTTGCACATCTATATTTACACCGTTTTCTTTTTTTACTCTTTCGACATCTCGTTCACTTTCAGTTCGTTGCCTATTTTGAGTGAGGATAAATTTACGATTGAGTCTTGCCTGTTCGAGTGCAAGTGTAGGACTGATAAGGTATTGTGGGACACCTCCCGGCACTACCAAAACTATTTTATCGACCACATCAATTCCCAAAAAGAAACGAAGGTCGTAGCTATTGCTTTGGATATTGAGTTCGGCAGTAGCTTGGCGGGCTTCGGCTTGCATTACGCCGAGTTCCATTTGCAATACATCTGCCTCTGCTATCTTTCCTACGCTAAAGCGATTTTTTGCCAACTCGTATAGTTCATCTGCATTCTTTTTATCGCGTTTGGCAGATTCGAGATTGAGTTGAGCGATGTACAAATCGAAGAAATATGTGACAGCTTGTTGAGCAATATCCGCGAGTTGTTCGGTATATTCGCGCTCGGCTTCTTGGAGTACGAGTGGTTGTATCTTTTTATCCCATTTGAATGAATTAAATCCAAAAATGGGTTGCGTGATATTGATATAAATGGGATTTGAAAAATAGAAACTCTTATTTCCACCATCTTCTCGCGGAAGGAAATTGAGTACCTGCCGAAAATCTGTCCCTACATTTACACGCCCACCTGTACGCGCTATATTCTGCGAAATTCCTACACTCAAATTAGAAGAAAGTGATTGTGCACGCCTAAAAGCTTGCGTGCCATCATCTTGTATCAATTGTTGTATACCACTATTAAAAACAGGAAGCCTTGCATCGAGTGAAAGCAAGGGCTTTAATTCCAATAATTGGTCATTATAAGTCATTCGATTGCGTTCCAATCGCGCCTTAGCGATACGCACTTCGGGGGCATTCGCCTGTGCGCGTTCGATGACTTCATCCAAACGGAGTTCGACTACTTTTTCTTGTGCGAAAACCGAATTTGAGATAATATTTAATACGAAAAACAATACAATATAAAGGCGGTAACTCATGTGATTGGCTTAAATCTCAAATACAACTTCAAATACAACCTCAAATACAACCTCAACCTCAAATGCAACTTCAACCTCAAATACAACTTGAATCTCAAATACAATATAAAGTATTTGCCGAAGGCAAATTAAAAAAATGTATTTGCATTTGAGGTTGAGGTTAAAGTTGCATTTGAGGTTGAAGTTGCATTTGAGGTTGAGGTTGCATTTGAAGTTGTATTTGAGGTTGAAATTGAAGTTGTATTTGCTTAGGTTTTACGTTTTTTCTTTTTTGCTGCTGGAAATAAGATGTTATTCAAAATTAAGCGATAGCCCGGTGAGTTGGGATGTAAATTGAGGTCGGTTGGTGGGTCGTGTACAAGGTGACGATAATCTTCCGGGTCGTGACCACCGTAGAAAGTCCATGTGCCAAAGCCCGCTTCACCGTGTATATAACGTGCTTCTTTCCCAGCTTTATTTTCGCCCAGAATAAGCACGCCCGATTTGACTTCGCGCTGCTTGAATGCGGTTGTTTGTCCCATAAAACCTTTGACGGTACGGGTATGACATTGAGTTAGCATGGATGGAATCGGATCCCATTTGGCAGAAAAATCGAAGAGCGTAAAGTAGTCCATTTTCATGTCCACTTTTCTATCTTGCGTCACGTCTATCGACGAATATTCATATTCTAAAGGATTTTTCTTCAACGTGAAGTCTTTAAATGCAAAGGTTTTGGAGAAATCCAACTTCGATTGTGCGCTTGGGTCGAGTCCGTCTCCGTCGTACATGTGTTCGCATATATCTAAGCCTTCGGCGGCGAGCGCAATGTCGTAAGTATCTGTTGCTGAACACATTGCAAACATAAAACCTCCACCGGCTACATATTCTTGAATTTTCTTGACGACTGCGAGTTTGAGTTGAGAGACTTTTTTGAAACCATGTTGTGTGGCAAGTTCTTCCATTTTTTTGACGTGGTCTCTATACCATGCGTGGTTTTTGTAGGAACGATAAAATTTACCGTATTGTCCTGTAAAATCTTCATGGTGCAAATGAAGCCAATCATATTCCGGCAATTTGCCTTCCAATACCTGCGTATCATAGACGATTTCATACGGAATTTCGGCATAAGTCAGCACGAGTGTCACCGCATCATCCCAGGGCTGGATGGTCTCGCCTTTGGCATTGACATCTGGTGTATAGACCGCAACTTTGGGCGCAACTTCGAGTTTGATGACATCCATATTAATTTCAGGATTGCCAATTTCTTCTAAAATTTTGGTGTATTGTGCATCAGGAATAACCTTAAAAGAGACATCGCGCGCGACACATTCTTCCTGAATTTTAACATTGTTTTTGAAGGCAAAACTACCACCTTTGTAATTGAGCAGCCAAAATACCTCCTGTTCTGCTTCGAGTACCCAATAGGCTATACCATAAGCTTTTAGGTGGTTTTTTTGGTTTTCATCCATCGGGATGAAGATGTACGAGGCATTCGCCTGAAGGCTAAACAATGCAAGTAGTACCGCAAAAATGACTTGTTTCATATTTAGAAAATAAGTAAGTGAATAGATGAGTAAATACGTAAATGATGTTATTTACTCATTCCATCATTTACTTATCTACTCATTTTTAGATGACAAACATACTAATTAACTCATTGGCAAATTGAGTGATTCACCAATTTTCACACAATAATAACGTTTTTCGTGGAATGAAGTTTGTACCTTTGGCGAACAAGTTTTATTCCAAATAATTTTGAACAGCGAAGGTCATGAATTTACATGATTTTGTTGTTAAAAAAGTATAATATGACAACTCGCTTGTTTTTTACGGTATTTATGGTCTTATGTTGCACGATGATTTATGGTCAAATGAATTTTATGAACGGCTATATTATCACGAATAAAAATGATACGATTCGCGGAAAAATCAAATATACAACACCTGCTTTGCGCTCTTCTAAAGTCGTTTTTATGAAAAACGGAGATGATGAAAAACTAACTTATAAGCCTTTTCAAATCAAAGGATACTACGTCGATAATAGTATTTATGATTCAAAAATATATGACATCGACTTGGCTTTGTCTTATGGCTATGGCGCATTCATGGAGCGTCAGAATGAAGGTATTGTGAAGTTATATTATTATTGGAATACCGATAAAGAACGTGGCTTCACACAAACCTTCATCGAAAATGACGGTGATTACTTGTTAGAGGTTGATTTTGTGGGTTTTAAGCGACAAATGACGCGATATTTTGAAGACTTTCCGAAATTGCAGTCCAAAATAAAACAAGGCACGTATAAAAAGAAAGACCTCGAACAAATCGTCATGGAATATAATGAATGGAAGGAGAGTGAGTGGTAAGTCGTGATTCGTGGACTCGTTAATTCGTGATTCGTTTTATCTAAAATCGGTTCTTTGACAAATCCAGTGAAGTGAATGAAAATTTGGGCGTATCCCCCTCCTTATCAGTCGGGGGTCGGGCTATCCGGCACTCTCTCCACTCCGCTATCGCTACGTTACGTTCAAACAACACCTACTATCCCTTACGCAAGGGACGAACAATCGCGAGGCAGAAAAACGAACAATCACGGGATTTGTCAAAGAACCCTAAAATCAAACCAATGGCAACCGAATTGATTACATTAGAATGGGTTGAAATATTACAAAACCCTAAAATCACAAACGAATTAGATATTAGAATTTTTCAAACCCTTTATTCATTTGAAAATAAGAAAGCACCTGCAAGTCAGGTTGGTAAAATACTCGGCTATAAAGGTAAAAATACGGCGAGTCCTTTGAACTCGGAGATAGGAAGATATGCGAAGAGGATTGCCAAATATTATGATATAAATTTTACAGAGAGAAATAGTCAGAAATTCAAGTTTTGGGACTTGTTTTTCAATGGATGGGATGAAGATACAAAGTTTGTTTGGCAACTAAGGGAAAATTTGATTGAAGCACTCAAGGAAACTGAATTGACTGGTGAAGAACAGTTTGCAGAGGAAATACCGCAAGAGAATATAAAAATATTGAGTGAAGGAATTAAAAAAACAATCATTGTAAATACTTTCGAGAGAAACTCTAAAGCAAGAATTGAATGTATTAAACATTGGGGAACACTGTGTTGTGTATGTAATTTTAATTTTGAAGAAAAATTTGGTGAGATAGGAAAAGAATTTATCCATGTACACCATTTGACACCAATCTCCGAAATTGGACAGTCATACGAAATTGACCCAATCAATGATTTACGACCTGTTTGTCCTAATTGCCATGCAATGTTGCACAAACAAAATCCACCCTACTCAATAGAAGAATTACAACAAATAATAAGAGAACAATCATAATCTCTCAATCAAAAAAATCTGATGTCTGACCTCTGACTATAAGGTCTGGCTTCTTAATAAGAAATAAAAATTGAATACAAATATCAGCTTTCAATATCCGGCGTGGTTCGCCCTACTTTGTCTCTTACTTGGTGTCGGGTACGCCATTATGATGTATTACGGCAACCGTACTTTTCGTGAGAAGTCGACTTGGTTAAATTGGTTATTAGGCTTTATGCGGGCGGCGACGGTGACGTTTTTGAGCCTTTTACTCTTATCGCCTTTGCTCAAATCGCTCATCACCGAAACCAAAAAACCGATAATCGTAGTCGCTCAAGACAACTCCGAATCCATCATGTCTGCCATGACGAGTGAGGATTCGACCCGCTACCGCGAGCAAGTCACCAAGCTCGAAGCAAAACTCGGCGAAAAGTACGACATCAAAACCTATTCATTCGGCGATAAAGTCCGCGAGGGGTTCGATTTTACTTTCAACGATAAGGTCAGCAACACCTCCGCATTGCTCGACGACCTCTACGAAACATACAGCAATCAAAACTTAGGCGCAATAGTACTCGCGACGGACGGCATCTATAATCAAGGCAGCAACCCGATGTATGCCGGCACCAAATTGAGCGTACCTGTCTATGCCGTCGCGCTTGGCGATACGGTGGCAAAACGCGATATTTCCATCAAAAAAGTGTACCATAATCGCATCGCGTATTTGGGCGATAAATTCAGTATTCAGGTGGATGTGGCGGCGCGAAACTGTGCGGGTACACGCTCGCGAGTACGTGTATATAAGGTCGTGGACGATGGCGACAATATCAAACTCAAAGAAGAATCTTTTAAGATAAAAACCAACGACTTTTTTACGACCAAAGAAATTATTTTGGAGGCGAACAGTAGTGGCGTACAGCGTTATCGCATCTCTGTTTCGAGTGTGAAAGATGAGGTAACGAGGTCGAATAATCGCAAAGATATTTTTATTGATATTTTGGATGCCCGACAAAAAATATTGGTCTTGGCAGATGCCCCACACCCCGACCTTTCGGCTATCAAACAGACGGTTTCGCAAAACAAAAATTACGAAGTCGATATTGCTTATGCAGGGAACTTGAAAGAGCGAATTACAGGTTATGATTTTGTGATTTTACACCAATTGCCAAGTACGCGAAATAATGCGTCGAATATTATAAAAGAACTCGATAGTCGAAAAATACCGCGTTTGTATATCATTGGTAGTCAGACAAATCTGTCAGAACTGACTAAGATACAAAGCATATTCGTAGGCAGTGGCAACACACGAAATACCAACGACGTAGCGAGTATAGTGGCAAGTGATTTCAATCTATTTACCCTCAATGAAAATATCGCTAACGAACTTCCCAAATTCGCGCCGCTTATCGCGCCTTTTGGCGAATTTTCGGCATCGGCAGAATCGCAGGTTTTGTTGTATCAAAAAATAGGTTCGGTAGAAACGAAATATCCACTATTGACCTTTGGCGAAGAACGCGACATTAAAATTGGCGTATTGGCTGGTGAGGGACTTTGGAAGTGGCGAATTTTTGATTATTTGCAACGTCAGAATCACGATATTTTTGATGAATTGATGGGTAAAACCGTTCAATATCTGACCGTCAAAGAGGACAAACGCAAGTTTAGAACAAGTGTGAGTAAGAATATTTTTGACGAAAATGAAGCTATATATTTCGACGCAGAATTGTACAACGAATCTTACGAACTCATCAACGAACCGGACGCTTCGCTGACGATCACGGACTCAAAAGGCAAGGATTATAATTTTACTTATACCAAAACCAATCGCGCCTATTCGCTCAATGCAGGTTATTTTCCTGTTGGAAATTACAAATACAAAGCACGTATTAATACGCAAGGAAAGGAACTCACTTCGCGCGGTAAATTTAGCGTACAACCCATTGAATTAGAGTCATTTGAAACAACAGCCGACCACCGCCTACTCCGCCTTTTGAGCGAACAATACGGCGGACAAGTCGTCTATCCCGACAGCCTCGCCACACTTTCAGACATCATCAATGCGAAGGCTGATATTCAACCCGTCCTGTATTCTACGTCCAAAACGCGGTCGATTATTAACCTGAAATGGATTTTTTGGGTCTTGCTTGGATTGTTGGGTGTGGAGTGGTTCTTTCGGAAGTTTTATGGGGGGTATTAAACGATACAAACGTAGGGACAGGGCATGCTCTGTCCGTCCAATTTTTACCAAATGAATATACGCTTTCTCGGACAGGGTTTTGCAGACATTTCCGATGAATCGGTGGGACAACTCATCATTGATTTATTGGAAAATAAATCATTTGATCAGTTTACGGCAATTGTCGCTTTTGCAAGTGAGGCTGGAGTTAGTAGCGTTATTGAACATATTAAAAGTGCAGAAAAACATCTTACACAAATTGAGTTTTACATTGGTATAGACCAACAAGCGACATCGTACGAAGCACTAAATTTGCTACTTGATTCAAACCTGAATTGTTATATTTATCATACCGTTTCGCACATCATTTTTCATCCAAAAATTTATATTTTTGAAGGGGAAAAACAAGGCAAAATTATTATTGGTTCGTCAAACTTGACTCTGCAAGGTTTGTTTCAAAACATGGAAGCCTCCTTGGTCATAGATTTTGAAATGAATGATAAACAGGGAATTAATTTGCTTAATCAAATCAAAAATTATTATCGTTTTTTATTAGATAAAACTGCACTAAATGTGCAGCAATTAACGCAAGATTTAATCAAACAACTCACTGATGCAGAGGTAATTCCAAAAGAAAAAGAAAGACGAGAGGTAAGTAATACAACGAATAAAACACCACAAAATCAAGATCTGTTTTCCGAAGTTAAAAAGATGTTTCCTTCGGTGAATATTCCTAAAAGAAAAACCAAGCCTCAAAAGAAAAAACCGCAAAAGTCAGCGCAAAAAACAACATTGTCCAAAGGAAAACAAACTTTAGTTTGGCAAAAAAAGAACCTACCAAGCTCGGATGCACAACAAGTATCGGGCAAGACAAATCCTACTGGCGTATTGCGTCTTGCACAGGCACGATTTAAGTTGAATGATACCTTGATTGATTTTAAAACCTATTTTAGAAATGAGGTATTTGATCGGTTGGATTGGGCGCAAAAAACGAGGGTACAAAACTCACCTTTAGAAGAAGTACATACGGATTTTCAAATTGAAATTGACGGCGTATCAAAAGGCATTTTTAACCTGAGAATCAGTCACGATTCAGATAGAGTTGCCGGACAAAATAACGTACCGACTACGCTTCATTGGGGCGATGCGATAGGCGCGATACGTGAGCAAAATATTAAAGGAAAAACTTTGTCCTTGTTCCAAATTGAAGGAGAGACAAATTTATTTTTGATAAAAATTGAATAAAATTAGCATAATAAAAACAAAACACCTACCTTCAGCAAACAATCTGTTTTGCGAAAAAATAAGGCGAAAAATATGCAATTAATCGAAAACGCAACGGCTCAAAAATTACGCGGTGGGTTCTATACACCTGCCCCGATTGCCGATTTTATATTGAAATGGGCAGTCAATGGTTCGCGTGATTATGAGATACTTGAGCCGAGTTGTGGAGATGGCGTTTTTTTAGACAGCATTAAATCACAAAATATTCATTATAAGTCAGTTACAGCGATTGAATTAGATAAAATAGAAGCACAAAAAGCCTCAAATATTGACTTAGATAACACTCAAATTTACCAACAAGATTTTCATACTTTCTGCAATCAAACCGACCAAAAATACGACCTTGTAATTGGTAATCCACCTTATATCCGCTATCAATATTTCGACAGAGAACAACAAATCGAAGCCGAAAAAATCTTTAATCGCGCCCGACTTTCATATTCAAAACTCACCAATGCGTGGGTGTCTTTCGTAGTGGGTTCTTCTTTATTATTGAAAGAAAAAGGTAAGATAGGCTTTGTATTACCTGCCGAAATTCTGCAAGTATCTTATGCCAAACCGCTTCGTCGTTTTTTGGCTCGTTTTTATAATAAAATCAATATCGTTTCTTTCAAAACATTGGTTTTTCCTGACATTCAACAAGAAGTGATTTTATTATTGTGTGAAAAAAATAATTCAGGCAAACACCACATCGAACACATCGAATTAGACGGCATAAACGACCTTGATTTTGTGGATATGAACACCCTTAAAAATGCTGAAAAAACAATAGATTTTCAGTCTAATAAATGGACGTTTTATTTCTTAGACCAACGGGAAATTGACTTTCTGGAACACCTCAATGTAGCAAAAAATATTCCCACTATCGGCAGCCTTGCAAGCGTAGAAGTTGGGATGACAACGGGGGCAAATAAATTCTTTTCTGTTCCACAATCCATTGTAAATCAATACGATTTGCAAGATTATGCCAAGCCACTTGTCGGGCGTAGCATACAGGTAAAAAGCCTTCGATTCACGCCCGAAGATTGGCGGCAAAACAGACAACTCGGAGCGCGAGCCAACTTCCTTCATTTTCCGCAAATTAACGAAATGAAGCACAATCCCGAAGCCCTCGCGTACATACGATACGGCGAAAGCCTTGACATTCATAAAGGCTATAAATGCAGAATCCGTGATGAGTGGCAAATTGTTCCTTCTGCATGGATTTCTGACGCTTTATTTATCAGAAGAAATAACCGTTTTCCAAAACTCATCGTCAATGAAGCACAAGCATATACGACAGATACCATGCACCGCGTCAAGCTAAAAAACGGTACGAACATCAATGCTTTGTGTGCGAGTTTTTACAATTCATTATCCTTTGCTTATGCCGAAATATCCGGACGCAGCTACGGTGGCGGTGTTTTGGAATTAATGCCAAATGAAGCGGAAAACATATTGATTCCTTATCATGAAAATCATCAAGATTATCTGAGTGAAATAGATGATAGAATGAGAAATGGTACTTCGATTGATGAGATTTTATTATTTACAAATCAAAAAATGCTCAAAGACGGTTTTGGTTTTTCTGATAAAGATATCAAAATAGCGAATAATATTTGGCGAAAATTGTCAGAGCGAAGAATGACAAGGGGTAAGAAGAAATTGGTTTGATGTTTTGTAAAATATTTAACTTGAAAAAGCCCGACAATTCTCGTATCTTTGAAATATCACATGATCAAAATCCATTCGTATGAGTAGTATAGAAATGAAATCGCAAATACAGGAATACTTGGAACAGGTTGACGACAGTTTGGTGCAAGCTGTACACGCGATGTTGGGTACGTACATTGCGAAGCAAAACGATATTGTTGGTTATGATATTGAAGGGAAACCTAAATACGCTTCTGAAATGAAACAAGAGTACCGAAAAGGCTTGGAAGCCGTAGCAAGAGGAGAAGGTAAATCGCTTGAGGAAATGAAAGCCAAGTATGGACTATGAGCGATTTGTACGAGATTGAATTCACGCCTTCTGCGGAATCGCAAATTGACGACATTGTATTTTATCTTGAAAATAATGAGTCTGAATCAGTTGCGGATAAGGTCAAACGTGGTATTTTCGATGCCGTCGAAGGGCTGATTGAAATGCCGCACCGACATGGTATCTTTCGTGGTGTGAGTGATGCTGAGTTTACCTTCCGCAGAGTGCTAAAGTGGTCGTATATCATTGTTTTTTACATTAATGAAGGCAATCAAACCATCACGATAGTTGACGTCTCGCATAGCCGACAAGATCCGCAAAAATTGATTGACAGGCTTTCGGAATAGAATATAAATGAGTTTTTTATACCTTTTTCCTTCCAAAGAAAACCGACAAGCAAACCGCTTATTTCGGCAACAGCCCACCCCACCAGTCTACCACTACCACATCCGAAAAACAGGCGGTACAAGCATCAATTTTGCCTTCCTTTCTCACGCCGCTACGCCCGATACAGACGATTTTTACCAACAATTATCCAACAAAAAAAATCATCGCTTGATAGCGAATGAACGTGTATTTGTAGGATGGAATAAACGACTGATTGAGGAGGGAAAATACTTTTACGCCTTCTCGCATATGCCTGCGCACGAGTTTCGACTTCCGAAAAATACATTTACATTCACTTGCCTGCGCGATCCTGCCCGACGGGTCGTTTCTCATTATAAAATGCTTCGTTATTATCAAAAAAATAAAATCGCACACCCCTGTATGCGTGTAGAAGGCGCATGGCTGGGCAACTCGTTTGATGATTTTTTGAAGAATATTCCCCAAAATTATTTAATGAATCAATTGTACATGTTCTCCAAAAACTATAGTATCGAAGAAGCGGAAGCGAGAATACGCGCTTGTTCGACTTATTTTTTTACTGAAAATATAAACGAAGGCATGGCAGATTTATCCGCCAAATTGAACCTCGAATTAACCCTTTCTCATCAGAAAAAATACGATATTTCCATTCCTATCAGCGAATCTCAAATGACACATTTGAAAGAAAAATTAGCTGCTGAATATC
>Ga0209187_1004312_pt1 | contig 10943 bp, 11 predicted proteins | sample BantaG_FD_187430 | JGI IMG/M metagenome (GOLD analysis project Ga0209187, IMG submission 187430) | Marine algal microbial communities from Bantry Bay, Ireland - BantryBay_4 metaG (SPAdes) (version 2) | ecosystem: Host-associated > Algae > Red algae > Unclassified | place: Bantry Bay, Ireland... | reverse complement strand
GGAAGTCCCTTCGGACTTTCCGGTCCTTCATTGCGCGTTGGTGGGAAAACTTCCGTCTTCGGTCTTCGGTCTTCCGTCTTAAAGTTACAAAGTAACTTTAAATAAGTCCATCAATCGTCTGAGTGAGACGTGCGTAAATTTCTTCAATTCCACCTTCACCTTCGACTTTAAATGCTTTATCAGATGCATCATAAAAATCAAAAACCGGTGAGGTTTCTTTATTGTAAACTTCGATACGATTTCGAATAATACCTTCATCATTATCATCTGCGCGGCCAGAAGTTTTACCTCTATTGAGCAAACGGCTTACGATTTCCTCATCATCAACGTCTAAAGCGATTAGTGCCGTGATGTCATCTGTTTTTTCAGCAAGAAAAGTATCCAGTGCTTTTGCCTGAGCAATCGTTCTTGGAAAACCGTCAAAGATGTAACCGCTGACATCAGGGTTGGCATTTACTTTATTTTTAAGCATTCCGATGGTCACTTCATCTGGCACCAATTCTCCTTTTTTGATATAGCTTTTAGCGAGTTTACCCAATTCAGTATCATTACCCATTTCATAGCGAAACAGATCACCAGTGGAGATGTGTAATAGGCGGTATTTCTCTACTAATTTTGCAGCTTGAGTTCCTTTACCAGAACCAGGAGGGCCAAAAAGAATTAAATTCGTCATTTCGTATGTCTGTTTAATTATACAACCTAATAAGGAACCCCTTGATCAGGTCCTTACTGATTAAGTTCGCGAAAATAAGGTTTTTAAGGGAATATTGCGCCACAGAGCATGCCTATTTAAAATAGCCATATGATGCAAACATTCCACAAGGTGTACTAAATACACGGTGTACTAAAGCAGTTAGTCAAATTAATTTATACAAACAAATTAGGCCAACTCCTTAACTAGGTTGTAAATTAGGTTCGGAAGGGACAAAAGTAGGCATTTACCCTCAATTTATCAATACATCACGGGCAAAAAGGATACGTGGCTTCCAGTAGGCAGACTTGCTGACATTATCAATCCGAACACCTTTGCTACTGGTGCTGTGGATGACTTCGACTCCGGAAGCGGTGTTGCGTACCACCAGAGCGACATGATTGACTTTGCCTCTTTTTCCAAAAAACACAAGGTCCCCCGGCTTGGTTTTTTTAAGACTGATTCGCTTACCAACTTTTGCCTGGTTGTAAGAGCCTCTGGGTAACTCAATATCAAATTTATAAAAAATATAATGAGTCAGCCCCGAACAATCAAACCCCTTCGGAGTTGCACCTCCGTAATGATACTTCGCTCCTTTAAACTTACCGGCGTATGAAGTAATCGACTTTCTGAGTTGGTTGTCTTTTTTAAGGGAACTACCGGGCGAGGGCGATGTAGTTGTTCGCTGACTGCTCCTGGCTGATCGCGGCGCGCCACAGGCACTCACCAACATAACAAGTCCTGCGAACAATATTAATGCTTCAAATCTTTTTGTTAAGTGCATGTTTCAGTTGTCTGTTTTGTAGCGAATTTTGAATGAATGAATTTTGAATAGCACTCGACCGTGTACTACGCGTTAGAGCGCTATTCAAAATTCAGTCATTCAAAATTCAAAATTTCTTACGCCTATGCCATTCGTCTAAATCCTTACTTCATCCCGGTCAGCTAGAAAATTCAATTTAGAACGGAAAGTATGCAGGTCCTCGTATTTCAATTCGGTGGTAAAGACACCTTCTTCGTGGCTTATCTCAAAATATTTTTTACCATTATAATCAATGACCGTGGTGTCACCGGAGTAAACGAGCCCGTTCTTATCCTCTCCTACCCGATTGACGCCAGCCAGATAGCATTGGTTTTCAATGGCGCGGGCGATGAGTAGTGATTTCCAGTGATGCGAACGTTTTTCAGGCCAATTGGCGATATACAGCAGCAGGTCATAGTCTTCCATATTTCTGCTCCAGCCAGGAAAGCGGAGGTCATAGCAAACCATGGGACAAATTTTCCAGCCCTTCCATTCCGTGATTAGTTTTTTTTGGCCTGCTGTGTACACCTTTTCTTCACCTGCAAGGGTAAAAAGGTGGTGTTTGTCATAGACTTCATACGTACCATCAGGGCGCATCCAGACGAGGCGATTGTAGCATTTGCCTTTCTCTTTAGCGATGAAACTTCCGGTGACGACTGCCTGATGTGTGGCGGCCTGTTTGCTTAGCCATTGCATAGTGAGGCCATCCATTGGTTGGGCAATTTGCTCAGCATTCATGCTGAAGCCTGTTGTAAATGTTTCGGGCAAGATGATGATGTCGGTAGATTCCAATGTTCGAATTTTCAGATCGAAAGCTTCGAGGTTGGCTTCCACGTTTTCCCAGTGTAGTGTGCTTTGGACGGTAGTGATACGGAGGTTGTTCATTTTGCAAAAATAGGGATTTCTGTGGGTTTTCTCTTTAACGTGGATGGGACACAGATCTAACGGATTGAACGGATAAGGACGGATACTTCGACTTCGCTCAGCACAGTTTTTTTTCGTAGACGTGATCCCCTATTAACTCGCTCAGGAAAATCCCGAATCTTACTTTCAAGATTTGGGATTCTTTTAAGTGCAAGCGCAAGTTCAAACTCAAGTTCAAATTTTCCCGCTAACGCAGGCTTGCGATCTGTGTTTGAATTTGCACTTGAACTTGCGCTTGAATTTTCTTTAAGTCTACACTGTGGTCGCAAAAGAATCCGTGGGACTGCCTGATGTGTGGCGGCCTGTTTGCTTAGCCATTGCATAGTGAGGCCATCCATTGGTTGGGCAATTTGCTCAGCATTCATGCTGAAGCCTGTTGTAAATGTTTCGGGCAAGATGATGATGTCGGTAGATTCCAATGTTCGAATTTTCAGATCGAAAGCTTCGAGGTTGGCTTCCACGTTTTCCCAGTGTAGTGTGCTTTGGACGGTAGTGATACGGAGGTTGTTCATTTTGCAAAAATAGGGATTTCTGCTGTGATGGGATGTGATGGGACACGGATCTAACGGATTGAACGGATAAGGACGGATTTTTTCGTGGCCCGGTGAGCCCGCTAACGTTGATAGTCGGTCACACAAACCCGGAGCGCGGAAGAAGAAAAAAAATCCGTGTAAATCCGTTAGATCCGTCAAATCCGTGTCCCATCCCACCAAAAGGGCGCATAAGAAATCCCGAACCTGCAAGACTTGCAAATTCGGGACAGCTTATATTTATAAGTATTAACTTATTTCTTCTCTTCCGCAGCAGGTGCAGCAGCATCGCCACCTTCAGCAGCAGCAGCTCCTTCAGTTGCTCCTTCTTCAGCTTCTTCAGCTTCAGCACTCTTCATTGCACGTGGTACTTCAACACTTGCTATTGGAATAGCTCCACGACTCATCATCTCAATTCCATCAGCCAATACGATATCTTTTACTCTTACAGAGTCATTAAGTTCTAATTTCGAAATATCAACGGTCAGTTCTCCTACCAATGCTTCAGGATTGGTTTTTACTAAAACCGAGCGTAGCTTAAGGTTCAAACGACCACCTCCTACCACTCCAGGAGAAGTCCCAACACAGCGAACCGGAATAGTTACTTTTATAGTATTACCAGGAACCAACTTAAGGAAATCCATGTGCATTATTTCATCCGATACCGGGTGAAATTGAATATCTCTCAGGATACAGTTGTGTGAAGTTCCATCAATAGTTATATCGACCATCTTAAATTCAGGTGTATAAACAAGATTCTTTACTTCTTTAGGTGTTACAGAAAAGTGGGCCGTTTCTCCACCTCCATAAACGACACAAGGCACTCTTCCTTCTCTACGAGTAGCTTTGGTGGCTTTTTTTCCTGTACCTGTTCTGGCAACTCCTGTTAAGCTTATTGAATTCATGACAATTAGTTTTATTTATTTTTAAGATCCCTTTTGGAATTTGCCAAAAAGGCACGCAAAGATAGTCATTTTTATTAAAAGTTGCTGATTTGACGGGAGAAAAATCAGCTTAGTCTAAGCTTTGGTGGCTTGATGGGATATTTGCTCCGCTTTTTGCTAAAAAGACCAACCAATTGATACGCCCGGATACAGTAGAAACCAGTAAATAAGGACATCATCCCCCCAGTCGTCTTGCCACTTAAATATCATTGGTGATAAGCCCGCTCGAAAAAATAGTGGCTTATAGGGTGAATGATAGCGATACATCAAGGTACCAGAAGGATAAATACCTGTATGCCTCCGTCTCCCATTTTCAAAATATAGCGCATTGCTCATTCCTACTCCCAACTCTATTTTGTGCACATCATTACCCAATAGATAGTTGAGATGAATTGGTGTAAATAAATATTTGGACCTCCGGCCAGGTAATAGCCCCAGGCCAAGGCTCATCCCCAATCCATTATCATCGTAGGTATCAAAAAAGCGAGTATCAAAATTAATAGAATACGCGAAGCCTGCTCCACCCAATTCCAAATAGAGTCCTTTTCCAACCTGAGCAAACAAGGTGCCTGAGAGAGAGCACATCAATATTCCTATTGCGATATTAAATTTCACGGTAGAATATTTAGTGAATAAATGTTTTGTGGTCTAAAGACCGGTAAGCACTTTGCGCGAAGCAAAAGGGACTGAATGTGAATGTGAATTAGAATGTAAATATTCTCTCCCAACGCGAAGTTCCACGGTCGAGTGAATATTCCAATTCCAATTCTTTACTTATCCACAAAAAGAGCAGAAATAGAGCGATGCTCATGCGTATTTCGGATAGCCCGGGCGAATAGCTTAGCAGCCGACAATACCTGTATTCTATCAGAAGTTTGCTTTAAAGGAATGGTGTCACAAACATAGATTTTATCCAGTTTCGACTTTTCAATATTCTCATACGCCTTACCGGAAAGTACCGGATGCGTACAAAGCGCACGAACACTTTTGGCTCCCTTCTCCAGAATAATATCTGCGGCACGGCATAAAGTACCAGCTGTGTCTACAATATCATCTACCAGAATCACATCAGCTCCTTTCACATCACCGATTACCGTCATTCCGGCAATTTCGTTGGCACGTTTTCTATATTTATCACAAATGACCAGATCTCTTGCAAAGAACTTCGCATAAGTACGCGCCCGCTTTACACCTCCTACATCGGGAGAAGCAAAGATGACATTGGATAAATCTAAACTCTGTAAGAAAGGCATAAAGATGGCTTCACTTTTTAGGTGATCAACCGGGATGTCAAAAAATCCTTGTATCTGCTCTGCGTGAAAGTCGAGGGTCATGATCCGATTGGCCCCAGCTGCTTCAATCAGGTTGGCAATTACTTTTGCAGAAATGGGAACACGCGGTTTGTCTTTTCTATCCTGGCGTGCATAACCAAAATATGGGATTACCGCTGTGATGTATCCTGCCGAAGCTCGCTTGGCCGTATCAATCAACAGGAGCAATTCCAATAAGTTATCAGCTGGTGCGAAGGTGGATTGTATGAAAAAAACATAATTCCCACGTACCGATTCATTCATAATCGGTTGCATTTCGCCATCGCTAAATTTCATTAAGGTTTGATCGCCCAGCGAGCGGCCATAATGATCGGCTATTTTTTCAGCGAGATAAGTTGATTTTGAACCACAGAATAGTTTTACGTCCATCATATGAGAAGTAGGTTTTGACATTTATGAAAATTTAATCGTAACAGTTCAGAAAGTAGTCGGCGTTACTTTGAAGCAATGATATCCCTTTTAGCCAATGGGTCTCTACAAAGGGGCTAAAGTAAAAAGAATAAAAGGAAAGGCCATTTCATCAGGCAATTAATTGGCCCGTTGGACGAGATTTACTCTTTATTTGTCGATACTATTCGAATTTACTCGTTTAGAATCATAACTTTAAGTCAAACAAGGGTAAGACCGCTCAGAAACGGCATTTCTCTCGTTTTCGCAAAGCCAGATCCCTAAGGGATAAATATCTTGTAAAGTGTGTTGACCGTTGAGAAAATTAAAATGAAAATTAAAATTAAAATGAAAATTAAAAGTCCTCTGATTCGTATTATCTATAATTAAGGATCAAAGTTTAAGTGCATCTTTAATGCTTACGATTGCCGAGAAATTTTCATTTTACTTTTCATTTTAATTAAAACACACTCTCGTAGGAATAATAATCCTTCAAAGGGTCATATTTACAAAACATGGAGCCATTAGTACAGAGTAATCTAAACTACAGTGTACCTGGCTTCCAGAATACGCAACGCCATGGTAGTATTGACATTAGGAAATTGGTGGGCCAGCCTTTCACAAATACAGCATATATTCTGGGCTATCGCCATAGTCTTTAGCTTCTTGTTTCTGATACAGTTTCTGTTTTCATTAATTGGACTCGACTTTGACGATGTGGACGTGAGTGTGCCTTCCGATGGAGGAGACACCTCTTTTAGTGGAGATTTTAGTTTGATTTCGGTTCGAAGCATCATAGCTTTCTTCACCATGTTTGGCTGGGCCGGTGTATTGCTCCTCAATGCGGGGAAAGCGATTTGGACGGCAGTCCTATTTTCGAGTGTAGCTGGGTTTGTCGGGATGTTTGTCGTTGCCTACCTCATGTACCAGCTTTCTAAATTGGAAGAAACCGGCACCACTGACTTATCAGATGCCATCTTTGAGACGGGAGAAGTATATCTTCCTATTCCTCCGGCCAAAAGCGGCCCTGGAAGAGTACACGTAAAAATGAAAGGGGCCCTGAAGGAATTGGATGCGATAACAGAGGGTAGCGGTTTGCCGACAGGCTCTTCTGTACGGATATTGGAGGTGCTGGAGAATAATACTTTGTTGGTGGAGAGTATTGAGAAGTATCAGTTTGAGTGAGAAAGGTGGGAAGTGGGAAGTGGGAAGTGGGAAGTGGGAAGCTCTCCCGCTAACGCGTTCTAAAGATCATTCATCTGGCCGGCCTTTTATGAACGCCTGAAATAAACGACTTTAAGCAGGTAATGTTGGTGGATGTTAGATGTTAGTCACTAAATATTCACGAATCAGAAACATCTTAAAAAACTAAAACCATGTAAGCTTTAATATTCAACCCAAACCGTCTTTTAGGAAAAAACCATTTTTAACTCTAAAACTAGTAATCATGAGTGTTGCACTTCCCTTATTAGGAATCATCTTAATAATCTCCTTAGGCTTAATTGTATTTTTAATAAGCCGATACAGAAGATGTCCATCAGATAAAATATTAGTCATCTACGGTCGAACCGGACAGGGTTCTGCCAAAACACTTGCGGGTGGAGCGGCCTTCGTATGGCCCGTCATCCAGGCATATGAATACCTCGACTTGACACCTATATCTATAGATGTTGACTTGAGAGGTGCTTTGAGTAAACAAAATATTCGTGTCAACGTCCCATCGCGATTTACCGTGGGTATCTCGACGGAGCAGGGTACGATGGTGAACGCGGCAGAGCGTTTGCTGGGCAAGACAACTGATCAGATCAGAGACATTGCAAAAGATATTATCTTCGGTCAGCTGCGTTTGGTCGTAGCAACGATGGACATTGAGGAAATCAACTCGGATCGTGATAAATTCTTATCCAACGTTGCATCCAACGTGGGAGCGGAACTTAGAAAAATCGGCTTGTCTCTAATTAACGTAAACGTAACGGACATTCAGGATGAATCAGGTTACATTGAAGCATTGGGTAAGGAGGCTGCTGCAAAAGCCATCAACGATGCAAAGATGAGCGTAGCAGAGAAAAACAGAGATGGATCGATTGGTGAAGCCAATGCAAACAGAGATAAGCGTATTGAAGTTTCATCGGCAGATGCCTCTGCAAAAATCGGTGAAGCGGAAGCAGATGCAAAATCGATAGAAGGGGAGAACGAAGCCTTGATTCTGGTTGCAAAGTCGAATGCGGAACGTCAGGTGAAGGAAGCGGAAGCATTGCGTTTGGCAACGGCCTCTGAAAAGATACAGGCAGCAAAAGCATTGGAAGAGTCGTATGTAGCGGAGAAGGAAGCGGAGCAGGCACGTGCTGCGAAAGAGCAGGCAACGAAGGAAGCGGATACCATCGTAAACGCAGAAATCCAACGTCGTAAAATCGAGATTGATGCAGAAGCAGAAGCGGAGCGCAATCGTCGAATTGCGAAAGGTGAAGCAGATGCGATCTACCTGATGAAAGAAGCGGAGGCGAAAGGTCAGTTCGAAATTTTGAGCAAGCAGGCGGAAGGTTTTGAAGCGATTGTGAAAGCAGCTAATGGTAATACCAAAGATGCAGTTTTGATGATGATTGCTGACAAGCTGGAAGACCTGGTTGAGAAGCAGGTGGAAGCGATTAAGAATATTAAGATTGATAAGGTGACCGTCTGGGAAGGTGGTAACAATGGTGAAGGTGAGGGTAACTCTACTTCTAAGTTTGTTTCTGGCTTGTATAAGTCGGTTCCGCCTTTGGCTGATTTGTTTAATATGGCTGGTATGGATTTGCCGAACTACCTGGGATCTGCTACGGAGCAGTTGAATGGGAATGGGAAGGAGTTGCCGCCGGCTTTGAATAATGAGGCTGATACTGAGGTGGTGGAGGTTAAGGAATAGTGTGGGTTGGAAGCGGGAAGTTGGAAGCGGGAAGCTCCCGTTAACGTGTATCCCGTTAGCGTGTAATAGGTTTAACGCTCTTGGAGCACGTTAGATGGAAAACTTCGGTCTTCGGTCTTAAAAAATACAAATTCCGATTTTTTATAGAAATGAGTATGGCGCTCTGGCTTTGGCTGGGGCGCTTTTTTTTAAACTTAGTGGGAAGACGGAAATTTTCCCTACTAACGCTGATGGGACACAGATTCTGTTTTGAGGATAGCAAATATTGAATAAAATCGTTATCTTGTTATAAAATAGCCAATAGGCATTAAATCGAGTAAAATGAAAGGAGCAATCCAACAACAAATTCCTGAAGAGTTAATCTATGAGATGGTGAAGGGAAAACCCATTTACTATAGGGATTTTAGAGCATACTTAAACGGCGACAAACATATTGATGAAATAATGGGAAGCAGCAAACTGCAATCACTCATAATAGCTGAACTAATCTTTTTATTACGATCATTTTTGGGCGATGAGTATTTGATTTTTACAAACGAAATTGGATTACAGTTTTCTAAAAAGTCTTGGCGAGCTGCAGATATTGCTGTCATTAAATCAGACCAAGTAAAAGCATTAGATAATAAATATCTGGAAGTTGCACCGGAACTAGTGATTGAAATAGATAGTAAAGCAGAATTAAATGAGATTAAAAATCCATTAAGTTACTATCATGAAAAAACGGATGAACTATTGAACTTTGGAGTGGAAAAAGTTATCTGGATATTTACTGACACTAAGAAAATCATGATTGCCAAGAAAGGACAACAATGGATTTTGGTGAATTGGGCCGACTTGGTTGAAATAAAAGAAGGATTGGTTTTGGATTTGGAGAAGATTGTTCGTAGAGGAAAATAGAAGCTCAATTTCATTCCACCAATAAAAACTCCACCCGCCTATTCCGACTCCTAACTTCCTCCGACTCCCCCACCTCAACCGGCCGCTCTTCCCCAAATCCCTCATACGTCAATTTAAATTTGACTGAAAGGGTATGTAACCGCTCGTGGGTTCGTAGGCAGTCATGGGTCGCTTTGTTCTAAGGCGATTTACTCGCGATTGAGGGAAGCTAACAGCTAAAAGCCAACAGCTAATAGTAAAGTAACTGAACAGTTACAGCCATTTTTATAAAAACCAAAATCCGGATGGAACCAGGATTTGAGACTAGTCGTCCCCAGCCTACTCTCGGCTTTTGCATCAATGACAAAACAGTTGAGTATTCCGGCTTCTGTTGTTTTGAGGTCGGCTCTATCGACTATTTCGTAGGTGTATTTTACTCCCCAGTCCGAAACCGATACCCAGCTCCAATACCATAATAAAAATAAGGATCAACATCATTTCCCGTTGGCAAACCAATCACCCCAAAACGAGGGGTAATCGTCCAATGATCATACATCAAAAATGTAGTTTCAAGATACCATGTAGACCTAGAATTCCTGGAAGATTCATTAATCCCTGAAGTTCCCAAACTAATATGATCTAATGGTCCAGCCTTGTCTCCAAATTTATAATTAACGGAACTATTCCACCTATTCGCACTAGGTCCAACATCCGGTGCATTTAAGTAACTAAACTTTAGATAAAACGCATTAATATCCCCAAATCGTTGATCAAATGTAAGCTGCGTTTTTTTTGTGTTATCAAGCTTTCTGAAGTTGCCTCCATACATATTACCTACCCGAAGACCAACCCTCGTTTCAAATATTTTGGTATTCCCAAAGCCCCAATACGGCATGACACTATATTTCTTTTCCGTATGACCAGCCTCCTTATTATAAAAAATTTCAGGTTGATAAGTTACTCCGTAACGCGTATACTTATTATGCCGTTTTTCCGAATACTCATAATAGTCAATCACATCAATTCCCGCATTCCCCGTAAAGTAGGTAGGTCCGATTGGAAGCACATCATATTGAGAACAAACATCACCAAAGCACCCTTGCTCCGTTGCAAGACATTCAAACTGTGGCTCGCCAACATCCAATTCATTGAAATTTACATTTATGGAAATATCTTTTTTCCCACTCAGGTCATCTTCATTCAAATTTGCATTTGCATTTGCATTCAATTCCTCATTCGTCTCCGGATAAGTCTGACTCATCATCGCAAATGAAAGCAAGGCCATTGTTAGTACCTGCCAGCGAATTCGGCGAAACTGAATTTGAGCAATCAGAAAATAAGCAACTGTTAGCCATAGCAGAATTAACTTTGCGTGCATGATGGCTATTTCTACTTGGGTAAATGCATTTCTTGAAAGTAGGATTAATAAGGTGATAGCTGTTGCGAAAATGACTGATGGGAGTAGCGTTTTATTCCCATTCCCACTCCCACTCCCACTCCCACTGCGCTTTAATGTATGAGCGAACGCGGGATTTGAACACGGAGGCGCAGAGGCG
>Ga0209187_1004311_pt1 | contig 10952 bp, 9 predicted proteins | sample BantaG_FD_187430 | JGI IMG/M metagenome (GOLD analysis project Ga0209187, IMG submission 187430) | Marine algal microbial communities from Bantry Bay, Ireland - BantryBay_4 metaG (SPAdes) (version 2) | ecosystem: Host-associated > Algae > Red algae > Unclassified | place: Bantry Bay, Ireland... | reverse complement strand
CTATTGACTTTAATATATCTTATTTTGATTTTGATCGAATTGATCCGAGCTTTTTAACAGACACGGTAATTTGTTCGCAAAAGCCTCTTTTATTAGGCACTATTTTAGAAGAGGATGTTAAATATTTTTGGAGTGACGGTAAACAGACTTATCCAAAACAAATAGCTGAAAGTGGCTTATATACGCTTACCACAACTCTAGATGGTTGCAGTACTACATCATCAACACTTATAAAAGCAGAGGATTGCAGCACTAAAATCTATATGCCCAATGTTTTTTCACCAAACAAGGATGGTATCAATGATACTATTTATCCATTAGGGTCAAATTTTGAAATTCTCAAGTTTGCTGCTTATGATAAATGGGGGAATGAAGTACACCAAAGCCTGACGCCATGGAATGGTAGTTTCAGAAATGAAGATTCTATTGCTGGGGTTTATGCCTATACAATTGAAGTGAAAAATCTTAGATTAGATTTGAAAGAAAGTTATAGTGGGACTTTTATGTTAGTGCGGTGATAAAGAAACTATGAATGAAAACAAAAAAAATAATTGGACCAAACTAACCTAGTGACTAAAGTTTTACAAGTACACATATAATATAAATGTTAAATATTTTATATATTAAAATAATTCTCTTATATTTAGTAGCAAAAATAAACTAAGGTCAATTTTAATTTCCATTCACCTGTAAAATTTAACCTGTTCTCTTAGTAGGTTTTCCATCAAACTGATTTTTTTAACCTTTAAAATAGTTTAGCATGAAATTTTTATTTAAATTTTACCCGTTTCTGTTTTCTGTTTTCTAAGTTTTGCATTTTTTATTCAAAGTTGTGAAAAAAATGAAGATTTAGTTACAAATTCTAATGCAGTTAGTGTTGTTGAAACACGTAATGATGACCATCCTGTTCGACCTCCCGGTAGTACAGATACTGCTTCAATACCTGAAGAATGTGATCCAAATTTTACGGAGGATCCAAATAAATCTAGTACTTGTTTAGTAGATTATGAGGAATGTCAAAGAGATGCGAAAGTACAATTTATTGAGGACTGGTTTGCATCTGGATGTGATCCTTGGGTTATTGATGTAACTCCATATCTAACTAATCAAATGGTACATATTCCAGTACAGATGGGAGGTCAAGATGTTACTACTACAATTCCGCATCCAAGTATTCCTGACTTTGAAGTATTTTATAATGAATCTTTGGAGGGTTGTGATATTTTTGAGAATTTGTTTACGGGAAATTTTATTTCTGCATGTGTTATTTGTGAAAATACCTACGGTGATTGTCAATGATTAACAATAATTAAGTTTAAAGGCTATTGGTAAGTTATTTTATCAATAGCCTTTTTGTAGATATCTAGCTATGAAACTAACTTTTAATAGAAAAATCAATACTTTTAATCTATTCCTAGCATTACTATGTTCTAACACTTGCCTTTGCCAATTCAGCAAAGCAATTGACCAAAATTCAAACGCAAACATTGTTCACATTAATAACAATAACGAAATCCTACATGGAGTTAGTGGTGTTAATTTGAATAGAGTAGTAACGAAATTTGATATTTCAGGAAATATAATCTGGTCTAAAGAATTTCAACCTTTTGATATTGATGGTATATCACATAAAGTAAGCATGGGACTTACAACACGTTTTAATGACAATGGGGATTTTTTATTTACCAGTGTATTAAGACCTTTTGAGTTAAGAAAGATTACATTTTCAAGATTGAATTCTATAGGTAAGGTAAACCTGACAAAACTCATCGAATACCCAATTAATTTCATTCCCAAATTTCAAGGGGATGGTCTTAAAAGACCAAAAAGTTTAGAATTTAACTCGGGAAACTATATTCAACTAAATTATCTTTCTGATACAGAAGAAAATAATTACTTCTATTCATTTGTTAAATTCAACAATCAAGGTGAGCTACTTTGGCATAAAGAGTATAAAGATTTACTTACTGGTACCCCGATTGCTTTTATTAACAAATTAGATGGAAATAGATTTGCTTTAATTAGAAACGGAGGGTATGAAGTCAACAATGAGGAGCCTCATATAGAAAATATTATTCAAATTCTTGATGAAAATTTTACAGAGTTAAAAACTATTCAAATAGATGGAGAGATTCAAAAAATTATATATAGAAATGATTATTACTATATCTTAGTTTATGAATACGGGTTTAAGAATTCTGATAGTCGATTTAATAATAGTTTAATTTGTCTCAACAATGAATTTGAGCCGATATGGGCAAAGGAGTATGTTCTGACACCTATTTCTGCCCCCTTTACCTTCTCTGAAACTGACTTCGGGTTTTTAATGAGTGAATATCTTGAAGGATTTACTAAAATTAATCTTATTGCTCTAAATATGGATGGAGATATAATAAAGAGCAAAATAATAGCTACGCCGAGGTTTTCATATGCTCCATCTGTATCAAATCGATTTTTTGTCCATGACGGTATTCACTTCTTCAATTCTACTCAGCCACAACAGTTAACTTGTTCTGCAAATAATCTTGATAGCCTCCCTTGCTACGCTCTTAATAGTTGCATTGATGTCGTCAACTTTAATGCTGAAGTTAGCATCATTGATACTTTTTATCTTGAACCTATCAATTTAGATATCGAAGTCAAAGATGTATTTATTGAGACCGTAGACTATGAACCTAATTATTATGATTACTGCAATGTGGATTATGTCGACTGTCCTATCCCCTTATTTGACATACGGGATACGATATGTGTCAATGAATTAATCACAGTCTCTAATCTCCATAACGAAAATGCAGAATCCGTGAACTGGTTCTTGCCTGGCAGCAATATTGAATTTAGCAACTCCGCAGATCCACCTCCCTTTTCTTACCCAGATCCTGGGACCTACACTATCACTCAGCAGACAACTGATGAGGGCTGCCCTAATGAGTTTAGCCAAGAGATCGTTGTAGTTGCACCGATTGAGTTAGGAGTCGAAACGGATATTATTTTGTGTAATGAGGAACCATTCATCATAGACGCGGAAAATAACCTTGTTACTGATTATCTCTGGGATAATGGAGATACTGTATCTACCTTATTGACCAATCAAGAAGGCACCTATCGCCTACAACTAACAGATGAATATTGCAGCCAATCTATTGACTTTAATATATCTTATTTTGATTTTGATCGAATTGATCCGAGCTTTTTAACAGACACGGTAATTTGTTCGCAAAAGCCTCTTTTATTAGGCACTATTTTAGAAGAGGATGTTAAATATTTCTGGAGTGACGGCAAACAGACTTATCCAAAACAAATAGCTGAAAGTGGCTTATATACGCTTACCACATCTCTAGATGGTTGCAGCACTACATCATCAACACTTATAAAAGCAGAGGATTGCAGCACTAAAATCTATATGCCCAATGTTTTTTCACCAAACAAGGATGGTATCAATGACTCCATTTATCCACTTGGTAATAATCTTGAAATTCTAAATTTTGCAGTCTATGATAAATGGGGAAATGAAGTACACCAAAGCCTGACGCCATGGAATGGAAGTTATCGAAATAAGGAATCTAGTTCTGGTGTGTATGCTTACACACTCGAAGTAAAGAACACTAGATTAGATTTGATTGAGAAGTCTAGTGGAACCTTTATGTTGATGAGATAAGGATAAATAATGACACTACGCATTATTCAAATCACTTTCAATATCATCAATACTGGTTCCAAATACAGAAACCCCATATTTGCCAACTAGCTCTAAAAAAGCTCTTTTAGAAAGATCTACTATTTCTGCTGCCTGCCCAGAACTCAATTTACCATCATGAAATAACTTAGACGCTATGATCATTTTTACCTCAAAACTTGAGATATTTAAGTCCTCTGGTAAATTCAATATTATACTCATAATAAATACTTTAATACAATATACAATTATTTACTATCACATGGACAAATACAATCTAAAACAAAAAATGGAGAACAGGCCCCAAGCCCATTCTCCATTTATATTTAGCTTCCTAATTTACTCTTTGATAAACCTGCCTGAATAAAAGACATTTTCTGCTTTACTCAATGTAAAGAAAAAACTACCAGTCGATAAATATGCTACATCTACTACTTGCTCCTCACTGCTTACTTTTTCACTCTTAACAAGTCTTCCAAGCAGATCATAAATTTCTAAATTTAATTCCCCTTCCAATTCCAGTCCTAGAAGTGTTAGTTTATCACTTACAGGATTTGGAAAAAAATCCACTTGCTTGATTTCATTGCTCGACAAACTAGTTTCTAAATTGTTAGTAGACCAGAAATATTCCGTTAAAAACGTCTCATCTATCGCAGTTCCATCTTCATCAATTGCATAAGAATTTTTAAATGAAATCTTCTCAGAAGGAGTTGCTGGAAAAAAATCCGGGTTGGAATAAATGAAATAATAATAATTTAATTTTTCACCAGTTGAATAATCAGAATCGTAATAGTAATCTGTTTTACTGACAGAAGGGTTTGAACCGTGAAATTCATGATAACGTGTCTTCAATATATCATTCGCATCATATTCATATATTTTGGTCCAATCTCTGCCCCAAGCATGAGATTCTATCTTCCCATTTGTACCATATGTATATATGGAATTGTGCCAAGGCTCTAAATCTCCTGTGAAGTCACTTGTAAAACGTTCAATTTCCTCAAGACGATTATTTGCATCATAAGTATAAAGAGATTTTCTTATTAAATACTCTTCTCCATCAAAAATTGAAAAAACATCATGGTATTCTAATTGTCCATTTGTCGAATAGTGAAACCTTTCAATAAATTGACTTCCTTCTTCTCCATTCTCATCTAAACTTGTCGAAGTATATTCAACCAAGTTCATATTACCATCGTAAGCATATTGATAGATACTCTGATAGTCAACTACTAAAGTCACATCATCATAGCTTGTATTAACTAACTCTATAAGGAGATTACTCTCATCATAAGCAAAAAGCCCTTGATATTTTAAAGCTTCATTTTTAGTACTTTGAAATTTTTCAACATCCCCATTTTCATTATAAAGCATGTAATATTTTGTTCCGTTACTGTAATGGATACTATCTAAAAAGTGTTCTATTACACTTCGAGACTCCACTGATGCATTATTTTCCTGATTCGATAAAAAGCTAAGCCCTACGTTATGTGTATCTGATAAGTAGTCTTGCTCTGAAAATTGAGTTTTTAAAAGGTCTATTTCTGAAGTATTTTCGGCTTGAGCTAAAATCTCAATAGGGCCAAAGGCTAGAGTTGCCAACATTAGAATTAGTACATGGTTTTTCATCTCTTTCGTTTTCACTAATGTAACCAAAATAAGATGGAATTTCAAGGAAAAGGATTAAAACAAAAAATGGAGAACAGGCCCCAAGCCCATTCTCCATTTATTTTAGTTGACAGCTACTTTAGTTGATAGTTGACAATGGATAATGGATAGCGCAGTTTTTCGCTCTCCACTTTCAACACTCCACTATCAACTATCAACTAACTTTTAACTTTTAACTCTCAACTCTCAACTAAAGAAAACTCCTCTCTCAACTTCTCCACCTTCGGAGACTTCACGTACTCGTTGTAGTCCATCAGCTGATCAATGACTCCATTAGGCGTGAGTTCGATGATACGATTTACCGTCGAAGCGATCAACTCGTGATCATGAGAAGACATGATCAAGTTACCAGGAAAATCTTTGACTGCATTATTCAATGCTGTGATAGATTCCAGATCTAGGTGACCCGTAGGTTCATTGAGCAATAAGAAATTCGGATGTGCGAGCATGATCTTACTCAGCATACATCGCACCTTCTCTCCCCCACTCAGTACGGATGACTTCTTGTAGATATCATCTCCCGCAAAAAACATCCTACCCAAAAATCCACGGATGAACTGTTCCTCTTTTTCTTCACTAAACTGACGCAACCAGTCTACCAGCTCCAGATCATTTTCTGCAGTGAAAAATTCATCATTGTTGCTTGGTAGATATTGCCAAGAGATGGTTTGTCCCCATTCTATTTTGCCATCCCCCAAGTCACGCTCTCCAGCCAGCAATTCATAGAATGCTGTAACCGCCGTAGAATCTGCACCCAGCAGAGCAATCTTCTCCCCTTTATTCATAATGAAGGAAACATCATGGAAGAGTATTTCTCCATCTTCGTTTTTAGCGCTTAGATTATCTACCCTCAAAATCTGATCCCCCACCTCACGCTCTGGCTTGAAGTTGATGAAAGGATACTTACGCGTCGATGGCTTGATCTCTGTAATATCTAGTTTATCAAGCGCCTTCTTTCTACTTGTCGCTTGCTTAGACTTCGAGGCATTGGCAGAGAAACGCTGGATAAATTCCATCATCTCTTTACGCTTCTGCTCATTCTTTTTATTTTTATTGGCTATCTGCTGTGCCATCAATTGACTCGATTGATACCAGAAAGAGTAGTTACCTGTATAAGACTTGATTCGTGTAAAATCGATATCTACGATGTGCGTACACACCATATCTAGGAAGTATCTATCGTGAGATATCACGATCACCGTATTCTTAAAGTCCGCCAAAAAGTCTGACAACCATTGCACCGTCCTAGGATCTAGATCGTTAGTAGGCTCATCCAACAATAACAAATCCGGATCACCAAATAATGCCTGCGCCAAGAGCACCTTCACCTTTTGCGAACCATCCAGCTCCGACATCAACTTATGATGAAACTGTTCCTTGATCCCCATATTACTAAGCAGTCCAGCTGCATCACTTTCCGCAGTCCAGCCACCCATTTCACCGTACTCATTTTCCAACTCCCCCGCACGAATGCTCTCCGCCTCCGTAGCATCAGGATTCATGTAGATCGCATTTTTCTCCACACTGATGTCATAGAGTTTTTTATACCCCATCATTACCGTATCCAGCACCGTGTACTCTTCGAAAGCATTATGATTTTGCGAGAGCACTGCCATTCTCTTACCAGGTTCTAGAGAGATCGATCCCGTCGTAGGATCCAAGTCTCCAGAAAGCAATTTCATGAATGTGGACTTACCTGCCCCGTTCGCACCAATGACGCCGTAGCAGTTCCCCTTGTTAAACTGAAGGTTCACTTCATCAAACAATGGCTTCTTACTATATTGAAATCTTAAATTATCTACTGTAAGCATGTTCCTTATGTTTATTGAATGGTTCAGTAATTTCTGAAAAATTATAAATCAAAATCGTGTAAGCCTTGAATTATCTACGTTTTACAAGATCTTTCGTTATCAGCGCAACACGCAAGTTGTAAGCGATTTAAAATTTATTACCGGACCATTGTTATATATTTATTGTTTTTTATTCCTCGGTAGACTCGCGATTATCCGTCATATTGTGAAACACATTCATGACATCATCGTCCTCTTCCAACTTAGCAAGCAGCTTATCCACATCTTGCATTTGTTCTTCAGATATTTCTTTCATGGTTGTTGGGATACGCTCAAAACCAGAAGACAAAATCTCTGCCTTCAACTCTTCCATCGCTTTTTGCAATGTCCCAAATGCCTCAAACGATCCATAGATCATAATCCCCTCATCATCCTTAAACACATCCTCTGCGCCGTGATCGATCAGCTCAAATTCCAGCTCTTCCAGATCTTGTCCTGCATCCGCTATCTTAAAAAACGACAAGTGATCAAACATAAACCCAACCGAACCCGTCGTCGCCAAGTTACCGTCCGTCTTATTGAAGTACGATCGCACATTCGCTACGGTACGCTGATTATTATCTGTCGCCGTCTCTATCATCACCGCGATCCCGTGCGGCGCATAACCCTCAAAAGTCACCTCTTTATAGCCCGTCGTATCCTTATCTGACGCCTTCTTGATCGCCCGCTCCACATTATCCTTAGGCATATTCGCCGCCTTGGCATTCTGGATGACCGCACGCAATTTGGCGTTCGTATCGGGGTCAGGTCCGCCTTCTTTCACCGCGATCACGATATCCTTACCTATCCGCGTAAATACTCGGGCCATCTTGCCCCAGCGCTTCATTTTTCTTTCTTTCCGAAATTCGAACGCACGTCCCATAAAACAGAGTTTAGTTAAGAGGATGCGAAAATACGCCGATTCATTGATAAAGCCAAGAGTTTAGGGAGTGCATTGAGGAGCGTTTTGGCGTGTTTTACACAGATAGGGCTGATTTTTCGTTGATTTATGATGAATCTGGGTATGGTTGGGAATATGATTTGGGGCCATCCCGATCCTTCGGTATCGCCTATAGGCTCACTCAGGACGGGACCGGGTCGTCCGCTGTATCCAAATGCCAACGCACGTTCAGAAAAGGCGTGCCTTTTCTCTACGCCCACGCACATCGCAATCCCATATCCGCCCGTATTTGAATGCCGCTACCACCCCTTGTCCTGACGCTCTCCGAGCTCTATGTTACGGGTTCGCCTCCACCCATTTATTTAGCTAACAAGGCCCACCACCTCCTACTTTCAAAATCTTGTATTTCCCATTCACAGCGTTTGGATCAGATAGTAACAATTGATAATCCCAGCCCTTATATGTCATCTGTGTTCTGATGAGAATCTCAGGGACATGGTCATCATTCAGATGACCGATCCAGACGATCCACCCACCGCCTGCATATCCACCACCCCAAGAACCTATGTCCTCATTGTAAAGCAGCAGATCAATTGGTTCTTTGTTAGTCTCTATTATTTTAAGTCTAAACTCGTAATTTTTTATCGCTGCAAAAGGTCCAACATCAAATGGATCTTCAGTATCCATTGGTACACCTTGACCTATAGCATAAGCGATATATCTAGCGCCACCACCATCTTCAAAATGCTCATACCAAATATGTTCTTGTTGAAATGGAAAAAACCGCTCATTCAAGTATCTGCCCCGAATCTTGGATTTTGTAATGTTCATTCCTCCAATATAGAAAATGGGTTCCAATTCAGTTTTTTTTCTGTGGCCTCTGTAATATCTGCCATAAAGCATAGTTGTATCCGCAAAATCAAGAGGCAAAACATCAAAGTCCATTATATATGCTCTAGTTTCCTTCTGTGCAAAAATACCTAGGTAGGAATCACAATGGACAACCATGGGAAAATTATCCACTGACGCATCAGCCGGAACTACAACTTTAATTTTATCTTTAAGGATGCTACATTTTTGCACTTCAAGATACCCTGAAAATACAAATCCCTTATATCCACCATAAGTGGTTTTCACCCATTGACCTTCAATATCATCCTCAGTGGTAATTCTTTCCTCTCTGATAAAAACTTGAATAACTTCTCCATAAGGTATGGCAATCGGACTATCAAATAAGGTAGATGCTCCATGACGCAATTTCAAACCAGACTTTGCAATGACCTTACAAAATTTATAATTTAGACTATTTGTGTCAAATTGTCCAAAAGCAAATATGCTTACTACCAATGAAGCAACAAGCGTAGAAACGAATCTTTTTTTCATAATGCTGATATTTTTGTTGTAATATTAACCTAATGCAAGATGTAAGTTTTAGGAAAAAATTATTCGTTGGATGTCATCTATTATTCGTTGTTCATAAATTAACTAGATAACTAAAGTGAGACTGTAATCATTAATCAACAGTGAAAAATGTGACCATACTGCTCTAGTAAACAATCAGAAATCTTCCTATAATCTAAAAACCGCAGTTGCAGAATTGACAATAGCCAATCCATCATTCGTAGACATGTTGATCGTGAAGGTATATTCAGTTTCTTCGAAGACAACCTGATCGATAAAAGTGTCATTAAAGCTAACGAGAGCATCTTGATTGCCAATTGAGTTATTACTAGGAAGCGACTCCACCCCTTCAAGGCCAATTAAATCAGTACCTGCTGCAATGGTCATGCCTCCTAATTCAAAGGCTCTATCACATGTAAGTACTATAGACTCCTGCATTAACCTGTTAGCATAATCATAGTCGCAAGATGTGGCAAAGGCTGAGCTCATCAAAACTAATTCTGCAACATTTGATATCACAGTCTCTGGAGCTGAGTAAACTGCAAAAATACCTGTTATATGTTCATCAGTGTTGGAAGGATCATTGATATTGCTATTGTAAATTATCATTTCTCCATTACCAACTATCCTAATAGTTTCATCGCAACAGCTTTGCAAAAATATTGCAGAACCAAATAGAAACGCGTATATAATTGCGAGGTGACTTATTCTTTTGATCATTTCAGTTAATGTTTTTGATTCTCTTTTTTAACGAATATTCTCCAATAATTGTGATTCGTTTACACGAAAATGATTCCTCATATTTTAAACTATCAATCCAACGATCAATAATATCATTCCCGTTACTGAAAGCGTAAGTCCTACAAGTACTGCGAAACAGCCATTCAAGACACTGACTGCACCATCTCCAATTGAATCAGGTTCTTTATTTCCATCACTTGTTCCAGTCAAAATCAATATAAGACCAATTAATAAAATAATTCCACCAGCGATAGCAAGCCCTTTTCCTTTTTTGCCTTCTTCGTTTATCTCTCTCAATTCTTCAAGCTTCTTTTTTAGCTTATCTACTTTCCGTCCAACTTTCTTTTTTGTTTTCAATGCTTTCTTTTGATCTGATTTACTTAGGCAAGTACTTTCTGATTTCACTTTTGATGGAGTAACACTATATAATGGCGCAGCTGGGTAAGCCATAAAGATTAGAAGTCCAAAAAGTAAGACCCATCTAAGTGTAGACATTTGTTTATCTGATTTTGCTGTTAATATTGGCTTGGTCATTTTGATTATGTTTTGCATCGATTAATTAATATAAACCAAAAGTACACGCATCAGTCTATCTCTGCAAGAATATTCATCGCTCGTTATGAGAACCCAAAGATGAAAATTCTCATAAAATGAGAATAGCCGTTCAGCTTACTGAATTTCTATATAATATTTTTATGCTACTTCAATAAGCAATCTTCTTCCAATAAAACTCAAA
>Ga0209187_1004310_pt1 | contig 10952 bp, 12 predicted proteins | sample BantaG_FD_187430 | JGI IMG/M metagenome (GOLD analysis project Ga0209187, IMG submission 187430) | Marine algal microbial communities from Bantry Bay, Ireland - BantryBay_4 metaG (SPAdes) (version 2) | ecosystem: Host-associated > Algae > Red algae > Unclassified | place: Bantry Bay, Ireland... | reverse complement strand
AGGCGCGTAAAGGAATGAGGCCGGAGCTCTCGGTCGCAATTGATAATGAGCACAGGTAAACTGCATACAGGTCGCGGCTGGCCGCCGGCGCGCCGCCGCGGCATTCAAAGGAGCGGTCTGTAGCGGTGCACCCGCGCAAGGCACGCACAGAGGCTGCACGCGGCCTGCTGCATTGGCCGGGTTTGTATCAATCGCATCCATGACGAGTGTGTCCCGCCACCATCCGCACGTTTGTTTCGTTTGCGCTCTGTGAGGGGACCGGCGGCGGGGGGGGGCGAGCCGAGTGGGACCGACAGCAGAGGATGCAGGCGCCGGAGCACGGATCGACTGGTCACGACCGTTATTCACATGATCAGACACCTCGAGCTGCCTCCCTCGCTTCTCGTTTGACTGTTTGTCTGCTTGGATCCACACTCTGCGTCTGTTCAAGCGTTCAAGTGTTCAAGCGCATTGTGCCTCCACACGCTAAGACCCAACCAAAGCAGCAGCGAGATGCATGTTTAGCGTACAGGCCTTATCCGAGGACTCTCCCGACGACTCCATCCTCCCTCGCAGTGCTCGCAAGGCACCTCGGAGGTGAACCAACCGTGCCTGCTCTCGGGGCCCACACCCGCTCTGGTCGGCGGTTGCCCACCTCGTAGTTGCGTCCGGCCACAGCACCGGCACACACCGGTGAACCCTCGCTTCTCTGGGGCGAGCAGGTGTAGTGGTCAGTCGTACGGCTTGGTCCACCCCCCACTGCAGAGCGTGTCGACACGGCGTGGGACCATGCGGTGCAAGCTGATCAATCACCTCTCAAGCCGACGAACCAAGGCACGGTCAGCAGTCAATGGTGCGAACGCAATTAATGAATGGCACATTTAATTCCTGGCCATCACAAACCTACCTCCCAGCCGGTGTCCCAGATTGCCCCCAGCAGTGTAGTGCGTGGTACCTGCGTGACAAACACCCGTCACAAACCTGTTCCTGTCTCCCGGACCGGGCCTTAGACCGGTTCGGGAAGCAGAAATTGGCTTACAAGCTCCTGAAGACGTTTCCCGGAGTGGGTCCTCTAACAGCCTCAATCTGGGCGGTCGTGACATGGATGACAGGTGATCGCTGCCGTACCGAGCTCGACTGCAGCTGATCGGACGGCCGGATCAGTCGATCAGCCTCGCACGGGACCGTGTGAGCCGGGTACGCACTGTATTAGAGACACGATCGTGCACTTCATCTGGATTCTTTTTTGCTTCAGATGAAGTACGGATCTGACGATATTGCGCGTCGCCAAAGAATGGTCGGATTTGACAGACGCTCACAGCAAGTCACAGCAATCCACAGAAGCTTACAGCACAGAAGTTAAAGCTTCTGTGATCGCCCTGGCCTCCCACGGAGCCATCCAGGAGCCCTCAGCATGACGTTTTATGACAAAGCACAGTCACAGCACATTCACAGCATGCTGTACCTTGCTGTGGAACTTGCTCGGATGCAATTATTCTTCGGCGACGCGCCATATGCGCCTGATGGCAGCATTTGCTGTACTGTTGTTCGGAGCCAAGCCCGTGAGTGTCCGAACCGGCCTGCGCCGTGGCCCTCATTGCTGGATCCACCACGAGCTCGTTTTTCGCTCGTACTCCTCGTCAGCGCTCATTGAAAATGGGTGTTTCCTCACACGCTGAAAGTGTTAGCTCGTATTTCGTCCAAAAAGATCGATGAGGCGTGTTGGCGACGGCATTGGGACGTGATTAAGAGCTCTATGAAGACCGCTCAAGTTGTGACAAGTGTAGTTTGATGCGCTAAACGGCTGCGGTGCTCATTACCACAACGGATACAATTACGACAAGAAATATGCGAAAGGACACCATGTGCAGCCCACAAGCTGATAAATCATCGCGCGCACTCTGGAGCGGTGGGTTGAGGACAGAGGGCAATGTTCGCAGCTTGACTCGACGCTATCTTCGTTGCGACCTGCGGTCACCGTCGCAGCCGAGACCGGCTCCTGGCTTCCTTTCCCTGCGGACGCTGGAATATGAACCCCAAGCAGCAGCGCGGCCACCGCCTCTCCGTCGGCGTGGGGCGTTGCACAGAAGCCACCATGCATAAAAGTGGCCTACACGCACTGGAATGGAAGACTCGAGACCCATATTACCTTGTAGACGATTCTCTTGTAACGAGAACGCACTGTATATCCGTTGGGTACCATGTTTGCATGTCTTGTGTTCATCAAGCGATTCGTAATCTGGTCACGACGCGCTAGATGTAAGAAAACTGTTCGCATCCACGCGACATGAAGTTAGAGCAACCACGAGATGACGCTCGGATCCTGGGCCTTGACCACATCAACACCTACAATTTACCAGTCTATGCTCTCTCGCACACAATTGGGGACCTCCCCGCCGTTGATGATCACGTCGGTCAGCGCTGCAGCAGGTGACGTGCAGGTACACTGCCACTCGAGTCGGTTGGATGCATGCACGTTAGCCCAGTTCGCCGACATCGTATGCCAGCCACTGCGGGCCTTGATTTCAGCGTCAGCAACGCCTTGCAGACAATACAGCTGCGCACCACCGCGCTTGCATGAGTGAGAACCCAAGAAGCGGTACGAGTCGACACCCGCCTCGTCAAGTGCCCGTCGCATGGACTCGAGGAACGCGTTGTCCTTCAGCCTTATGTGAGCTGACATTTCCCACACACCGCAGGGTAGCATCTTGAAAGGGCAGAAGAGAAGCCCGTAAGCTTCTCCGCGTAGCATCAGGTACATGGTCATCGTCATCACAGGGTCCATTTGTGGGTGTCCCGCCAGTCCTGGCACGCCTTCAAGGTGATACTGCTATCCCGACGCTGACGTTTTTGTGCCATCTAGCAAATTAATCCAAAAGACCAGATTACCGTGCACGTCTTCTGTGTGCATGACGTGCTCTCGACTTGTAGGCGAAACCAACCATGACCGCATGTTCAATATGATGCACAAAGAAGACTCGCTCCCATCACGTCAGACATGCGGATCAGATACACAGAGGCAAATTTTGCAATCCATGCCTAGCACAGCACGAGAGCACGTCCGCCCACTCATCAAGACGCCCCCACACTCGATGCCGCGCGAGCGAACGGTGACTTGATGACCTCATCAAACCGCATCATCAGTAAGGTCGCCATCATCATGGCAGCGAACTGCGCCAGCCTCGCAGGCGAGATGTTTACATGGTTGGAACTGGAAAGATCGCAGTGGGAACAAATGTGCCCGTACTCCAGCGGGTCCATTGGAATCGTTAAACGTCCATCCCGAGTGAGCTTGACCTTGTGCGCTCGCTTCATGTCGTCAACCGATTCACAGTCATTTGGGTTACCATTGACAAAGACCTTGCCATCAATCTCGCCCGTAGACCAACGCCCAGTCCGGCCGAGTTCGGTGAAAAACAGCGTCATCTGGGCGGAGATGTGCTTGGACCTCAATATTTTGAGCTCAAAGTTTTTGGTGCCCACCTTGTCCAACGTTGGCACACGCGCGACAGTAGTACCAGCGACCTTGAGTCACACCCACCTTGGATCGAAAATCAAGGTACTCCTTGCGCGTCCTCTCGAGCTACTTGGAGCTGCTTTGAGAGCCGGCGGTCTCGATAGCCGCGGCAATGGAATTCACATGATCCAAATCGTCCGAACTTTGCGCGAGGCTCAGCTTCTCAACATTGCAGACAGTGCTCGACCGACCACCTTGAGACCCGTCCAGGCGCGACGAGCGAGGAACACTACCAGACGCCGTGGCCGGCTTACTGCTGTCGGAAGACATCGCGCGAGATTGTGCTGGGACACATGGGAAGGCAGTCGTAGCGGCGAGATGAAGACTTGCTTCTGCGCCCACGAAGGACAGTTTTATCCTACGCAGGATCTTGCACATGGCTTTTGATCGGCCAGAAAGTGGGTCGCCAGTCTCTTGCATTCGATAAGGTCGGAACAACCACCAGGAGCGATTACGAAGGCATCATCACTTGCATCCACCTGATGAGGGACGGTTTCAAAAGGCTTACCATATGGTCCGTCCGTGTCACGTGCTCATGCAGATGGTAACGAGATGTCGCATGTGGAATTCTACGCCGGTATCTGGAGAGAACTGACTTCATGATGTTGCAAGATAGCACGAACTTTAGGCACCAAAACATTCAGCTGGTAACAAGAGTTTCCATACGGCAATTCCATCCGCTGCAAAAGTGTACATCCAACATTTGGTCCACGATTAGTCGGTGTCCGTGGCTAGTCATCGTCATAGCAAGAAGACCTTCTCCGGATGTGGCGCAATCTGTCTCTGCGCGAAGTGGACGGGCCGTTTTGATAAAAAGATGGGAGTGCTTCCACCCGGACGACAGGACTGCAGCGGACTCTTCCAAGGCGCGTGTTACGGCGTCACTCCGGCTTCACGAATTAACATAGACGGCCTCACACGAGAATCATGTCTTCCCAGCGTAGCAAGCCGTTCTTAGCGTAAGCTGCCGAATCTTCAACTGAACTAATTGTTTTTTATCGCGAGGCAAGCGCACTGGATGGTTCTGCATGGTCGACGCTCACCACTACCACAAAACACAGCGTCTTTGCATGGAAAAAGTAGCCGCACACGGAGTCCCTAAATAAAACATGGATGGTCTCTAAACACAACCTCACTTCTGGGTGACCACTGCCTCCCCTCATGAAAAATTGAAAGGCACAACTGATCTTGTTGGGAAGCGGCTATGTGGTAACCCAACTACACAATCTGGTACAGCTACTTCCACAGACTACGCCGTCCGCATACTGATTACGGGGACAACTAAAGGTGCATCTCACGCAACAGAACGGATGGCGGCGACGCGACTTCAGGCTGGCACGAAGCCGCCATGGGCGCACTTTATTGGAGAAAAAAGCACACGGAGAGGAAATGTGAGTCAAGAGCTCCAAGAGTACATGGTTAGATTATACATTTAAACTGTCTCTGGACGACCTGTAGCGCATGCAAAAAACGTACAAGTAGAAAACTTGGGCACGTCTTAAACACTCGATCCTGTACCGGGAACGCTTCAGCGATAAATCGTGCATGTGACGGTCACGGGAGTCGCAAGGTACCATAGAAGCCTTCCATCCAATTGATTGTTGAAATCATGCACTTCTGAAGCGCTAACGACTGTGACAACACGCTCAGCCCACCCCTTCCAGTTGGGGGGAGGGCGAGCCAGACCGTGTCGTCGGGTAGTCCTGTCAGGGAATACCCGCCCCGGAAGAAAACCCCGAAGAGCACACACGCACGGCGTCGACCGGGGGGAGACGCCCCGAGCGACAAACAAGAGTTGTGTGACCGGAAGTTTACATTCCCGCGTCGAAGGCCTCGAGGCAACACTCACGCCTCGCCCTCTTATCCCGTCCGTTCCCATCAGACCCTCAGAAAACCCCCTCTCAGACACCCTCCAAGGACCCTCGGAAAACCCTCCTCAGACACCCTCAAAGGACCCTCGGAAAACCCTCCCCTCAGGGCCCAGGGCGCCAGTCTCAGCGGAGGACGGCCGAAGCTTCGAGTACCGCCTTGAGTAGAGGCGGGGGAAGGGTGCTACGTGACACCCTCGGGGCGCCCCGGGGTCAGGGGTGCGGAGTAATATAAGTCGATAATCCAAGTCGGGTTTACACAAAACTAGGCCCTTAACTAGGGGCCCGCCCGGGGGGGTTACTTGTCCCAGGGAAGTAAAGTAGGCCATTAACTAGGGGCCCGCCCGGAGGGTTACTAGTCCCAGGGAAGTATTGGGATCGCGGTTGGTCGAAGTGCTGCCTTCCCCACTGTGAGTTTCTGCCTATGCGAGCGTGATCTGATTTACTCGTTTTGGCAGCCGATTTTTGAGCACGTCGCGTTCATGCATGTCGTGTTGCCGTGAAGACAGCAGTGCTCGTTTCACGCCCGTTTCACAGAATTGTGTTGCAGTTTATGCGCAATCACGTGCACGACGGCCCGCCGTCTAGACAAGGCCTGAGTGGTAGCCCCTCCAGTGTCAATGCGTGTCGCGCGTCTTGTGACATGAGAGGCGGAGTGCCGTGGGAGCTGCTGTCACGGCCCGCCGTGCAGCAACTGAGAGAGTACGGCGGCCCTCTTCCCCGGACCTCAGCCGAAGTCGCGCATCCGTGCATCCGCGTCTTACATGCCACCACACCGATACAGGCGCTTTTTCTTGCAATGGGAGCGTTCAACTCCCCTGCCCCCTGCCCGTGGGCCTCCCCACCCTTTGCCGCTTCGTTGGCCTGATGTGGGCGTGTCACTCGCGTTATGCCTTACTCGAGGGAAGGACATTGCCACCGGAGAATTGCCCGCTTCAAGCGCACCGCACTTCATCTCTTTCCCAGTGGCTTCTCTTTCTTTGCGTCCCCCCCGCATCTGTCCACGCGCTAACCCCCTCGTGTGACGGCCGAGTACCACGATGGGGGACCCTCGATTGCTTGTGGTGTCCCGCGTGCATGCGGGGGTCATGCACATTCGCTCCGCACTCACGTGCGCGCTGCTTTCGGGCAGGCGAACTGACCAGGCGATGAACAACGGCGTCGTTTTGGAAGTCACGAGATCCAAGATCGGTGACCGTGCATCCACAATAATCACGGTTCGGTTTGAATGCATCGGCAAGACGGCCGTCAAGACCGTGGGCCTGTAAGAAATTCATGCTGGTGACGCGCCTAATCTGCTACGCCACCCGCTATGCACTGCCATCCCCTTCGCGATTGATTCCAGTGTTGACAGGCATTCCACGCCCGCTCAAGCGCCACCGATGACACCTCGCACGAAGGCGCGAACCGACTCGTCTCGGGACCCGTCTCGTGATGAGATGGCGGAACCAGCAACAAGTCCGTGTCACTCGGCAGCTTTGCGCCCAGTTGCGGTGAGTGGTGGGCCTGCCCTAGTGTTGCGGGCTGCTGAGTTCATCAGAGGCCCACCGACGCCGCCGGTCGGCACCCCTGTCTCACCACCGACCGCTGGGGGATCGCCTCCTGCGCCACAGCCTGTGTCGGCCGGACACTTTGCGTCTGGATGGGCTCCCCAGACGGCTGTATCTCCGACGTTGGCGCACGGATTTGAGTGGCGCGACCGACAGGTCTTACAGCCCATCTGGGGCCCGGTGCCAAGGAAAACATTGTCTGTACGGGCTTTTTGGGGCAACATTATCAGCGAGGGCTGGGATGCGTTCGTTTTTGGTTGTACGAGGACCCCGATCGACTACTTCTTTCATGTGTCGTCCTAAGACCAGCTGACGCGCGCGACGGAACTGACGTCCGCGAAGTAAGAGTTTCGGCGCCTATCGCCTACGTCGCCGGGGGAGATTCTGAAGTTTTTGAGTATCCTCATCCTCGCAACGCGCTTCCAGTTTGCATCTGGTTACGACCTATGGACGACGGTGCCACGGTCCAAGCCCATGCCCGCCCGGCGTTCGGCGCCTAAACCGGCATGCCCCGTCACCGGTTTGGCGCCCTGTGGTCGGCGCTGACGTTCAATCGGCAACCGGCTGGCGGTGGGCCTGCCAATGGCTATAGCGGCGGCGAGCGCTGCCGGTGGGCGCTCATCATCGAATCCATCTTCTCCAGCAATGCCCACCGGGAGGCACACGTGACCCCGGGAGACACCATCTGTGCCGATGAGGCGATGCTCAAGTGGTACGGTCTCGGTGGGCCGTGGATCTCAATTGGGCTATCTTTGTACGTTGCCATCGACCGCAGGCCCGAAAACGGCTGCGAGATCCAGAATGCGGCCCGCGGACGGAAGGTATCATGCTGCGGCTTCATCTTGTGACAACTGCTGCCTAACAACACGCCAGCATGTCCGCGGAAGAGAGCCAGGTTATGCACGACACAACCGCTTGACAGCGCCTTTCTGGCCCGTGAGCCGGGACAGACAGCATCGTCTGTGCCGACGTCTCCTCTTCAAGCGTGGAGGCCGCCCTGGAACTCAAGGGTATGGGCCTCAGGCTTATTGGCATCGTCACGACGGCCCACGGCCGGTTCCTGATGTCCTCTCTCGCGAATCGAGAGTTGCGTGCGCGCAGGAGCAGACACATCGGGGGCACGAGACCTCATGGGGGTGATGTGGGCGAACTACAACCGGTGCTTTTTGATGGCGACCGCTGGTTCTGCGCGTCCTGGAGCCCCCTGAGCGCGGTTGCGCCCGCGTCACCAAGACGGGGGGGAGGACCGTGCGGCGTTCTGGGTGCTTCAGCCGGAGGTGGCTGGGATTTACTACCGCTGTTGTGCGCAGATTGATCGCGACAACCGGTGTCGCCAAGACGATCTGAGATTGGAGCACAAGCTTGGGACGCACGACTGGTCGAAGCGCATGAGTATTTCCTTTCTCGGTGTTTGTATCGTCGATGCATCGCTGCTGCACTCGGAGTCGCGGGGACGGGTCTCCCTGAAGCAGGCGGCATTCTACGAGGACACGGCGTTCGGTCTCATTTACAAAACTTTTGATTCAACGGGCGCACGGCCTCGTGCCGCCTCGGGTGTTTGCTTCTGAGCAGGCCCGGACCAAACGTGCGCTAACAACGAAATGAGGCCGAGGCCCCACTCAACCGGAAATTTGGGCCACAGCAGTTGGGGCATCCAAAGTGGCCCGCCCCCTCGCATCACACCTCAAAAACCCCTCACAAAGCATGCGCGCGTTATAGCGCCAAATGATAGCAGACGCGTCCGTAAGCAGCGACGCGAGCGCGCGCGAGCGTCCCGGACCACCGACGGCGGTGCACAAAAAGTTCGCGGACGCGGGGCCCACGCGGCCAAACACCTCCCACACCAGTGGGTTGAAGACAGCGGGCGGGTCGGCGACGGGGAGGTGCGGCGCGTACTTGCGCACCTTGCGCGCCTCGCGCCCCACCGCCGCCATAGCCACGGAAGGCCGGGAGACGACGTCCGCAACGACCTTGTCGGTGAAGACCAACGCGACGGCGACGTCGCCCCATACGACCCCCCCAGTTTACACGCGCACCGCGCGCACGTCCGGGCGGAGCGTCACGGTGCCAGCACCGAAAAGCGCGGACGACGCTTCGACCACCACGTCCCACCACTGCGGGTGCGCGCGCAGCGCGTCCGCCGTCCGCGCCACCAGCGTATTGTGGCGGAACGTGGAGTTGGATATGCACGAGGGGGCGCAACACGCCGCCAGGAAGTGGACGCCGTACGCGTCCAACGCAGCGCCGCACGCGCACCGACGTGCCACCGCCGTCCGCGCGACCGGGGGCACGCCGAGCCAGAGGCTGGTTGCCATCCGCATGGCCCGCCCGCCGATGGCGCCGGTAGGGCGGCCGGGTGCCGGCAACGCCGACAGCCACAGGCCCACGCCCGCCCCGTGGCAGGCGGCGAGCCGCGCGAGGTCTGCATTGTCCGGCAGCGAGGCCCGTAGCCGCTCGAGCGCGGCGAGGTGCACGGGCCCCGCCAGGTCCCGCTGGGACGGGGCCCGCGCCCCCCCGAGCAGCCGCGCCCAACTCAGCCGAGTCCACCCCCCGATTGCCAAGCCCCCGTTGGGATATGGTGTAGGCGTGTATCTGACCCCGACGACCAAGCGTCGTCACCCATCGGCGGGTGGTGCGGGGGGATTTTAGACGCAACGACGCTGTTGCGTGTGCACCATCCACACAAGCGTGCTGGTCTGCTGTGAGAGCCATCAACCTGGTGGTGGCCGCGAGATGTTCGTGTCGGGGACAAAGACGGGGCTCAACTGCTGTGCATCTCAGAGGCGCAGCTAAGGTTACCTTGGCCGGGTACTTCGTCCAGTCGGCTTTCATTTTGGCGAGCACTACGTTGGACAATCCATCACGGGCGACCAGCAGGCCCAATGATCCATCCAGTTGCGGGCGTGATTCGTGCCTGAGACGTGTTGTGGAAGGGCCAGCTGTGCGCGATCGCAGTGACCATGATCGCTCCCTGCAGCGTAGTCGACATGTGCACCATCCCGCTCCGTGGAAGTGCTCGCAAAGCCAAATAAAATGGAAAGGCTGCCACGCGACTGGAAGCACAAGATGAGCGCTGTCGAGATGTCATGGGAGGTCGGTGTGGGCTTCACTCCTGCCTTGAAGTAGCTTCAGCATGGCCAATCCGATCGTGCTGAGTGGGACGAGAAGCAGCCGTTTGGAAGGGTGTAGTCATCACGGCTCTCAAAGCGTCGGGCTATTGCGAAGGCTGCGCATGAGACCGGTGGCTGGACAGCGCTTTGAGTGCTACTCCGCGGGGATCGCGCTAAGCGTGTGCGGCATGGAGAGACGTTCGGTTAGAACAAGGTACAGAAATCTTGTTCAGCTATGCTTCGAAAGAAGTTAAGGAAGAGGACCTGCTTGCTTCTCTCTGTCTACCGTTGTTGCCCCTCGAGAGCCTGTACAGAAACTCGGGTGTACCGTCTGATCCCTTTCTTGAGCTTGGTCGTAGGTCTCGTGCGACTTGCGGCTCAGATCCAGCACCGAGACTCGCATGCCTTACTGGACGACGCAACGATGGACGTCTGCTTTAGATATCCGTGCTCCTGCGCCATGTGCGCAACATTGCGTGCGGTAAACTTCATTAGGCGACTATTGTGCCTCACTCGGGCCATATGTCTCATATGGTAGCAGTTTTTAAAATGTTGCGACGTGAAGTTCAGAAGCTGTTGAGATGATCTGGTACTCTTATTCTGGTATTGCTGACCTCCAAAAAATGGGGGTTGCAGAGTGGTTGCAATCAATCAACAGCGTACGTGGACCAATCGAAACGCTAGGAATCATGTGAGTTCCTTACACAGTCTCCTCATGCAGCTCTGGGCACTGGAAACGCACATCAGGATCTCAAGAAATCTGGAGAAATTTGTTGATCTCATGACAAATCACACGTCTGGCCCAGAACCCTCTCCATGCCCTCTTCAGGCCCAAGCAAGCGGCCCAAAAATCTCAGGAAATCTCATTGTGGGTTGCAATGGCTCTGCGTGACCCCTGCAAGACACGTTGATTGGCTTGCAAGATTAC
>Ga0209187_1004305_pt1 | contig 10960 bp, 10 predicted proteins | sample BantaG_FD_187430 | JGI IMG/M metagenome (GOLD analysis project Ga0209187, IMG submission 187430) | Marine algal microbial communities from Bantry Bay, Ireland - BantryBay_4 metaG (SPAdes) (version 2) | ecosystem: Host-associated > Algae > Red algae > Unclassified | place: Bantry Bay, Ireland... | reverse complement strand
TCGAAGTCTGTAGTCAATGCAGATTTTTTTGATTTGATCTATATGGTAGATTTTATTTGTTTCTAACAAATCAAAATTGAATGAATTGGCAGCAATTGTATTCGTGCTGCTCAATTTTTTTTCAATAGTTTGCTGACTATTTTCTTTGGTCAGGATTTCGCGAACGGTGTCCAAAATTTTTTGGCCCTCTTTTTCGTCGGAAAGAAGCGTCTCTAGCTTCTCTTCGATGTTGGTAGATTTAAATAACATATCTTTTTCTTTAGCGATACTAATTTACGGAATTTCGCAGGAAAAATGAGCTGCAATTTTTTAAAAAAGTTAATACTTTGTTAATAACGAAAATTCGAGGTTTTAGATAACACCTTTAAGCAGCAATAAGTTGTAATTTGCCGACGAATTTAACCGTTCATCGATGTTTTGTCCCATATTCACCCCGAAAATGTACACTTTATGAAATTCATGGCATTCCCCATGGCCTTATCCTTATCGCTATTTTTAAACTCCGTTTGCGCACAAGAAAATAGTACTGAATCCCAGAAAATGAACCCGAGTGAGACGATTGTCGTCAATACGGCGAATTCGGTAAATCATACAACATTGTTAGCAGCAATAGAAGGTGCCGAACTCGAAGAAGTACTTGATATGAATGGGCCATTTACCGTTTTCGCCCCTTCTGATGTTGCTTTTCGAAAATTGGCCCATAGTAGAATAGATGAATTACTGCTCCCTAAAAATAAAAAGAACCTTCACTCATTGGTAACCTATCATATGGTAGCTGGTAACTTATCGGCATCAACTATTTTGAAAGCGATGTGCCGAGGTAATGGTATAGCTTCTTTTACCACAGTTCAAGGGGAAGAGCTAAAAGCGACTATGGACGGGATTGATATCGTACTCACAGATAATAGCGGCAATACCGCTAAAATTACCATTGCAGATTCAGAACAAAGTAACGGTGTCATTCATGAGATAGACAGTGTTTTTCTGCCAAAAAAACTTTAAATTTTTACTCGATAATCCTGCTTGCCGGCAGGCACGGCGAGATTTAAATGCTCCGAGGCTTGCCCGTCCGTACCGTTCGGGCCTCGAAATTCCAAGATTCGTTTTCATATGAATGCCTCGAGGTAATTTACCTGAGTTCTGCGTTCAGCTCTTTTTCATAACGTTGTTGTAGCTTGGCCATAACCTTATCGATTTGCTTATCGGTTAGGGTACTTTTCTCATCTTGAAGCGTAAAACTCACGGCATAAGACTTTTTGCCTTTAGGTAATTTACTACCAGTGTAAACATCGAATAGATTAATAGCTTTTAAATATTTTCGTTCCGTTTGTACTGCTATATCATGAACCTCTTTAAAATTAACGGATTCATTCAGCAATAGGGCTAAATCTCTTTTCACTTCTGGGTATTTGGAAACGTCTTTGAAAATGATTTCGTTTTTTTGAATAAGATCAATTATAACATCCCACCTAAAATCGGCGAATAGCACTTCTTGTTTGATATCAAATTCCTTGAGTATCGATTTTTTTATAGTCCCGAACTCCACCAAAATTTTCTTTTTAATACCCAAAGCAATGCCCTCAGAGAAAATAGCAGCTTCAGCAGGGTTGCTATGAGTTGCTACGATTCCTAAACGGCCCAAAACGTTTACTAGTATTGATTTTAAGTAAAAGAAACCAGATACGCGAGTGCTTAGCGCCCAACTTTCTTCTGAACGATTTCCAGTGGCGAATAATGCCAAGTGTTTTAGTTCTTCCCTTTTTTCGGAAAATTGATGGTATGTTTTTCCAAATTCAAAGAATTTTAAGTTTTGACTTTTTCGGTTAATATTATACGATAACGCTTCCAGGCCATTAAACAACATTGATTGGCGCATTACCGCAAGATCATTACTTAAAGGGTTTAGCATGCGTATAGAGTGCTCTTCTTTTAAATCATCCGAAAATCCAGCATAATCAGGAGAGCTCAAACTGTTGGTCATAATCTCATAAAAGCCCAAGGTTGCAAGCTGATCTCCGATTATAGTTTGTAGTTTGTAGTCTTCGAATTTAGAAATCGGAGCAATTGACGCGTTTAGTTTGGTTTTAAAATCAATATTATTATATCCGTATACTCGCAAAATTTCTTCGATAACATCGACTTCTCTGGTAACATCTACTCGATAAGATGGTATCGTAAGACCTAATCCGGTCTCCGTAATGTTATTGACTTTTATTTCTAAAGAAGCCAAAATCGATTTCACCATATCTTTCGGAATCTCTTGCCCAATAAGTTTATATATCTTTTCGAAAGACAAGAACACCTGATGATCTTTGGTTTTCTTAGGGTAGAGATCGGTGATGTCAGAGGTAATACTACCACCTGCAATTTCCTTGATCAATAAGGCCGCGCGCTTAAGAGCGTATTCAACATTCTCAATATCGATTCCCCTTTCAAAACGGAAAGAAGCATCAGTATTTAGACCATGGCGCTTTGCTGTTTTTCGAATGCTGATCGGATCAAAATAGGCACTTTCTAAAAAAATCGAGGTAGTTTTCTCGGTAACCCCTGTATTGATGCCCCCAAATACACCAGCGATACACATTGGCTTTTCGGCATCACATATCATTAGGTCGTCTTCGTGTAGCTCACGTTCTTCACCGTCTAAAGTCATGAATTTTGTGCCAGTTCGCATCTTTTTTACAATTACTTTTTTACCGAATATTCGATCGGCATCAAAGGCATGTAAGGGTTGCCCCAATTCATGTAAAACATAGTTGGTAGCATCGACCAGGTTGTTTTTCGGAGTTATTCCGATAGCTTTTAATCTATTCTTCAACCAGTCGGGCGAGGGTTGAACGATAAGATTACTTAAGGTAATACCACAGTAACGTGGTGCCAGAGTAGCATCTTCAACTTTTACCGCAATCCTTAATGAACGATTGTCGACATGAAATTTAGTTACCGGCGGGGTAATTAGTTCTAATTTGATTTCTTTTTGCAGTAATCCTGCTTTTAGATCTCTGGCTACGCCAAAATGACTCATCGCATCGGCACGATTTGGGGTTAGACCAATTTCAAAAACAGAATCTCTTTCAATTTCGAAAATCTCTGAACATGGTGTGCCAACTTCTAGCTGATCATCTAAAATCATTATCCCGTCATGGCCGCTACCCAGGCCCAACTCATCCTCGGCACAGATCATTCCATGACTTTCCTCTCCCCGTATTTTTCCTTTTTTGATAGTCCATTCTTCATCCTCATCTGTGTATAAGGTGGTACCGATAGTTGCCACAGGTACTTTTTGACCTTTTGCGACATTGGGAGCTCCACAAACAATTTGAAGTGGAATAGCAGCACCTATATCAACTTGAGTGAGTTTTAGTTTGTCCGCATTTGGGTGTTTTTCACAACTAAGCACATGACCGACTACCACACCTTTTAAGCTTCCTTTTACAGATTCAAAAGAAGTAACGCCTTCTACTTCAAGACCTAGGTCGGTCAATAGTTCAGCAGTTTTGTTGGCTTCCCAATCTATCTTGAGGAACTGTTTTAACCAGTTGTAAGAGATGTGCATTTAGTTGGTTTTAAAGCGAGTAAAGATAAAACAATGCCTGCACCCAGTCAACTGCTTTGACTTGCATTTCTGTTTAATTTTTTATTATCGCTTTTTAGTTGTTATTTCGGTTTCTATTATGGTTCGTAGTATGAAAAAATGTTTAGTGTTTTTAGTTGTTCTCAGTATCTTTTTTGGATGTAAGAAAAAGGAATCCCTTTTACTTTCAGCGGGAGTTTGGCGTGTAGAATTGAATGTGATGGATGGTCAAAAACTTCCGTTTAATTTTAAGGTCAAAAAATCTGACGATGGCGAGTATGTGATGGAAATATTTAACGCGGAAGAGGTTATCGAGGTTGATGAGATTCAAATCGAAAACGATTCCATACGTATCAAAACCCCAGTTTTTGAGGGATATTTGATAGGAGCTTTCACAGAAAATACAATGGAGGGGAAATTTATAAAAGAGAGCCTTGACCGGGTCGTGCCATTTACCGCGGTTTTTGATACCGATACTAGATTTGATGTTAAAACCCTTACTAAAAAAGATGTTTCCGGAATTTGGGAAACCAAGTTCAACCCGGGGTTAGAAGAGGAATACATCGCAAAAGGAATTTTTGAACAAGTAGACGGCGAAGTAGTAGGTACTTTCGAAACAACTACCGGGGATTATCGTTATCTCGATGGAGTTATGGATGGGGACTCGCTAAAAGTATCAGCTTTTGATGGCGCCCATGCATTTTTATTTGCTGCTCAAGTTACCGATAGCACTTTAAACGGGGCTTTCTATTCAGGAAATCATTCAAAGGAACTTTTTACCGCTAAAAGAAATGAAAGCTATATGTTGCCCAGCACCGATTCACTCACATTCATAAAGGATGGTTATGATAAACTTGAATTTTCTTTTCCCGATGCTGACGGAAAAATGATATCATTAGCAGATGAACGTTTTAAAAACAAAGTGGTATTGGTTCAGATTATGGGTTCTTGGTGCCCTAATTGTTTGGATGAGACAAAATTTTACACAAAGTACTTAAAAGAAAACCCGGCAAATGATTTAGAAATAGTGGCATTGGCTTTTGAATATGCCAAGACTAAAGAAAAGGCGTTTAACAGCATCGAAAGACTTACAGATAGAATAGGAGTGGAGTACCCGTTTTTACTGGCGCAATATGGTACTTCGGATAAAGAAGAAGCACAAAAAAAGCTTCCTATGCTCAATCACGTTTTATCATACCCTACCACGATATTTATCGATAAAAAAGGGGATGTTCGCAAAATTCATACAGGTTTTAATGGCCCTGCAACCGGCAAAAAGTATGAAGAATTTCAAAAAGACTTCAATGTTTTTGTAAAGGACTTGATGGCGGAGTGATTCGAAGAAACGGTGTTCCAGTTTTTAGCTGATAGGGACTTGTGTGGCACATTTTTATAAATTGGATTCCTAGGTCTAAATAATAGTAGATTTTCCTAGGCCTATATTTTCATCATTGATATTGAGATTGGCATCTGAATCAGAAATGTTACCGGCAATAAAATCACCCACGTAGTCGGTGCCATATTTTTTGCTCCCTAGAACCTCGGGCAATACTATTTTTTTCTTAAAAGCTTTACGAACTGAAGCAAACACAGCGCTGGACTCCTCTTTAAGACCAAACTTTTCCAATAACATAATGGTGCTAAAAATAGAAGCTATGGGATTAATCGTATTTTTCCCCTTTTCTTTGGAAAAAGCTTCATGCGTTGGTTTGAACATGCAATGGTATTCTCCGATAGATGCAGAGGGCAGAAGCCCTTGGGCTCCAAGAAGAATACTGCCTTGCCCAGAAATTACATCGCCGAATACACTGTCGGTTAAAATGATATCGAAATTGGAGGGGTTCAGTGCAAGTTGCACAATCGCATCATCTACATAAATGCATTCCAATTTAACTTCAGGATAGCTACTGGCGATCATAGTAACGGTTGTTCGCCATAATTTTGAGGTTTCTAGCCTATTGGCCTTATCGACCAAGGTTAATTTTTTACGTCTTCCTTTAGCAGCTTTAAAGGCCAAATGGGCAATTTTACTTATTTCTTTCTCTGAATAAGTAGCACTATCGGATGCAGTATTGTTCTTGGTATCATACTCACCTTCGCCGTTGTAAAGTCCGCCCAATTGTTCGCGGTAAATTTGAAAATCTACTTTGTCGGCAAGTTCGATTGAAAAGGGTGAATTTGAGGTAATACCTGGAAATAATTTAACAGGACGAATATTTGCGAACAAGCCTAACTCTTTCCGCAACAGACCAAGACATTCTTGTGGTAAAGAAGCTGTATCGGAGATGACTTCCCGCTCTAAAGTACCAAGTAAAATGGCATCTGAGTTAGCGCAGATTTCTAAGGTTTTTAAGGGAAGAGATTTTCCTTTTTCCTTAATACCGGCATTACCGATAAGCGCATTGGTAAAACGAAAATCGTGATTAAAGGTCTCGGCAACAGCTTTAAGGCATTTAACAGCTTGGGCAGTTACTTTAGGCCCTACACCATCTCCACCCAAAACTGCTATTCGTAACTGCATTATAACATGCTTTTAATTGAAATCGGCGAAGCTTCAATAATCTCATGAATATCTTCGTCTACAACTTCTTTTTTAAGATCGGCATATTTTAAAAATTCCTGATATACCTCATCTAACTGAAGTTTAGTCAATTCATAACCGACTAATTTTGCTCGATAAGCCAATGCCGCACGACCGCTTCTGGCTGTGAGTACAATAGAGGATTGGTCTACACCAACATCGGCAGGATCAATGATTTCGTACGTTTCCCGATGTTTTATAACGCCATCTTGATGAATTCCAGAGCTGTGTGCAAATGCATTTGCCCCAACAATAGCTTTATTCGGTTGCACATTCATTCCCATTTCTCTAGAAACCATTTGACTGGTACTGTAAAGCAGTTTGCTGTTGATATTGGTATCTAGGTTTAAAGAAGGATGTTGACGCAAAATCATTACGACTTCCTCCAAGGAGGTATTTCCTGCACGTTCTCCAATACCATTGATGGTACATTCTATTTGGCGCGCACCGTTCATAGCACCCATAATAGAGTTTGCCGTTGCAAGCCCTAGATCATTATGGCAATGGCAGGAAAGGGTAGCTTTGTGAATACCGTTTACATTTTCTTTTAAATATTTTATTTTTGCACCATATTCCTCTGGAAGACAATAACCTGTGGTATCTGGTATGTTAAGTACAGTAGCTCCTGCTTTAACAACAGCACTACAAACCCTGGCTAAAAATTCGTTATCTGTTCTACCTGCATCTTCGGCATAGAATTCAACATCCTCAACAAATTTCTTAGCATGGGAAACAGCGGCAACAGCGCGTTCTATTATAGCGTCTCTATTAGAATTGAATTTATATTTTATATGAGAATCAGAGGTGCCGATGCCTGTGTGTATACGCGCTCTTTTCGCTGCTTTTAAAGCTTCGGCCGCAACTTCGATATCTTTTTCAACCGCTCTGGTAAGCCCACATACTGTAGCGTTTTTAACCAGCTTAGCTATTTCCGAAACCGAATTAAAATCTCCGGGACTCGAAACGGGGAACCCGGCTTCAATAATATCTACCCCCAAATTATCTAAGCGCTCAGCAATGACCAATTTTTGTTTGGTTTCTAACTTACAACCTGGTACTTGCTCACCATCTCTCAACGTGGTATCAAAAATATCAACGGTATCTTTACTCATTATTTTTGTGTAGTTTTAGTTGCTCAAAGCTAATATACTCGCATTGCGCACAATACTCGAAATTACAAAAAAACAATTACAACGCTAAATTATAACAAGCCTATTGTAACTGATTTTAAAACAGTGGTTTAGCTCTTATTTATTACGATGACAACTACCCATAAAGATGCTCTTTTCGTACTTGTAAAGTCGCTTTCTAAGTCAGAAAAGCGACAGTTCAAACTTTATGTTGGCCGTCTGGGTGTAAATACCGATGCCAAGTTCTTGGCGCTTTTTAATCTTCTCGACAAAACCAAAAAATATGATGAAAAGACGATTTTACAATCGGGGATCGTAAAAAAGACGCAATTATCAAATCTAAAGGCACATTTGTACAAGCAGATTTTGGTAAGTCTTCGGTTAAACCCTGTAAACCAAAATATTCGTGTACAGATTCGAGAGCAGCTAGATTTTGCAACTATACTTTACCAAAAAGGGCTTTACAAACAGAGTTTGAAGATTTTGGATAAGGTCAAAGGTACTGCGATAGAAAATGAAGAAAAGAATATTGCATATGAAATAGTAGAACTCGAGAAAATTATCGAAACCCAATATATTACCAGAAGTATTCCCGATCGTGCCGATGAGTTGGCCATACAAGCAAAAGAACTTTCTGCAAGTAATGTAATGACCAGTAAGCTTTCTAATTTATCGCTGCAGTTGTACGGTATTATGTTGAGGGTAGGTTATGTGCAAGACGATGCCGATTCGAAAAGAGTAACGGAATATTTTGAAAGCCATCTGCCTAAATACAAATTGAAAACGCTTGGTTTTCGCGAAAAACTATGGTTGTACAAAGCGCATTTATGGTATGGTTTTTTATTACAAGATTTTTTATCGTCTTACAAATACGCCAGTAAATGGGTCGATTTATTTTACCAGCAAAAAGACCAAATCTATCAAAACCCGGTATTTTTTCTCAAGGGGAATCACTATCTATTAGAATCGCTTTTTCTTTTACAATATAGTTCACAGTTTCGTCAGGTTTTGGAAAATCTTGAGAAAATGGTGGCAACAAAAGAGTTCCCCAAGAACGATAATTTGAATTCGCTGGTTTTCCTTTACCTGAATGCAAATAAATTGAACCTCCATTTTATGGAGGGTACTTTTAATAAAGGCTTGTATTTAGTACGAATTATAGAATATGGTATTAACAAGCACCAAGATCGTATTGATGCGCATCATATTATGGTATTGTACTATAAAATCGCTTGTCTGTATTTTGGGAATGGAGATAACAAAAATTGTATACTGTATCTCAAAAAAATTATTGATAATAAGAACCTAAAGATGCGTGAAGACCTAATGTGTTTTGCCCGCGTGCTCAGTTTGGTGGCGCATTACGAAGCGGGAATGGATTATCATTTAGAGATACAACTAAAAAGCACTTACAAATTTTTGCTTAAAATGAACGACTTACGGGCGGTACAGCAAGAAATGATTAAGTTTCTGAGAAACCTAGGAAATATATATCCGGATCAACTGCGTGGTGAATTTCAGAAATTATACGGTGAACTGAAGAAGTATGAGAATCACCCTTATGAGAAACGAGCATTTCTATATTTAGATATTCTCTCTTGGTTAGAAAGTCACCTAGAAAACAAGCCTGTTGCACAAATCATCAAGGAAAAGGCTATGGTGAATTCTCGCTAAATATTATTTTTTTGGCAATGGAGGTACCGATTATTAGCTTGAACAAAGCAATGGTTATTCAACCTTTATAGAGAAGTTGTCTACGTACAATTCTACGTTACCGGCAGTTGGGTTTGCAGTAGCTCCTACTTGTACCCGTTCGTAGGTGGTAGGTTCTTGTTATACAAAATCAATTCCTTCATCTGCAAATCGTTCTTTGAATATTTATGCATTTGGCAGATTCATAGCACTTTCTGAAATTACTTCGTCCCCATTTATACGCAGTGTATTTATTCCATTATCAGTGTCCGAAATAGTCATTTGCCAATGAATCGAAACCCATTCATTTCTAGGGAATGTGGTAGTGGTTTGTTGCAAAGTAGTTCCCGATATTTTACCTCGTTCTATAGATAGATAGTCATTACCTCCGAACATATTAGCCTAACACCTGGACATTGATTTTCAGCACCATAATTATCACCAACTGTCGAATCCCAACAAGAACAGCATTCTAAATCGATAAGTAGTAAATTTTCAAGCGAACCGTTGCCGTTCACATAAAAATCTGCAGTTATCGTTACAATATTTCCTGACTTTATATTCAATCTCATTTTTCAATAGCTATTTTTGAAAGCTGAAAATCTGATTGATAGGATAGAAAACGCAGCGAGTTTTCACCTTCTGAAGATTCTGAATCTATTATTGAGATTTCGTTGGTTTCGTTTGAAGGATTTGTTTGCTGAATTTTCGACCATCTTGACTCATCTGATGGAAATAAAGCAACCAACGAATTATTTTGAGTTTCAAACCCGTCTTGAAAAAAAAAGTTGCTAGCAGTGCGATTCTCTGGGGAGTCATTTTCGTCCTTATCACATGCCAAAAAAAACAATAACGACAAATAAATTGTAAAACCGTTTCACACCTATGAGACGATATAGCTAAAAATTTAGTATAACTTTTACATCTTGATAAAAGAAGTCGACACAATTTTCAGTTGTCGCCTTTACTGTTCTCATTTATATTAGGCGTACCAACGTTGTAATTATTAATGAGACCATCACCCAAGGTTCTAAATTCCTCGTTATTAGCGAGTTCACGAACTTTGACCGGGTCAAAATTTCCATTAAAATAAAGGAAAGAACCTCTGGCAGTGTTGTTATTGTAAATCAGGATTTCCTTCACCGCATCCTTCTTTTCTCGTATAGAGACCACATTGCGCTTAAGATTATCATTTTTTCGATAAACCTCGATAAAAGCGCTACCCGTAATGCCGTTCATCTCACTGTTCAAAAATTTTGTTCTTTCGGGAGTTGCGCTAGGGAACTGCATATAGCGCAGGTCTCTGGTGTTGCCGATGAGCGATTTCATTTCTGGTGAGATATTGCCTAACATTGATAACATAAATCTCGGCACTCGAACTGCGGTTACCTGATCGTCATCTTTGTGGGCATTGTAAAAGCTGTCTATTGAATTGTACGTACTGCACGAACTGGCAACGATTAATCCTACCAATAGTAGTGTTCTTTTTATCATGGTGTTTATACTTTAATGGTTCTTAAATGTAATCAAATTAGAAACAAGCGTTCCAAATTGAATCATTTGGGGGTGTTGCTACTAAATCGAGTGTCTCTTTTTTTACAGGGTGAATAAAAGAAAGACTTCTGGCATGTAAATGAATACTGCCGTCTTTATTGCTGCGGTCAAAGCCGTATTTTAAATCCCCTTTTATGGGGCAGCCTATCGCAGTTAGTTGGGCACGGATTTGATGATGGCGACCAGTTTTCAAATCGACTTCAAGCAAATAAAAATTATCTAATTTTTTTATAGTTCGATATTTGAGAATAGCCTTTTTGCTGTCCGGAATTTCCTTTTTGTTGGCGTATGACTTATTCTGTTTGGAATTTCGCTTCATCCAATGAATTAAAGTGTTCGCCTGTTTTGCCGGCATATTTTTTACCACTGCCCAATAGGTTTTTTTTGCTTCTTTCTCCGCAAATAATTTATTTAACCGTGGAAGCGCTT
>Ga0209187_1004304_pt1 | contig 10964 bp, 9 predicted proteins | sample BantaG_FD_187430 | JGI IMG/M metagenome (GOLD analysis project Ga0209187, IMG submission 187430) | Marine algal microbial communities from Bantry Bay, Ireland - BantryBay_4 metaG (SPAdes) (version 2) | ecosystem: Host-associated > Algae > Red algae > Unclassified | place: Bantry Bay, Ireland... | reverse complement strand
TTAAATTTCTAAAAAATTCTCGAATCTTTACACTTTTTTGCGCTAAAACTCAATGTTTACCATAAAGTTAAACAATTTTACTCAAACTTTCAATCAATTTTGTAATAATAAATTGTTGATAACCAAATGGTTAGAGCTTTTTGAATAGACACTAAATAGCAGACTTATTAAAAGAGAACAATATTAAAATAAGTATGACAGAAAGTGGCGATCCACTTGAAAACCCATTAGCAGAACGCATAAACGGTATACTTAAATTGGAATATATGGAACACTATAAAAACAAGAATGTAGAGGAAGCAAAAAAGAATTTAATTGAGTCAGTAAAATTATATAATAGTGATAGACCACATTTTAGTATTAATTTATTAACGCCAAATTATGTACACAACAATGAAAATGCAAAAACAGAAAATTTATGGAAAAAACAAAATGTAAACCTATTTTAGGATTAAATTTGAATTGTAAACTTGCAACAGGATTAAGTAAAAACTGTACACTTATTTTAGGACAAGTCATACATCATTCAGATAGAGGCATACAATATTGCTCTTATAATTATACAGACTTATTAAAAGAGAACAATATTAAAATAAGCATGACAGAAAGTGGCGATCCACTTGAAAACCCATTAGCAGAACGCATAAACGGTATACTTAAATTGGAATATATGGAACACTATAAAAACAAGAATGTAGAGGAAGCAAAAAAGAATTTAATTGAGTCAGTAAAATTATATAATAGTGATAGACCACATTTTAGTATTAATTTATTAACGCCAAATTATGTACACAACAATGAAAATGCAAAAACAGAAAATTTATGGAAAAAACAAAATGTAAACCTATTTTAGGATTAAATTTGAATTGTAAACTTGCAACAGGATTAAGTAAAAACTGTACACTTATTTTAGGACAAGTCAATGTTTATTGTAAAAAAATCTGGCTTAACTATTCCACAATTTTTTTCGAAACACATCTTTTCTTTTACAAAGTAAACTTGGCCAAATGTATTTTTTTATAGTTGATAAAACGAAATATCTATTGTTCGATAACTTTGCCAAAATATAAAATATTCATATATGCACGAGTTTTATTACTTAAACTTAGGTTTTAATACTTTTTGATGAAAAATTTGCAACTATTCAGAAGTCAGACCATTTCATTATCAGACATTAGACGTTTGACATAATTTGGGCGAAAAAGAGCGTTTTTGACTTCACTCAGCCGAATTTATCTAACGTCTGACAGCGAAGCGATCTGACTTCTAACCTCTACTGAATAGTTACGAAAATTTAATAAAATCACTTTTTCATCTGATTCAAGTTTTGGTTAGCTAACCAAAACTTATCTTACTGAATGATTAATTAATTTTTATCACCTTAGCAAAGCATAATAAATCAAGGATAAATTTATTGAAAAATAATGTTCTATATTTATCATTATCAATTTAATAAAAATATAATATTATGTTATTTGTTGTAAATATCAGTTATAGATTCACTTTATTGTAACACAAAAAGTGTAAAATTATATTTATTTTTGAGTATTAGAATCTTAGATCATAAAAAAATCAAAAGAAATGTAACTATTCAGTAGAGGTCAGACTGCTTCGCTATCAGACATCAGATAAATTTGGCTGAGTAAAGTCGAAAACGCTCTTTTTCGCCCAAGTTTATCTAACGTCTGACAATTAAATGGTCTGACTTCTGAATAGTTACAAAGAAATAAACAATATTTTTTAACCTCAATTTAAATGAAATTATGAATAGAGAACTAACATTTATTTTATTATTAGCGTCAATTTCTTTACTTTCAGCGCAGCCTGCAGAGTTTGATTTTAGACCTAACTATCAATCTATGTCTGTTGTAGCGGCTGTAGAAATTAATGGAATCCCAGCATCAGGCTTAGACTGGATTGCGGCTTTTGATGAATATGGTATTTGCATTGGTGCTGCTCAGCTTATTCCTTCTCCTTACTATGAAAATACATATTTAAACCTTCCGGTATATGGTGATGATGGTACAACACCTAATATTGATGAAGGAATAAATGAAGGGGAAACTTTTACATTTAAACTGTGGGTAGCATCTTCAAATGAAATTTTAGAGAATCCACTATGTATATCACCAGTTACAGGTTGGTTAAGAAATCAGCACGGTACTACAATTACTAATTGGGGTTTTGAAGATGGAGTACTGCTAAATTTTGCAACAGCGCAATTCTTTCAAACAGCTGAAAGTGAAGATATTGACTGCAATGTTAGTGTAGCTATAAATGATTACGATGAAATGGAATTGGAAATTTATCCCAATCCAGCCACAACAACACTTTACATTACAAATGCAATAAATTATTTAAATTATGAAATTTTTAATAGCACCGGCAAGTTAATTGAAGAAGAGAAAAACATCAAAAACAAAATTGATATTCAACATTTAAGCAACGGTATATATGTGTTGAAACTTCAAAATGATGAACATATAAGTATTCAGCAATTTATTAAAAATTAGTAATTTTATGGTACTACTGTTGCAGTAGTACCATTTTTTTTAACCCAAAAATGGTCGTAGCGTCTCGCTGTGTCCTTCATCAGCGAGTGTCTCGCTAAAAAAAACCTACCACGAAGCACCGAAGCCTCCAATCTAAACCCGATTGTAGCGGCATCCTTTTTATGGAATGAAATGGAATAAAAAGATATAGCGAAAAGCGGGACCACCCTTCGGTTGTGTTGGCTGTTCGTTTTCTAATGTAAAAATTTAGTCTATCTAATTTTAACAAATTGTGAATTTTAATTGCTGTTACTCTGCTAAAAAGTGATATATTTACAACTCAGGGCGCACGCAAGTTGTAATCACATTAGGCCTGATTGGGTGTGCTGAATTCGGGCGATTCGTTATATTGAATGGAAAAAATCTATTGAGCAATTAAACAACAATGAACAAAACAATTATCACTTTATCAACCGCATTTATTTTTACGCTGGCAGGTTGCCTTATTTTAAACAGCTGTTCCAATACTGGCAAGCTTGTTAAAGAAGGAACTCAAAAAGCCATTTATCCAAGCGATGTTACGCCGTTTTTTGAGGATTGGAATTTAATTTTAGGGGATGGTTCTAATGCTGGTCAGGCAACTGATTTTGAAGATGAAGATTTCTTTTATGCTACTAATGATGGTAAAACCAATTGGGTAGTTTACAAAACGCCCAATGCTGGCAACACGCATGGCACGTCAAACAATACAAGAACCGAATTGGCGCAATTGAAAAAATGGTCGCCAATGGCTAATGCAAAATTGAGCGCAACGCTTAAAGTTATGAACGTAGCAACTACGGGCGATGCTCGTGTGGCGGCAACTTATTCTGTAGTGGTTGGTCAAATTCATAGTGCTGACGGACATGAGAACGAACCGCTAAAAATTTTCTACAAAAAATTTCCTGGGCATACAAAAGGTTCGGTGTTTTGGAATTATGAAATTAATACCGCAGGCGATGATAATTCGGGGCGGTGGGATTATTCTTATCCTGTTTGGGGCTATGATTTTTCTGTTGTTGGAACGGGTGAAAACGAATATCCACCAGAACCAAAAGATGGTATTGCCTTAGGGGAAGAGTTTAGTTATGAAGTTGATATTGATAATGGTATGATGAATCTTACCTTCAAAAGTAAAGGTTACGATACCAAAACATTTACCAAAGACCTTATCCGTTCTGAATATGCGAAACCTTCGGATATGCCAAAACAAGTAAAGGATTTATTTGTGCCGATTGGTCAAGATGGTGTGGAGCGTGAAAAGGCTTATGCAGGCGAAGGTCTGTTTTTCAAGCTGGGTTCTTACAATCAAACCAACGGAAAAGACCCTGCCGTAAACAGAGTTTGGTGCTCTGGTGCAGAAACTCATGGTGGCGATGTTCAAAAGCAATATGCAGATGGAAACTATGCCGAAGTTTGGTTTAAGTCAGCTGATATTACTATACCTGAAGATGCCATTTCGAATGCAGGTTATTTTGAAGCGAACGATGGTTTAAGCGAGAAAATAGTTTACCCAAGCGAGATTATTCCTTTTATGGATAAATTTAAAATGCTTTTGGGCGATGGAACAACTGTTGAGAATCTTGTAGAATTTGAGGCCAAAGATTTTTTCTATACCGCAATAGATGGCACAAGACGTTGGGTGGTTTACAAAACGCCAAATTCTGGTGTTACTTCAAAAAACTCGAGCAATACACGAACGGAGTTGCACGAAAAAAGAGAATGGACACCGGAACAAGGTGGCAAGCTAACCGGCACTTGCAGGGTGATGCAAGTTTCTACTTCTGGCGATGCACGGGTTGCGGCCTCTTACTCAACTGTAGTTGGTCAAATTCATAGTGGTGAAGGTCATGAAAATGAACCGCTAAAAATATTTTACAAAAAATTTCCTGGTCAAACCAAAGGCTCTGTATTTTGGAATTATGAAATTAATACCGCAGGCGATGATAATTCGGGTCGGTGGGATTATTCGAATGCAGTTTGGGGTTATGATATGTCAGTTATTGGAACAAGCAAAAATGACTATCCGGATGAACCGGCAGATGGCATAGCATTAGGCGAAGAATTTAGTTATGAAGTAAATGTATATGAAGGCATCATGTATCTCACCTTTAAAAGTGAAGGTCACGAAACCAAAACATTTACTAAAAACCTTATCTCCTCTGAATATGTAAAACCAACTGACATGCCAGCACAAGTGAAAAAATTATTTGTACCCATAGGTCAAGATGGAACAGAACGAGCTACAGCTTACAAAGGGGAATTAGTCTATTTTAAACAAGGTGCTTACAACCAAACCAATGGAAAAGATCCTGAAACAAATATGGTTTGGGCTGCCGGTGCAGAAACTTATGGTGGCAACATTGCCAAGCAATATGAAAATGGTTGTTATACCGAAGTTTGGTTTAGGGCAGCTACGGTTGGGGCGGGTACTGCGCCGAAGTAGATTAACATAAAATTGTTTGTAATTAAAAACAACCAAAAAGTATACAACATTCAAAAATCCGTATAAGGAGTTTAGGCTATTATCATCCGACCTTTGTTTTAATCTTTTAATCATAAAAAGTAGGCGAAAATGAAAATAAATAAATTTGGTAAAAAAGGGTGGACGCCTGATAGGGTTGGAAATTTAAATACGTTTGCGCTTTTTTGCACGAACTAAGTTTCCTACAAAGAACTGTTTAATTTTATCATTTTACAAACAAATATAATATAATGAAAAGAAAATTTTCAGAATTGATTTGGTGATTCAATATTATTAAAATATGATCTTCTTTAACTACCTTTGGGTTTAGTGCAATACCGTAAGCATCAACCAAATTGAAACAAAACAAAAATGAAAGTTACAGCCGAAAAAAATGAAAAGGTTGCCCATATGATTTTTGCATCTATTTATCCGCATTACCTAAATAGATTGGAGAAAAATGGTAGAACAAAAGAAGAGCTTGACCAGGTAATTAAATGGTTTACTGGTTTTGATAAAGATGCTTTACAAGCACTTATTGATGAAAAAGTAACTTTCAAAACATTTTTTCAAAAAGCTAAAATACACCCGAACGCACACTTGATTAAAGGAGTTGTTTGTGGTTATAGAATTGAAGAAATAGAGGATGAATTTGAATTGTATAAACAATGCAGGCGTATGGAAAAGCTAATTGACGAATTGGCAAGGGGGCGTAAAATGGAGAAAATTTTGCGTGAAGAAAAAAAGTAAAAACTGGTGCTAATAAAACCAAAATTGCATTTAAACGCAGTTTAGCTAAAACGTTGTGCATAAAGCCAACCGTAATGCAAATGGTGAAGAAAGTATTAAAATGAGTGTTAATTCCAACAACATATATAATTGTTTCTTTAATTCTAATATTAATATCAGTTGACCGAAAAGTGAATGCTCAAAATTTTAATAGTATAATATTTAAATACAAATGGAGTTCATTTAGATATTATGATATGAAAAAACATTACATCATAATAGGGTAAACATTAAAAAGCAATAACATTCCAAATAAGTTAAATTAGCATAACGCTATAAGCAGCGCAAGCTCTGCGACGACGCTTGTTCTGCAGTTTTAATATATGCATTTAGGATATGTGAAACTTGAGTTTTATAATAGTTGAGTTGTTATAATTATGGCTAACGGTTATTTATTCATAATAATCAATGCTTTTGCCAGCTCTTCTATATGTTTCAAAAGATGTGTAAAAGTATCTGCTTTAGTTAATGGGTTCATTATTGTACAGCGCAAATATACATTATCATTTAAAGTAGTTTGAACAATGTAAAACTCACCAGCTTCTACCAGAGATTGCCTAATGTTTTGGTTTATTTTATTAAGATCTTTTGTTGTATTAACATATCTAAAGTTTACAATATTACACGCTGGCATCATCAACAATTCAAAATTAGGATGTGCTTTTATTTTATCAGAAAGCACTTTTGCCAAGTCGTATAAATAGTTAATATTTTCTTCAAAAATTTTAATACCATAGGCTTTTATTATGAAATAGATTTTGGGAGCCATCATTAACTTTGTACATTCAAAAGTACGTTTACCTGCTTGATGCCATTCGTTCGCCGTTTCGCTGTTCCACAAATAATCTGCCTTCTGTTGAAAAGTTCCAAAACTTTGTTCCTCATTTTTAAATAGCAAAGCGGTGGTTAAAGCAGGGCTCAACATCATTTTATGAAAATCTATCACTACAGAATCGGCTTGTGCAATACCTTTTACCAAATGCTTATATTTTTTGCTTAATGCCGAAGGGCCACCATGCGCACCATCTACATGAAACCACAAATTGTTAGCTTTTGCAAAAGCGGCCATCGCTTCTAAATCATCAAACGAACCAGTAGCGGTTGTGCAAGCACTTCCTACCAAAGCAATTACAGTTATGCCATTGGCTTTGGCTTGTTCAAGCGCATCATCTAATAAATTGGTTTTTACTTTAAACTGCTCATCTACTGCTAATTTAATAATGCCTTTTTTGCCCAAGCCCATAATTCGAGCGGCTCTATCTACACAATAATGCGCTTGGTTAGATACCATTATGCCCAATGCTTTTGCATGGCCATCTTTCCAAACATCTTCAGTTTTATAATGCCTGCGTGCTGCCAACAAAGCGGTTAAGTTTGCCAAAGTACCTCCCGAAGTTAAAAAGCCGCCACCTTGTTTAAAACCAATTGCTTTGCTTAGCCAATCGCAAATTACTTTTTCTATAGCCGTATTGGCTTTACCCATTTCGTAAACTGCCGAACCGTTAGACATTATGCTACTAATTAAACTACCCAAACCACTTATTAAAGCTGGCGCAGATACTTGATGCCCAATATAATGCGGGTGATGCAAGTTGATAGAACGATCTAATATTTTTTGAAAAACTGTAGCAATGTTTTCTTGCTGCTCAAAACCTTGCGCCCAAAATTGATATTCTTCATCTGGCTTTACATAATCAAAAACTTTTATATTGTTGCTTTGTGTTTGTTGTAAATGGTTGCACAATACATCAACTATCTCGTGTGCGTTTTTTCTAAAATCTTCTACATTAAAAGCTTTTTGCAATGCAGTAACATCGGTTTTGTTATCGTTCATAATATGGCAAATATCATAAACAAGATAAGAATATTCTTTAGAGGAGTAGGTTTTTTAATCACCAATAATCTTACAGTAAAAATATTCATTTTTACATTAATCAAATAAATCATTGTCCAACTTTCTATATTATCTTTGCCAACCAATGAAACAATTACCTGGTCGCAGCGTCTTCTACTTTTTAGTATTTACCCTAATTATTATATTTATACAAGTGGCCATTGGTGGCATTACCCGCTTAACCGATTCGGGCCTTTCAATGACGGAATGGAAACCCATAATGGGCAGCATACCACCGCTTAATGCCGAACAATGGAGCAAAGCTTTTGAAGGTTACAAGCAAATACCGCAATACGAAATTGTAAACAAAGGCATGAGTATGAGCGATTTTAAGTTCATCTTTTTTTGGGAATATATGCACCGCATGTGGGGCCGGGTAGGTTTTATGTTTATACTTTTTGGCTTTTTATATTTTTTGGTAAGAAAGCAATTAAACCCAGTTTGGATTAAACGCTTTATTGCAGTTATCTTATTATATGCAGCACAAGGCGTTATGGGTTGGTTTATGGTAAAAAGCGGTTTGTCAGAAAATATACGAGTAAGTCATTATCGCTTAACGGCACATTTGCTTTTAGCCATTTCTATATTTGCCTACTTTGCCTGGTTGCTAAGTAAATTTTTTAAAGTAGAGGCTGTTGCCACAAAAACATCTTTACAAAAAATAAAACCTTACACCATTGCTTTAATAATATTACTATTAATACAAATTACCTACGGCGGTTTTATGGCAGGCATTAAAGCAGCCATACATTACCCAAGCTGGCCATTAATGAATGAAAAGTTTGTACCAGATAATCTCTTCTTTATGAAACCCTTCATTAAAAATTTTGGTGAGAACATTGCTACTATACAATTTGTACATCGCTGTTTGGCTTACTTTTTATTGTTTGCTATTAGTTGGTTTTGGTTTAAAGTGAGGCCACAGATTAAACATTGGTCGGTAAGTGCTTTACCAATACTTTTAATAGGCCAAGTGGCTTTGGGCATTGCAACTTTACTGGCTGCAAAAGGCGGCGTGGTTTCTATTAGCTGGGGCGTAATGCATCAAATAACGGGCTTGTTGTTGTTTACCAATTTTCTGTTGGTTTGGTTTATTATAAAAGATCAGTTGCAATTGTTTAGTAAACAAAGTGCGCATTAAAAAATGTCGTCTAAAAAATTTTCAATTAAAGAAAGATTAAAAAGTTGTAAGCATGCTTTTAATGGTTTGAGGTTAATGTTAAAAGAAGAACACAATTTCCGCATTCACTTGTTTGCTGCTGTCGTAGCTATTTTTTGTAGTTGGTTTTTTAAAATCAGTTATTACGAATGGTTGATTGTTTTGTTGTTGATTGGTTGGGTGCTTTGTTTAGAAATTGTAAACAGCTGCGTTGAGCAAATAATGAACTTCATTAGCACCGAAAAATCATCATCTATAAAAAAAATAAAAGACCTTGCAGCAGCGGCTGTTTTAATAAGTGCTATTACGGCTTTGGTAATTGGTTTAATTATTTTTGTTCCGAAAATTTATGAATGGCTATGAACTAAAACAGCATTAAATCAATATGGATTTAAATTTGCAGACCTGACAGGTTTTTGAAACCTGTCAGTTCAGGATGTAAAACTTCGATTACAAAGGTGACATCTTTTTAAAAGGTGTCATCTTTAAAGCAAAAAATTCGTGCCACGACTTGTTAGCTGAACTTTCAGTCGTGGCACGAGTATTCTAAAAAAAATTTTCCAGTATGACGGCTGTCGAAAAGGCTATAAAAATCCGTCATTCTGAAACATGTGCTGAACTTGATTCAATATCTCGTAAAGCAACAAATCAAAATATCCAGCAACCTCAACTCGCATCAACCGCAGCGTTTTATCAATGTAACCTCACTTGTAAATTAAAGGAGCTACTGAATATTTCCTTGCACTTCGTTTTAGCTATTTAATTACCATTTGCTAAATTTTCTGAAAAGGATTAAATTTGATACCATTATGAAAGTATTGTTCCTTTGGCTATATTTATTATTGCGGTTATGTATAGTAAACGCCATCCTGATTATTGGAAATATAGGACAATAGAATAACCTTTTTAAATAAATAAACATTGTTGTCCTGCTTTTTCTTTTTTATAATTATATTACAAGTATGAAATTCAAACTTTTTTTATTTATTATCTTCGTTTTTACATTTAGTAGTGCTACAGCCCAATATTTTAATAAAATCTACAATTATAAAGATAAACCTGAATTTGAATGGGAAATTCATTTGTTAAAAAATGACAATATGATTGAAATTGGTGGTGGATTATCAAATAACTCAAATTCAGGCATAATAATAAGAGAAATAAGCGATAGTGGGATTTTATTATGGACAGATTTTATAACTAATGATTCTTTGGATTTATACTTAACATGGATTCATACCTCAACAATTAAAGATTCCACGCTTTACATTACTGCAACCGCTCAAAAGTTAGAGAACAATCGTTTAGTAGCTACCTACCCTTATTTTTTAAAATACAACATAAATCAAAAAAAGCTAATAGATTTAAAGTTTTATCCCCGCGTGTTAAATCATTCCATCCATTCTATGGTTTACCACACCGACGGTTATTTATACGGTGGTGGCTACGAATATCTGTTTGACGAATACCGCAACCGCGATATGTTAATTATGAAATTTGATACAGACGGCAATTTAATTTGGGAAAAGAATTTAAATTTTGGAAGAACCATTAATCAACTTTTAGAAATTGAATCGTTTGACAATCAACTAATAATTACTGGTCAAATATCTCAAGCTAACACCCATACTATATTGGCTAAATTAGATACTGCTGCCAATGTACTTCAACAACACATTTCCACCCCTTATGGTGCCAGCGGTGCCATAGATGTTGAGGTATATAAAAACGACATTTACTTTACTACCACTTCCGAAATTAAATTAGAAGATTTTGAAACACAATACCTCGCTAAATTTACTAACGATTTACAGTTAGTTTGGGATACTTTAATACCCAACACCAGCCGCTACAATATTAACTGCCGGGGTATGGAAATACTGAATGATGAAATTATTATGATGCATAACATAAGAGAGGCAGATGCCTTTACTAACAATAAAGTTTGGACTTATGCCAGCAGTTGGAGCTTAGAAGGCGAATTTAACTGGGAGCATGTATATTTTTACGACAGCACCTACACCCACCATTTAGATGATATAGAAGCCACCCCCGAAGGCGATTTAATATTTATGGGTACGGTTTTCGCTCGAAACCTAACAGGTGCCAACCAATTTTTATGGCTGT